>Ga0209578_10001148_pt1 | contig 25594 bp, 25 predicted proteins | sample tdAd472_FD_187127 | JGI IMG/M metagenome (GOLD analysis project Ga0209578, IMG submission 187127) | Marine sediment microbial communities from the Atlantic coast under amendment with organic carbon and nitrate - tdAd47.2 (SPAdes)... | ecosystem: Environmental > Aquatic > Marine > Coastal >...
TAGTGTAGCCGTCAGTTCGGAATGAGTGACGAATTGCCCTGACGGCAATACGGCCGCTGCACCGACGAGCGCAGGTTCGTGGTCGACAAAAATGGTCGCGCCATTCAGTCGCGTACTTGCAAAGTCGCCAACCAGGATTTCGTCGACTGTTACTCGAGGCAGGTCGACATAATTCGAAAAGAAGATAGCATCGTCCGCGTTCGACAATTGGACGTTCGTCGCAAGTTGTTCGTTGTTGATTGCAACAGCCAGCGCCAGTGACGGGGACATGACACCGCCATTCAGGAACCATAATTCCGAGCGGCGGAGGACCCCATCGTCATCCGGCCGCGTTTCAACAAAACCATTATGAGGAGACAGGTCCGCGAATCGGTGCCGCGTTGGTACGTAAACCGGTACTCTGCCACTTAGGGCGGCAGCCCACCCCGGCACGGGATCTCCGGCTTCCATTTCGGGAGGGTAGGGCAAAATTATTCGAGTCGCCTGGCTGCCTGAAAGAACTTTGAGCACCTGGCCGTACTCATCCAGTAGTTGCTCGCCGCCAAGTCGGGACGGGTCAATGCTGATGATGATTGCATTGTCCAGCGTTTGGTTGGGTAAGCCGGAAGCAAAGGTGTCGTACAGGAAGCGGTCGGCCGCAACGAACCACGGCGCCAGCGGGCCATAGATGAGAAGCAGCAGTACGCTGGCGAAGCTCAGCGCGATCAGGCGATTGCGTTTTTGGTTGTTGCCCGTGTCCAAGTCGGTCAGGTCCCTGTTTATAAGGGCAAAAGTATAGGAAATCGCAAGCTTCCTTAATGAGAAAGGGTTGGCATTTTTATGTAATAAGCCTACGAATGGCGGTGCTATCATCGGGCGCGACACCAGTCACGCGCCGCAAGTCCTCCGGACGATAAATAAGAACCCATAAACTCCTTATAAATCAATAAAATATTTTGTTTTTCTCTATTTCAGATAAAGTCATAACAGGCTCTCGACGGCGAGTGTCTGAGGCTCTGTACCCGTGGGCAAGCTGAAAACCGCCTATGTTTGCGCCGAATGCGGTGCGCATAGTGTGAAGTGGGCAGGGCAGTGTCCCGAGTGCTCGGCCTGGAATACGCTTTCCGAGACCCGGATTTCGAGTGTGAGTCAAGTCGTTCCCAGCGGCGCAGAGACTACTACGCTGGGTGACCTGCAACTCGATCCGGAGGAGCGCCATGCCACCGGATTCAGCGAGTTCGACCGGGTACTCGGTGGTGGTTTGGTGCCTGGTGCTGTCGTCTTGCTCGGTGGTGACCCGGGTGTTGGCAAGTCGACTCTGCTGCAGCAGGTTAGCGGCAGAATCGAGGGGCAGGTTGCGGTTCTATACGCGACGGGCGAAGAGTCGTTGCGGCAGGTCAGTCAACGCGCCCGGCGTCTGGGTCTCGACAGTGCGACGTTGCAGGTACTTGCAGACACATCTCTGGAGAATGTATTGGCTGAGGCGGGTCGCACGGACGCAGGCGTCATTATCATCGACTCGATTCAGACCATGTCCGTCGCCGAGCTACCATCGGCTCCGGGGTCTGTAGCACAGCTGCGCGAATCTGTTGGACGACTCGTTCAATTCGCAAAGCAGAAGGACATAGCGGTATTCATTATCGGGCACGTAACCAAGGAAGGTGCGATCGCCGGTCCGCGCGTTGTCGAACACATGGTCGATACGGTGCTTTATTTCGAGAACGACCCGGCGAGTCGCTATACGATGATCCGGTCCGTCAAGAACCGTTTCGGCGCGACGGGCGAAATGGGCGTGTTTGCGATGACGGCAACAGGTTTCCGCGAAGTCCGCAATCCGTCCGCGATTTTTCTGTCGCGCGAGACACTGACTCAGCCTGGCAGCCTGGTGTCGGTCGCCTGGGAGGGCAGCCGGGCGCTGCTGGTCGAAATACAGGCGCTGGTCGCCGATGGCAACGGCGGCTATCCGAAGCGCCTCGCTCAGGGTGTTGATCAAAACCGACTTGCACTGTTGCTCGCCGTATTGCAGCGCCATGGCAATGCGGAACTCGGTCTCGAAGACGTATTCGTCAACGTCGTCGGGGGGCTTCGGATTGCAGAGACCGCGGTGGACTTGCCGTCATTGCTTGCGGTGGTGTCGAGCTTTCGGGATCGGCCGTGTCGCGAAGGCCTTGTCAGTTTCGGTGAGGTTGGTCTCGCAGGTGAGGTGCGCCCGGTACGCTACGGTGAGGAACGAATTATGACGGCCGCACAGCAAGGATTTTCCTGTGCGATCGTGCCCGCGGCAAATGTTCCGAAAAGAGCGCCTGACGGAATTGCAGTGATCGGCGTGCGACGCCTTAGTGATGCGCTTGATGCTGCTTTTTAGTCTTCTTTTTCGATGATGCGGCGGCCGATTCTGACGGTTCGAACCCGTTTGTCATCCGAGGCCACAATCTCGAGTGGGTAGCCGCTGACCTTCAGGCAGGTCGACGGTTCGGGGATCGTCTCCAGCATTTCGACAATCAGGCCGTTGAGTGTTTTAGGCCCATCGGTCGGTAGTTCCCAGTCCTGGGATCGATTCAATTCGCGAATATTGGCAGTTCCGCTGACGAGGAAAAAGTCAGAGCTTTCGCGGACAACGTCCTCCGTTTGATCGGCCGGATCCGTGGTGAATTCGCCGACAATCTCCTCGAGGATGTCCTCGAGCGTGACTATTCCCTGTATGTCGCCATACTCGTCCACAACGAGTGCGATGCGTTCCCGGCGGCGTTGAAATTGCACGAGCTGGGTACTGAGCGGGGTTCCTTCAGGAACGAAGTAAGGCTCGATCAGCAGGCGCCTGAGTGCGCCCTGATCGAAGGAGCGCTGTGCAAGATTGGCGAGGCGGCGCAAGTGCAGGATGCCGACGATCTGGTCGATGTTGTCCCGGTAAACTGGCAAGCGCGTGTGCTCACTTAGATTGATGATGCGTTCGATCTCGGCCGCGTCGTCGTCGAGATCGATGCCGACGATTTCGTTGTGCGGCACCATCACGTCGTCCACAGTGACTTTCTCGAGATCGAGAATGTTGAGCAGCATTTTCTGATACCGGTTGGAGATGCGGCTGCCGGCCTCATGAACGATAGTGCGCAGTTCTTCCCGAGTAAGCGCCGTAAGTTCCGTGTCGCCACTTCTGACACCGAATAGAAACAGCACACCGTTGGACGCCACATTCGTCAGCCAGACGATGGGGTAGGTGATTTTCAACAGCGGGTAGTAAATGAGGGCCGCGGGAAAAGCGATGCGCTCGGGGTGCAGTGCTGCGAGCGTTTTCGGTGCCGCTTCGGAAAAAATCAACACGACGAGCGTCAGGATCAGGGTGCCGAGAGCGACTGCTGGTTGGCCGCCCATTTTAAAGGCGATGATGGCGACCAGTGATGCGGCGGAGAAATTGACGAGGTTATTGCCCAGCAGTATCAGACCAATGAGCCTGTCGGGTCGTTGCAGGAGGTTTTCTGCGATCCGTGCGCCACGGTGTCCCTGGCGCGCCTTGTGACGTAACTGGTAGCGATTGAGGCTCATGAGAGCCGTTTCCGACCCGGAGAAGAAGGCGGAAAGGAGTAGCAGGGTAACCAGCAGCCCGATCAGGGCCGATAGTGGAACGTCATCGCCCAAAGGACGAGTCCCTCCTTGATGGATTGCAACACGGTCAGTTCAGCAGCACGCCGGCTGCCTGTCAAGGAACTGCGGTGATTTCGGGTTAGCCCCAGCTGCGGTCGAGCATGATTTCGAGGATGACGCGGCTGCCGAAATACGCAAGACACAGCAACGCGAATCCCCCGAGGTACAGATATACGGCCTGCCTGCCGCGCCAGCCCCTGAAATAGCGTCCGGCCAACAGGATGCCGAAAACGACCAGTGCGAGCAGCGACAGTACGGTCTTGTGCACGAGATGCTGGGCGAACAGGTTCTCGACAAACGTGATTCCAAGTATGACGGACATGGCCAATACGATGATGCCGACCGTCGTGACCCCGTACAGGACCCGCTCGGTCGTCTCGAGAGGCGCAAACAGCTGGTTGACGGGAGACAGTTTTGCGGCTCGCAGGCGACGATCCTGCACCAGCGCATAGATCGCGACGATGGCGCCAGCCGTTAGCAGCCCGTAGGCAAACATTGCGGTGAATACGTGGGTCTGCAACTGCCAGCTCAGCCCGCTGCCGATGTTGGCCGCGACGTCGGGCCGGGTCATCAATGCGGTCGGTGCCGCCAGGACGATGAGTCCTGCAGATACGCCGCGCAGGTCCGAATCGATTGCGGCCAGCGTGCCGATGATAGCCAGTTGCAGCCCTATCAACGAGATCGACGACATGAGCGAGACGTTGATGGTGCCGCCCTGCGTCAGTGATTCAAGCAGCCCGTTGCCGTGCATCACTATCGCTACGGTCGCAACTACGAAGGCACCAAGCCGCAAAATTCCGACACGCGGGGAGTCAGGTCGCAGCCTGCTGGTGGCGAAGGCTGCGGCTGCAATAAGGTACAGAAATGGAATTGTGATTTGAAACACAGAAACCCGTCGGTCGATAACCTAACGTTCCGTCGAATGCATCATCCCATATGGTGACGGGCAATAGAACCCTCGTAATTATGCGTATTCGAGTACTAGGTTGCAGTGGTGGTATCGGCGCGGGGTCGCGGACTTCGTCTCTGCTTGTCGATGACGACGTGCTCATCGATGCCGGAACGGGCATCGGTGATCTTGCGATCGCAGACCTGCGCTCGATTCGTCACGTGTTTCTTACTCACGCCCATCTCGACCATATCGCCGGTTTGCCTATGCTGGCGGACGCGGTTTTTGACGAGAATTTCGCGATCCCGTTGACAGTCTATGCGCGCGAAGAGACGTTGCGGGCCCTCCAGGATCATCTGTTCAACGACGTGATCTGGCCTGATTTTGCGAAGTTGCCGTCACCCGAACAGCCAATGTTGCGCTACCAGGTTTGCAGCCCGGGAGATACGGTTACGCTCGATCATCGCGACTTTTATGCTGTCGATGTCATGCATAGCGTGCCCTCGCTCGGATTTACCGTGCAGAATTCCGGTGGCGCCTTCGCCGTAAGTGGTGACACGAAGTCGAACGAAACCCTGTGGCCGGTGCTGAATGCGTGCGAGGACCTCAAGGTGCTTGTTATCGAGGTGTCCTTTCCCGACGAAATGGAGACCCTGGCTGCGCAGGCGGGCCATTATTGCCCGCGGACGCTTAGCCGGGATCTCGAGCGCCTGCGTCACGATCCGGAAATCTGGCTGACGGGAATGAAGCCGGGCGAAGAGTCCCGCATTCTCGAGCAGGTGGTCCGCGCCGCGCCAGGCAAGAACATCCAGATGTTGTCCCGCGGAACCGTCCTCACCGTATAGTTGGTGCCTGGCACCACTTTTCCAACGTTCGCAACGTTTCGCACATTCCGGTGCCTTGTCTTATGATTGGTTGTCATCGCTGTCGACTGACCAAATAAATATGTTCCAAAAGCGTGAAACGTTCGAAACGTGGTGCCAGGTACCGAGGTGTGTGCGGGATGTTTGATAGCCTCAGCAACCGGCTGACCGAGGCCGCGCGAACTCTGTCCGGCAAAGGCCGGCTTACCGACGCGAATATCAAGGACACGCTGCGGCAGGTGCGCCTTGCACTGCTCGAAGCCGATGTCGCGCTGCCCGTCGTCAAGACGTTTATTGAACGCATTCGTGAACGCGCCGTGGGCGAAGAGGTATCCAGGAGCCTCACGCCAGGACAGGCACTGACCAAGATCATTCACGCCGAACTGGTCGCGATCCTCGGTGGTGACCACACAGCACTGGACCTCAAGGCGCAGCCGCCCGTCGTGGTCATGCTCGCTGGCTTGCAGGGAGCGGGCAAAACCACGACCGCCGCCAAGCTCGCAAAACGGCTTGCGGATCGCGATCGGAAGCGAGTTATGCTCGTCAGTGTCGATGTGCACCGGCCGGCGGCCATCCTGCAGTTGCAGACACTCGCTGATGAGATAGGCGCGTTGCATTGCGACAGCGATCCCGGCGAGGACCCGGTCGCTATTGTTTCTCGCGCGCTGGATGATGCGCGTCGGTCTCACGCGGATGTTCTGATTATCGATACCGCGGGCCGCTTGCACATAGATGACGAGATGATGTCGGAAGCGGCGGCAGTGCACTCGAGGGCGGCGCCGCATGAGACGCTGTTTATCGTTGATAGCATGGCGGGTCAAGACGCGGTTAATGCCGCGACGGCCTTCAGTGCGGCGTTGCCGCTTACAGGTGTGATCCTCACCAAGGCTGACGGTGATGCCAAGGGAGGCGTCGCGTTATCGGTCCGCGAAGTGACGGGGCAGCCGATTCGCTACCTCGGCGTCGGCGAAAAAATCGACGGCCTGGAGGCTTTTCATCCGGAGCGCATGGCATCGAGAATCCTGGGCATGGGCGACGTGCTGTCTCTCGTCGAGGAGATCGAACACAAGGTCAGCCGGGAAAAGACGGAAAAGCTCGCAAAGAAGCTCAAGAAAGGTAGGGGCTTCGATCTGGCCGATCTCCGTGAGCAATTCGAGCAAATGCTGAATATGGGCGGCCTCGGTGCCATGCTCGACAAATTGCCGATCCCGGGAAACGTCAACCCGGGGGCACTCAAGGACGCCGCAGGTGAGCAGCAAATGCGCCGCCAGATCGCCATCATCAACTCGATGACAGCGTCCGAGAGAAGGTTTCCGAAGACCATCAATGGTTCCCGAAAGCAGCGCATCGCGCGGGGTTGCGGGCTCCAGGTCCAGGATGTGAACCGGCTCCTGAAGCAATTCACGCAGATGGAGAGGATGATGAAGAAGATGTCCCGGGGCGGCATGAAGAAGATGATGCGGGGCATGCCCGGCGGCGGAATGCCGCCCGGATTTCGCTGAGAACCGCCAACGCCCCGAAAAGCCACGGTTTTTTGCAATTACTCTGGTGTGTTTTTGGCCCGGAAAACGCTTCACATTTGGATCGAAACCAGTACAATGCGCGCTTTACTCGGGTCGGCCCGAGTCCAGGCGTGTCCGCCTCTCACAATTTAATGGAAGTGTAATGGTCAGTATTCGTCTTTCGCGCGCTGGTGCGAAAAAGCGTCCTTTTTATCACCTGGTGGTTACCGACAGTCGCAATCGTCGGGACGGCCGGTATATCGAGCGTGTGGGATTCTTCAATCCGGTTGGCCGGGAGCATGAGGAAAACCTGCGCATCGATCTCGAACGTGTAGATCACTGGATCGGGCAGGGCGCCAGGCCCTCCGATCGCGTTGCGTCGCTGCTGAAGGTACATCGCAAGGCAGCTGCCGCGAATTGAGTGGAGGCCGGCGCACATCGGCCGGCGTAAACGGTGTGACGGATGCTCTGACACAACCGGTACTTCTGGGTCGAATTGTCGGCCTGTTCGGTGTCCAGGGTTGGGTCAAGGTGTTTTCGTACACGGAACCGCGTGAAGCGGTGTTGGATTACGAGAGCTGGTTGCTGGGTCGAAACGACGACTGGCAGCCGGTCGAGCTTGCGGAAGGCAAGCGCCACGGCAAATCTGTCGTCGCACGCCTGCAGGGCGTAGAGGACAGGGAATCCGCGGCAGCTCTGGTGGGCAGCGACATTGGTGTGTTGCGAGCCCGCTTGCCCGAACCGGGGGATGGCCAATTCTACTGGGCCGATCTCGAGGGGATGACCGTCTTACACAAAGACGGTACGGAGCTTGGCAAGGTTGCCTACATACTGGCGACGGGCGCGAACGACGTGCTCGTGACCGAAGGTCCGAACGAACGGCTGATACCGTTCGTGACAGAAAAAGTAGTTCTCGACGTTGATAGCGCCGCAGGCGTAATCACCGTCGACTGGGAGTGGGACTGACATCATGCAGATTGCCGTTGTCAGTATCTTCCCGGACATGGTGCGCAAAGTCGCTGAGTACGGGGTCGTCGGACGGGCGATGGAGAGAAATCTCACATCGTTGCTCGTTGAAGACCCGCGCGATTACACGACGGACGCGCATCGTACGGTAGACGATCGGCCGTATGGCGGCGGTCCCGGCATGGTTATGAAGTACGAGCCGGCCGCGGCAGCCTTGCAGGCAGCAAGATCGGATTTGCCCAAGGGCAGTCCGGTCGTATGCCTGTCGCCGGCCGGCCGGGTGTTCGATCAGGCCGAGGCCGGGCGGTTGGCCGCTCTGCCGGGTATGATTCTGCTCGCTGGACGCTACGAAGGTATCGACGAGCGACTGATCGAGGACGAAGTGGATCAAGAATTGTCACTCGGAGACTTCGTGTTGTCGGGTGGCGAGATCGCCGCGATGGCGGTGATCGATGCGGTAGTCCGGCTGCTTCCGGGCGTGCTCGGAGACGAGGACTCGGCGGCGCAGGATTCGTTCGTCGAGGGATTACTCGACTATCCGCATTACACGCGGCCCGAGGATGTTGGGGGTCACGAAGTGCCGGAGGTATTACTCTCCGGAGATCATGCGCGCATTGCGCGCTGGCGTTACAAACAGGCACTCGGCCGTAGCTACTTGAGGCGGCCGGACCTGGTAAAGAAGTTGAGCCTGGACCGTGAGCAGCAGAAGATGCTTGACGAGTTCCTGGCAGAACAGGGTATGAATTCCGGCGGACAGGCCGGCAGGTAGAGTGACATGAGCAAAGTAATCGAAGCGATCGAGCAGGAACAGATGGACAAGGAAATTCCCGAGTTTTCTCCCGGGGATACCGTTGTCGTACAGGTAAAGGTCAAGGAAGGCACTCGGGAGCGCCTGCAGGCTTTTGAAGGTGTCGTTATTGCCAAGCGGAACCGGGGCCTGAATTCCTCGTTTACCGTTCGCAAGATTTCCCATGGCGAAGGTGTCGAACGCGTCTTTCAGACATACAGCCCGACAGTGAACACGATTACGGTCAAACGCCGTGGTGACGTGCGTCGTGCGAAGCTCTACTACCTGCGTGGGCGCACCGGTAAGGCGGCCCGCATCAAGGAAAAGATCTAGCACCAACTGGTACCTTTTCAGGCGCTACAGTTCCATATTTGTGGCCGAGTCCACATAATAGGCACCCGCAAATCAGATAGCCTGAACCAATCCGCTTGGGCCGGGTCTTTCGTGGCATGAAATCGAGATTGCGCAGATTCCAGAGCAGTTCTTTGTTGCTGGCTTTCGCTGCATTGCAGTTGAGCGGCTGTGCCTCATTGATGTCGTCGGCAGCCAGTGGCCTTGCGGAAGATCTCTCCAGTGCGATCCTCAACCAGGACGACCCGGAAACGGTTCGTGCCGGGTCGCCGTCTTACATGTTGTTGCTGGACAGTTTTATCGAAGGCAGTCCGAACGACCCGGTATTGTTGTCGGCAGGCGCAAAGATGTATGCGTCATACGGCGCCGTTTTTGCCGAGGATGAGTTGCGAGCATCGCGACTGACGACGCGCGCCAGAAATTATGCGCACAAGGCAATGTGTGAGACCTACAAGCCGGCTTGCGACTGGCCTGATTACACGTATGAAGAGTTCGTCGCGGGCGTGGAGAGTTTCCCTGCCAAACATGCAGATGTTCTGTACGTGTATGGTTTCGCGATGCTCGCGTACTTGCGTGCTCATAGTGCCGACTGGAATTCGCTCGCTGACCTGCCGCGTGCAGAGGCACTGCTGAATCGCTATCTCGTGCTGGCCGGTGACGACGCCGATGGCGCGGTACACATGTATATGGGCATCTTGTTGACGCTCAGACCACCGGCGCTCGGAGGTAAACCCGAAGAGGCCCGACAACATTTCGAGAAAGCCATTGCCATGAGCGACGGCAAGGATCTGAGCGCGAAGGTCGAGTTTGCCCGCGGTTACGCGAAGTTGTTGTACGACCGGGAATTACACGATCGACTTCTTGGTGAGGTGATGATTGCGGACCCTTACGCTGATGGCCTGACGCTCGGTAACGTGATGGCGAAAGAGCAGGCAGCACAATTGCTGGCGGAAGCCGACAACTATTTTTGACACCAATCGGGGCTGGATGAATAGCCGATGAAGAAAATCCTGATCACATTACTTGTACTGACACTGAGCGGTGCTGCGAGCGCGGCGACTCTCAAGATTGCGACTGTGACACCGGAAGGTTCACAGTGGATGACGGACATGCGCGCCGGTGCGAAAGAGATTCTCGAGCGAACCGACGGTCGCGTCCAGATCAAATATTACGGCGGCGGCATCATGGGTAATGATGCCAAGGTACTGGGCAAGATGCGTATCGGTGCGTTGCAGGGTGCGGTATTCACGCCGTCCGCGCTGGCGGTGCAATATCCGGATCTGAATTTGTACGGCTTGCCGTTGATCTTCGATTCGGAAGAAGAAGCCATTTACGTCCGGCAACGGATGGACCCGAAGCTGCAGGCGGGCCTGGAAGACGCCGGTTTTGTGAATTTCGGTTTCGCGTCGGGTGGCTTTGCCATCATCATGTCGAACAATCCGGTGGCGTCTCTCGATGATCTCAAGGGTCAGCGAATCTGGGTGCCCGAAGGCGACACGATCAGCTACGAAGCGATGAAGGCCATGTCGCTCGCACCAGTGACTTTGCCATTGACCGACGTTTTGACCGGGCTTCAAACGGGCCTTCTCGACATCGTCGGGACATCGCCGATTGGTGCACTGGTCTTGCAGTGGCATACGAAAATCAAATACGTAACTGAGTTGCCCCTTGTCTACACGCTGGGGTTCATGGCGATTCAAAAGAAAGCATTCGACAAGCTTACCGAGGCTGACCAGGCCGTGGTTCGGGAAGTCATGACGCGTACCTACGAAAACTTCGACAAGGTAAACCTGGTCGACAACCGCGGAGCAATGGACGCGTTGTTGAATTCAGGGGTGAAGACCGTCGATTACGATGAGTCGGAAGTTCGACGCATCCGCGATGTATTGGCCGAGACGATTGCGCGCATGGGGCAGCAGGGCCGATTCTCGGAAGAACTCTATGACGAGATGATGGTGTTCATCGAAGAATACCGTATGGAAAACCGGCAGGCGGCCGAACAGTAAAAGTGTCCAAACGAATCGCCGCAATACTCTCGAGCCTCGAACGGTTCGGGCGCCTCTCGGAAAATGCGGCACTCGTAATCTTGCTGGGCAGTATGGTTTTGCTCGGCGTCGGACAGATCGTGCTGCGCGAGCTGTTCGAGACGGGCATCTTTTGGGCTGACGAACTCATCAAGCTCATCGTCTTGTGGCTGGCTATGGTTGGCTCGATCGCCGCCACTCGGGACAATCGTCATATTCGCATCGATGCGCTGTCCCACCTTTTGCCCGACAAAGTCATAACGGCGGTTCGATTGCTGGTGGATGTATTCGCAGCAGTCGTCTGTGCTGTCATCGCCTGGCAAGCCTGGCGCTACCTGCAGCTCGAAATCGAATACGAGGTCACGGTTTTGATCGATACGCCGGCATGGCTCGCACATATCGTGCTGCCTCTTGCGTTCGCGTTGGTCAGTTATCGTTTTGCAGTTGACGTTCTCAAAGAAGTGTATGTCTTGACGACCGGTACGGTCGCCGGCGACTCCGAATGATTGTCGTTGCCATCATCCTGATACTTCTGGCCGTATTCGGGGCGCCGTTGTTCGCTGTCATTGCGACCAGCGCGATGCTGGGTTTTCAGCGCGACGAAATAGACCTGATGAACGTCGCGAACGAGATTCTGAGCATAGCGGACCTGCCGTTTCTTGCAGCGATTCCGCTGTTCACATTTGCCGGCTATTTGCTCAGTGAAAGTGACGCGCCAAAACGGCTGGTGCGGATGACGGATGCAATGCTCGGATGGATGCCGGGAGGCCTCGCGCTCGTGTCTCTGTCAGCCTGCGCCTTTTTCACGGCATTCACGGGCGCTTCCGGCGTCACGATCATCGCGCTCGGCGCAATTCTGTATCCCGCCCTGAAACAGGCCGGTTACCCCGACAAATTCAATCTCGGCCTCGTCACGTCATCGGGCAGTCTCGGTCTGTTGTTTGCGCCGTCGCTGCCACTGATATTGTACGGTGTGATTGCCGAGGTCTCGATCGATTACCTGTTCCTGGCCGGAATCCTCCCCGGGCTCCTGATGCTGGCGATGCTGTCGGGTTGGAGCCTGTGGGTGAGCCGCAATAATCGCAAGGAAGCGCACAGCTTTTCGTTCCGGGAGATCGGCGCGGCCGTCCGCGAGTCGATTTGGGAAATCCCGTTACCGTTCGTCGTTCTCGGCGGTATCTACTCGGGCTTCCTGGCTGTTTCCGAGGCCGCGGCTGTGACGGCGCTGTATGTATTCTTCGTCGAAGTCATCGTGCTGCGTGAGATTCGCTTTGTCGACATTCCCCGCATCGTCCGAGAATCCATGGTGCTGGTTGGCGGTATCCTGATCATCCTCGGAGTGTCGCTCGCCTCGACGAATTACATGATCGGCGCAGGTGTTCCGCAGCAGCTGCTTGAGTTCGTGGCCGGATTTGTATCCAGCCAGTTCTCGTTTCTAATGCTGTTGCTCGTGTTCCTGCTAATCCTGGGGGCCATCCTGGATATTTTTTCCGCGATCGTCCTCGTTGTGCCGTTGATACTGCCGATCGCCGCCGGGTATGACGTCAATGCCGTGCATCTCGGTATCGTCTTTCTCGCCGCGATGCAATTGGGTTACATGACACCTCCGGTCGGCCTCAACCTGTTCATCGCGAGCTACCGCTTCGAAAAGCCGATCATGCACGTATACTCGGCAACGTTTCCGTTCCTGATCATTCTGATGTTGTCCGTCCTGGTGATCACGTTCTGGCCGAGTCTCTCGCTGTTCCTCGTGCCGGACTAGGTGTGTGGGAACACAGCAGGGCGTACACTTTAAGAAGGGCGCTGGAAACGCAAATCGCCGGCGCCGGGAGAACTGCAATACATGAAAAAGCGTAATCCACTGGTCAGGGTGCTGGCTGCGATCTGGGGCGGTGTGGACGGTTTTCGCAAGATCCTGCACCTGTTGTTGTTGCTCTTTATCTTCGCTGTGTTCCTTGGAACGATGTCGGGTACGGCGCCAATACTTTCTGACAATGCTGCATTGCGAATCCAGCCTGCGGGGACGATTGTCGAAGAACTGGCCGGCGACCCCTATGATCGCGCCATTGAGGAGCTACTTGACGAGGCGAGGCCGCAAACGCGTCTGCAGGACATCGTCGATGCGTTCGAGTACGCGAAAGATGACGACCGCATCGAAGCTGTTCACCTGGAACTGAGTGCCATGGGCGGCACTGGCCTGACGAAGCTGCGGCGCATTGCAGAGGCTATCGAAGACTTCAAGACCTCCGGTAAGCCGGTCATCGCGAGCGCTGACTTCTTTACCCAACATGGTTATTACGTTGCAGCACACGCAGATGAGGTGTACACGCACCCTGACGGCGGCGTGTTGCTGCAAGGCTATGGTCGTTTTCGTACGTATTTCAAAGACGCTATCGACCTGCTCAAGCTCGACTGGAACATTTTCCGAGTTGGTACGCACAAGTCGGCCGTGGAACCGTTCGAACGTATGAATATGTCAGATGAAGATCGCGAGGCGACAGGAAATCTGATTGATCAACTGTGGGCGACATATCGTGAGGATGTTGCCATCGCTCGTGGACTCCTGCCCGACGATATCGATGCGTATGCGAATGAGTTCGTGGATCATGTTGCCGGCGCCAATGGCGACCTCGCGACGACAGCAGCAAATCAAAATCTCGTCGATGAGCTGCTGAATCGCACAGAGATCCGTGATCTGATGATCGAACATGTCGGCGTTGATCCGGACTCCGAGGATGATTACAACGCAATCGGGATGCACGAGTATCTTGCGAGCATGGATTTGCTGAATGGTGACAAGAGCGCAGACGAAAACGTTGCGGTTATCGTCGCATCAGGGACCATCAGTTCCGGCTCTCAGCCGCCGGGATCGATCGGGGCAGATTCGACCAGCCAATTGTTACGTCGTGCGCGCAGTGACGACTCGGTCAAGGCCGTCGTGTTGCGAGTCGATAGTGGGGGCGGTAGCGCATTTGCTTCCGAGGTAATAGGAAATGAGATCGCCGCGCTACAGGAGGCTGGCAAACCCGTTGTCGCATCGATGAGCAGCGTTGCCGCCTCAGGTGGATACTGGATTTCGGTTGGTGCGGACCGTGTCTTCGCCAGTCCTTCGACGATCACAGGCTCGATTGGAATCATCGGCATGTTTCCGACCTATCAGCGTACCGTGGCTCAGTTCGGTATTGCGACAGACGGTATCGGTTCAAACCCATTGTCTGGCGAGTTGCGGCCGGATCGCGAGATGGCGCCTCACACCAGGCAACTCATCCAACTCGTGATCGAAGACGGCTACGATGATTTCATCAGTCATGTGGCCATGTTTCGGGGTCTGGATAAGGAGTCCGTCGACGCTGTCGCGCAAGGGCGGGTCTGGACCGGCGCCGATGCCCTGCAACACGGTTTGATCGATGAGTTCGGAGGGCTCGACGAAGCGATCTCTTATGCTGCAGAGATTGGCGGACTCGCTGAAGACAATTACGGGCGCAAGGACATCAGGTTGGAGTTATCGCCAACGGAGCAATTGATCGTGGACATGCTGGGTACGGTGAAAGGCCTCGGCCTGGACCTGTCCGATCTGCGGAAAAACCCGACGTCGCTCGAGAGAATCGCAGGAAAGATCGAGGGCATGGTGTCGCCGTTCTTCCAGTTTGACGATCCGAAAGGTGTCTACGCGCACTGCTTCTGCGATTTTGACTAGGAGCCTGGCGGGTCAGTTTCAATTCCAGTGCAGGATGACTTTGCCGGACTGCCCTGATTCCATGAGGTCGAACGCGGGCAGAAAGTCGTCGATGCCGAAGTGGTGCGTGATGATGGGTTCGATATCGAGCCCACTCTGTAACATGCTCGACATCTTGTACCAGGTCTCGAACATCTCCCGACCATAAATTCCTTTTATTATCAGTCCCTTGAAGATAACTTCGTTCCAGTCTATCGAGGTCTCGTCGGGTGGAATTCCGAGCAGTGCGACCTTGCCACCATGATGCATGGTACGCAGCAGATCGCGAAACGCCTGCGGGTTGCCGGACATCTCCATACCGACGTCAAAGCCTTCCTCCATGCCGAGCGCCCGCATCGTGTCGTCGATTGAATCCTTGGTGACATTCAGCGCTGCTGACGCACCCATTTTGTTGGCAAGCTCGAGTCGATAGTCGTTGACGTCAGTGATAACGATATGCCGCGCGCCGGCATAGCGCGCGATGGCGACTGCCATGATGCCGATCGGACCCGCGCCCGTAATGAGCACGTCCTCACCCACAAGATCGAAGGATAGCGCCGTATGCGTTGCGTTGCCGAGGGGGTCGAGAATCGAAGCCATGTCATCAGTGATGACGTCAGGCAACTTGAAGACATTGAACGCCGGCACTGCCAGAAACTCGGCGAATGCTCCGGGACGGTTGACACCGACGCCCTGTGTGTTCATGCAGAGGTGGCGGCGCCCGGCGCGGCAGTTTCTGCAGACTCCGCAGGTGATATGTCCCTCGGCAGATACGCGATCGCCCGGCTGAAAGCCCTTCACTTCAATACCACATTCGACGATCGTGCCGGCAAACTCGTGGCCGACCGCGAGCGGCACCGGGATCGTGTGTTGCGCCCAGTCATCCCATTGGTAGATGTGGATGTCCGTGCCACATATCGCCGTGCGGTTGATACGGATCAGGACGTCGTTATGCCCGACAGCGGGTTCGGCGATGTCCTGCATCCAGATGCCACGCTCGGCTTTTGCCTTGACGAGTGCCTTCATCAGCTAATGACTCCGATTTCCTGGCCAACCGCCGTAAAGGCATCGATTGCCTGGTCGAGTTGCGCCCTCGTAACGCCGGCCGACATTTGAGTCCGAATTCGCGCCTGACCTTTCGGCACGACGGGAAATGAAAAGCCGATGACATAGATGCCGCGATCGAGGAGGCGATCGGCCATCGCGGTGGCCAGTTTTGCGTCACCCAGCATGACCGGAATGATCGGGTGCTCGCCGGGGATCAGGTCGAAACCCCTCTCATCCATCTTGCTGCGAAAGTAGGCGGCGTTCTCGTGTAGCTGCTCGGCGAGCGAGTTGTCTCGTTCGAGCAGGTCGAGAACGGCGATGGACGTAGCGGCAATCATCGGCGCTACCGAATTCGAGAACAGGTATGGCCGCGAACGTTGCCGTAGCCAGCCGACGATTTCCTTGCGGGCGGACGTAAACCCGCCGGACGCTCCGCCGAGAGCTTTGCCAAGGGTTCCTGTAATGATGTCGATCTTGCCCATCACGTCGCGATACTCGTGCGTGCCTCTGCCGGTCTTGCCGAGAAAGCCGGTGGCATGGCAATCGTCGATCATGGTCAGGGCATCGAATTCCGCCGCGAGTGTGGTGATATTTGCCAGGTCGGCGATGGTTCCGTCCATTGAGAAGACGCCGTCGGTCACGATCAGTGTTGCGTTGCTGTCCTTGGCCGACTCGAGCTGCACCCGTAAGTTCTGCATGTCGTCGTGCTGGTAGCGAAGCCGCTGAGCCTTGCAGAGGCGAACGCCGTCGATGATGCTGGCATGATTCAGCGCGTCGCTGATGACTGCGTCATCAGGCCCGAGCAATGTTTCGAACAGGCCGCCATTGGCGTCAAAACAGGACGGGTAGAGGATCGTGTCCTCTGTACCGAGAAAGGCGCTGATGCGCTGTTCGAGTTCCTTGTGGATCGTTTGTGTGCCGCAGATGAAGCGCACTGACGCCATGCCGTAGCCATACTGGTCGAGCGCTTTGTGAGCGGCCGCAATTACCTCGGGATGGTTGGCCAGACCGAGGTAGTTGTTGGCACACAGGTTGATGACATGCTTTGTGGCGCCATTCGTTCGAACATCGATGTCTGCTTGCTGGGGACCGGCGATCAGCCGCTCCGCTTTGTACAGGCCCTGTGACCGGAGCGCCTCGGTCTGCTCCTCCAGTGATGCGAGAAAACTTGCTGGCACGGGATTGCCCTCGACAAAGAAAGGCCGCAAAGTATATCAGGACGGCCATTCCGCAAACGACACCAACAAGCGAGGAATTCGATGCACGTTACGGGGCACACGGCCGCCAAGCCGGGTACGATTGCAGATTCCAGTGTCAGCGGCAATACGGGATTGCCGTCATTGGGACACCTATAAGAAATGGCTGCGGTCAGCGTTTTTGATGTCTTCAAGATCGGTATCGGACCATCGAGTTCGCATACCGTCGGTCCCATGATGGCGGCGCGCGCATTCGCCATGCAACTCGATACGATCTCCGCGGACGTTGCAAGCATCGAAGTGACGTTGCACGGTTCACTCGCGTATACGGGCAGGGGGCATGGCACGGATGACGCAGTGATTCTCGGGCTGGCAGGTCTGGAGCCCGAGACTATCGATCCGGATGCCGTCCAGGAAATGCTGGACCGCATACGTAAGGACAAATTGCTCGACGTCCTTAGCGTCGGGCGGCTCGCCTTCGATCCCGCTGAGCACATCGTTTTCGAATTCGGCGAAGAACTGCCGCGGCATACCAACGGTATGCAGTTTGTCGCGCGCTCGGAGGGTGGCGAGACTTTGCTTCGCGAAATTTACTATTCGCTCGGTGGCGGGTTCATCGCTCGTGGTGACGACCCGGAACCGACAGCCCAAAGTGGCGAACCGAAATACCTGTTCGACAGTGGTGATTCGTTACTGCAGCTTGCTGGAGACAATGCGCTCAGCATTGCCGAGTTGGTGCTGCAAAATGAGACGCAGTGGCGGGATGCTGCCGAGGTGGAGCAGCGACTCGATGCAGTCTGGGCGGCGATGGAGAGTTGTATCGAACGAGGGCTCCGTACTGAGGGATTACTGCCGGGCTCGATGGCGGTCATTCGGCGGGCGCCGAAACTCAAGCAGCGGTTGCAGTCGCGTGCTAGTGCCTCACCACTTGACGCGATGGAATGGGTGAACGCCTTTGCGATTGCGGTAAACGAGGAGAATGCGGCGGGTGGCCGGGTCGTAACGTCGCCGACGAACGGTGCGGCCGGGATTATTCCTGCGGTTTTGATGTACTACGTGCGCTTCGTTCCGGATGCGAGTCCGGAGGGAGTTCGGACTTTCCTGCTCACAGCAGGTGCAATCGGAATTCTTTACAAGGTCAACGCCTCGATCTCCGGTGCCGAAATGGGCTGCCAGGGCGAGGTCGGCGTTGCTTGTTCGATGGCCGCGGCAGGACTTGCCGCGGTCCTCGGTGGCTCGAACGACCATATCGAGGAAGCCGCCGAGATCGGCATGGAGCACAACCTTGGCCTTACCTGTGACCCGATCGGCGGACTTGTGCAGATTCCCTGCATTGAGCGCAATGCGATGGGCGCCGTCAAAGCAATCAATGCGGCGACACTCGCAATGCATGGCGACGGCACTCACAAGGTGACGCTGGACCAGGTCATCGAGACGATGCGCCAGACAGGGCTCGATATGTCGTCGAGCTACAAGGAGACCTCGCAGGGCGGGCTGGCTGTCAACGTGCCTGAGTGCTAGGGCCTGTTAACAGGCCCTAGGACACTTTTTTCGGATAGTCGAAGACAACCAGCTCTGCAGCCGGCTGCCCGTGCAGGTTCCAGTCGTCCTGGTCGATATTGACGCAGACTACTCCGGCGGTCGGTACGTTGTGCGTGATTCCGGGCACGAGGTAGTTGGCGAAAGTGGTGAGGCCGGGATTATGGCCGACCACCATCAGGCTGTTGAATTTCTCGTCTTGCGCGTCGAGTACGTCAAGAATGTCGCGCAGTGATGCGAGATACAGTTCAGTTTCGCGTTGCAGGAATTCGATGGGATAGCCGATCTCCTTTGCAACGGCCTTTGCGGTCGTCCAGGCGCGCAAGGCAGGGCTGCTGACGATCAGGGAAGGGCGAATGCCGGCTGCGGCAATGCGTCGAGCCATGTCCGGCGCGTCGCGTTCACCGCGTTTGTTGAGGGGCCGGTCCCGGTCCGCCAGCGAGGAGTCTTTCCAGCTTGATTTGGCGTGTCGTACGAGTGTTAGAGTTTTCATCGGATCGCGCTTTGAGGTGGGGCGATTTTACATCAATCCGGTCTGAAGTCGCGCCTCTTCGCTCATCATTCCCTGGTGCCAGGGCGGGTCGAATACCAGTTGCATGTTGACACCGGATACGGTCGGGATAATGCCTATTTTGTCTTCGGCATCGCGGATCAGGAATTCTCCCATGCCGCAGCCGGGCGCGGTCAGTGTCATGTCGACCTCGACGGCGCGCTCGCCGTTGCCGAGCGGTTTGACCTCGCAGCGGTAAACCAGCCCGAGTTCGACGATGTCCACCGGTATTTCGGGGTCGTAGCAGGTCTTTAATTGCTGCCAGATGACGGCTTCGATGTCTTCGTCCGTTGCGTTCTCCGGTACTTCGGGCGCTGGCACCGGCTCCTTGCCGAGCGCGTCGGCGTCTTTGCCAGCAATCAGGAACAGGTTGCCCTCGAAGTAGACCGTAAAGCTCCCGCCCAGCGCCTGGGTGATGAATCCGGCGGTACCTTCACGCAGCAGCAGTTCTTCGCCGGCCGGGACTATGATCGCCCTGACGTCGCGAGACAGTGTCACCGGTTCGTTTGTGTGTCCGAACATCTGAATTCCTATTCCGTGGTAGCCGGGGTGGTGTCGTGGCAGAGCGCCGAGTGCAGTGCATGCCATGCCAGGGTGGCGCATTTTACGCGTGAGGGGTAATCCCGCACGCCCTCGAGCGCACGGAGTTTGCCGAGATCGACAGGCAGGTGCTCCTGGACCTCCGCATCACCCCTGAGATGCGAGGTAACGGCATCGAAGTAACGGATCGCCTGTGCGGCATCGAGGCCAACGATCGCATCCGTGAGGAGCGACGCCGAAGCGACAGAAATTGCACACCCGGAGCCTTCGAATGCCGCTGCGAGAATAGTGTCTGCGCTATCCACATCGAGATACAGCTTCAACTTGTCCCCGCACAGTGGATTGATGCCCTCGGCACTGTGGGTGGTGCGCTCCAGCTTGCCAAAGTGCCGCGGGCTACGCGCGTGATCGAGAATCAACTCGCGATACAGGTCGCGGACGTCATCGCTTTCCATGTCTGCCGCAATCATGCAAAAATCTCGCGCGCCTTTTCGAGCGCATCCACCAGTTGGTCGATATCGGCCCGGTTGTTGTAAAAAGCGAGCGACGCCCGTGCAGTGCCGGGCACGCCGAAGAATTCCATGACCGGCATTGCGCAGTGATGACCTGTGCGAATCGCGACGCCTTGATGATCGAGAATGGTGCCTAGGTCATGCGGGTGTATGTCGTCCAGCAGGAATGATTGAACACTCGCCTTGTCGGCGGCGGTGCCGATCAGGCGAATACCGTCGATTTTCTCCAGACGACCGGTCATGTAATCGAGGAGCTCGTTTTCCCATTCGGCGATGCGCGGCATGCCGACCGACTCCAGGTAAGTGGCTGCCGCACCGAGACCAATTATGCCGCTGATATTCGGCGTACCGGCCTCGAACTTGTAGGGTAGCTCGTTAAAGGTCGTGCCCGAAAAACTCACCTCGAGGATCATATCGCCGCCGCCCTGGTAGGGCGGCATCGCATCAAGCAGCGCTTCCTTCCCATACAACACGCCTGTACCCGTTGGGCCGAACATCTTGTGACCCGAGAACGCGTAGAAGTCGCAGTTCAGAGCCTGTACGTCGATTGCCATGTGCGGTACGCCCTGTGCGCCATCAATCAACACGGGAATATTTCGGGAATGCGCTTCGCGAACGATGTCGTGCACAGGATTGGTGGTCCCGAGCGCGTTCGATACGTGGGCAATCGCGAGTATTCGAACCTCGTCGGTCATCAGCTCGTAAAGGCGTTCGATTTCGAGTTCGCCGCGGTCGTTAACAGGCGCTACAACGAGTTCTGCACCTGTTTGCTCACAAACCAGCTGCCATGGAACGATATTCGCGTGGTGCTCGAGATGCGTGATCAGAATTTTGTCATTGGCGCCGAGTTGCGGCCGGCAGAAACTCTGTGCCACCAGGTTGATGGACTCGGTAGTGCCGCTCGTGAATACAACTTCGCTGCGATTGTTTGCGTTTATGAACTTGCACAGCTGATCCCGCGCGCCCTCATAGGCATCCGTCGCGCGGTGGCTGAGTGTATACACTCCACGGTGCACATTGGCGTGATCGTGTCGCTCGTAGTCTGCGATCGTTTCGATGACGATCGCCGGTACTTGGGCCGATGCGGCACTGTCGAGGTACGCGATCGGGTGGTTGTTGATGTCCTGGTGGAGCGCAGGAAAATCGTCCCGACACTCAGCCACGGATGCCGGGGTACTCCGGTGTTGTTGCGCCTGCGTCATTGCGAATCACTCTCGGTCAGTTCGGCAAGTCGTGCCTCGACCATTGCAGTCAGGGATTCCGCGAGTTCGACTATTGCCAGTCGACTTACGATGCTCGCGCCGAATGCCCGTGTCAGGGCTCGAATCGCGTCTTTCTTGTCGAGGCCACGCGTCCGCAGATAGAAGAGGGCGTTGTCGTCGATCTGTCCGACAGTAGTGCCGTGACTGCATTTGACGTCATCCGCATAGATCTCGAGTTCGGGTTTCGCGTCGATCTCGGAGTGGTCACTCAGCAATAGATTGTGATTCGCCTGTTCGGCGTCGGTGCCGTCCGCGCCCGGCTGCACGATTGCCTTGCCATTCCAGACGCAGCGGCATCGGCCGCCGAGGATGCCCCGGTACTCTTGCGTGGAGCGCGCGGGCCCTGTCTGGTGGTCGATGCGAACATGATTGTCGATGTGCTGACCGTCGCCGGCTACGTACAACCCGGCAATGGATACCTCAGCTTCGGGCGCGCTTATCTCGATATCCAGGTCGTTGCGAACGAGCTGTCCGCCCAGGTCGAAACCGCTGTAACGAAATACGCTGCGGGTCGCGAGCCTCACCTCCGTCCGGTGCGTCTGGATATGATTTTCTGCCCGATTCTGAACGCGAACGTAGTCAACGTCAGCCGCGCTGCCGATACAGAGTTCAACAACAGCATTCGCGTAATGCTCGGCTTCTCCGAGCGATACCTGGTATTCGATGAGCCGGGCGTTCGCGCCGTCTTCGAAGTCGATCCTGATCCGGGTCTGGGCAACGCCGGGGAGGCCATTGGTTCGGTCGATGATCAGCAAACCCAATGGCCTGTCGTTCGCGGCGTCCGCGGTAATGCGAATGTGCAGTCCGTCCGTCAGCAGAGCGGCATTGAAATCGGCCAGAGGGACGTCGAATGCCGGCGTGAGTGATGACTCGCTGAAGGTCGAGACCGTGATGCCGTTACCGGGATGAGAAGTCCCGGCCGGAGAGATAATGCCCGGGCGGATAACGCCATTCGCCACGACGATCCAGTCGGCGTCTATCGAAGAACAAATCCGCTGGATTTCACCGTCAAGTGCGCTGGTTTCCGGGGAAGTCGCTCCGCCCTCGAGCCAGCGCCGGCTGATCTCGGCGACCTCCTTCAGATCCGTGTATTTCCAGTCCTCCAGGCGTGTCGTCGGAAAGCCCCGTTCGAGAAACTGCGCAAGCGCGGACCGCCGGGTCGCGGACAACGAATCGTTCGGCAGGCTCTGCACGGCGCGGGCAAGCGCCTTGTCAGGAAGGCTTGAACCGGTCATGCGTGCGCTGCCTCTTTCACCCAGTCGTAGCCTTTTTCTTCGAGTTCCAGTGCCAGCGACTTGTCGCCCGAGCGCAGAATTCTGCCGCTGGACAGCACATGCACGAAATCGGGCTGCACGTAGTCGAGCAGCCGCTGGTAGTGAGTTACCAGCACGATCGCCCGCTCGGGGTCCCGCAGCGCGTTAACTCCTTTCGCCACTGCCTTGAGAGCGTCGATATCCAGGCCCGAGTCGGTTTCATCGAGAATTGCGAGATCCGGCTCCAACATGGCCATCTGCAGAACCTCGTTACGTTTTTTCTCGCCGCCCGAGAAGCCCTCGTTGACGCCGCGATTCAGGAACTTCTGATCCATTCCAAGTATCGCCATCTTCTCCCTGGCGAGTTTCAGAAACTCGAACGCATCCACTTCGTCCAGTCCGCGGTGTTTGCGTTTGGCATTCACGGCAGCTTTCAGCAGGTAGGCGTTGTTGACGCCGGGAATCTCCACCGGGTACTGGAAGCCGAGAAAAATACCTTCGCGCGCTCGTTCTTCGGGCTCCAGTTGCAGCAGGTCCGAACCTTTATAGGTTACGGAGCCGCCCGTGACAGCGTAATCGTCATGGCCGGCGATGACCTGGGCAAGCGTACTCTTGCCGGAACCGTTCGGTCCCATGATGGCGTGTACCTCGCCGGCATTGACCGTCAACGACAGTCCATCGAGTATTTCGGTATTGCCAGTGCTTGCGCTTAATTCTGAAATTTCGAGCATTACTTATCCTTATCCAACAGCGCCTTCGAGGCTGACGTTCAACAGGTTCTGTGCCTCGACGGCGAATTCCATGGGTAGTTCCTTGAACACTTCCTTGCAGAAGCCGTTTACGATCATGTTGACAGCGTCTTCTTCCGAGATGCCTCGCTGCCTGCAATAGAAAAGCTGGTTCGCGGAAATCTTGGATGTAGTCGCCTCGTGCTCTACACGCGCCGACGGGTTCTTGATTTCCATGTACGGAAAGGTGTGGGCCCCACAGTCCTTGCCGATCAACAATGAGTCACACTGCGTATGATTGCGCGCGTCCTGCGCCTGCGGCATCACACGCACCAGGCCGCGGTACGCATTCTGCGCACGCCCGGCCGAGATGCCTTTCGATACGATCGTGCTGCGCGTATTGCGTCCTATGTGAATCATCTTGGTGCCGGTATCGGCTTGCTGGTAATTGTTTGCTACGGCAACCGAATAGAATTCGCCAACCGAATTATCACCGCGCAAGATGCAGCTGGGGTATTTCCACGTGATAGCGGAGCCGGTTTCGACCTGCGTCCAGGAGATTTTCGAGTTTGCGCCCCGGCAATCGCCACGCTTGGTGACGAAATTGTAGATTCCGCCCTTGCCGTTCTCGTCACCCGGATACCAGTTCTGTACGGTCGAGTATTTGATCTCGGCACCTTCGAGGGCGACGAGTTCTACAACCGCAGCGTGCAGCTGATTCTCGTCGCGCATCGGCGCCGTGCACCCCTCAAGATAGCTGACGTGGCTGCCTTCTTCGGCAATGATCAGCGTGCGCTCGAACTGGCCTGTGTTTGCCGCGTTGATCCGGAAATAGGTCGACAGTTCCATCGGGCATCGAACGCCCCTGGGAACGTAGACAAACGATCCGTCGCTGAACACCGCCGAATTAAGTGCAGCGTAGAAATTGTCGCGCTGCGGCACGACGCTACCGAGATACTTCTGTACCAGTTCCGGGTGATTCAACACGGCTTCCGAAAACGAGCAGAAGATTACGCCTGCCTCGGAGAGTTTCTCCTTGAAGGTCGTTGCGACGGAAACACTGTCGAACACGGCGTCGACGGCCACACCCGCCAGGCGAGCGCGCTCGTGCAGTGGAATGCCGAGCTTGTCATAGGTTTCCAGCAACTTCGGATCGACTTCGTCCAGACTTTTGGGTCGGTCTTCGTCGGATTTGGGTGCGGCGAAGTAGGAGATATCGTTGAAATTGATGGGCGGATAGTGCACGTGCGCCCAATCGGGTTCGGTCATTTCCAGCCATTGACGATAGGCACGCAGTCGCCACTCGAGCATGAACTCGGGCTCCTTCTTGCGTGCGGAAATCGCACGAACGACGCCTTCATCGAGCCCGGGTGGCAGACTCTCGGTGTCTATATCCGTGACGAAGCCGTGTTCGTAGCGGCGATTGACCAGACTTTCGATGTTGTCGGATTCGGTGGACATGAACTAGTTTTTTTCCTCGACAGATATCGGCAAGCCGGCAAAGCGGAACCGCGGGACCGGGCTGCTCGAGCGCAGCAGGTCTACGAGGCTGACCTCCTGCAACGCGTTGCGAATAGCGACATTAATACGCTGCCATGCATTGCCAACGCTGCAGTCCGCCTCAATACCACAATGACTGTCGGAAGCGCTGCATTCTGTAATCGAGACCGGGCCCTCGAGCGCATCGATAATATCGGCCGCGCTGATGTCTCTGGCATCGTGGGCCAGTCGGTAGCCGCCGTTGGCCCCACGAGTCGAAATGACGAGGCCATTTCGAGCGAGGGACTTGAGCAATTTGCTGGCCGTAGGCAATGCGATTCCTGTGTGTGCAGCGATGTCGGCCGAACTGCAGACCTGGTCCGGGTTGCGAGCGAGATGTGCCAGCAATACCGTGCCGTAATCGGTCAGTTTGCTGATTCTGATCATTATCAGGCCCCGCCATGAATAAAGAGGACTATTTTAGTCCCATTTTATTCGTGAGGCCATCTTTTTGTTATGCTATGCGCGCACTTGCTGACACCGGCCACCAGGGCCGTCACCCACCAATAACAATGACCAGGGATGCTGTGTCGGACAACTTGATCGAAATTCATGACCTGGATTATTCATTCGGTGCCCGGAAGATTTACAAGGGCCTGAATCTGACTATCCGTCGTGGTCTGGTGACAGCGTTTATGGGCCCGAGCGGTACCGGCAAGACGACGTTGTTGCGCCTGATCACACGGCAATTGGTTCCGGACCGAGGCGTCATT
>Ga0209578_10001150_pt1 | contig 25589 bp, 25 predicted proteins | sample tdAd472_FD_187127 | JGI IMG/M metagenome (GOLD analysis project Ga0209578, IMG submission 187127) | Marine sediment microbial communities from the Atlantic coast under amendment with organic carbon and nitrate - tdAd47.2 (SPAdes)... | ecosystem: Environmental > Aquatic > Marine > Coastal >...
CATAGGCCGGGGCGAAACGCGGATCAGACATGGATCCACTATACACCGGGTGCGGAGGGTGTCGGAAAAGTTTATTTTTGGGTCAGTGTTTGCTGCAGGTTGGGGGTGGTTTTTTGTGGGATAAGTGCATGGTCGTGTCATCCCGGGTATTTGCTGCGCAACTTCCGGGACCCTGTGCGGGGTGGCGCCTTTCGCTTGCGCTCAAGGCCTGCTCTGGGGCGAACGACATGCGTTCGCTATACCCCTGTCATCCCGGCCAAGCGTAGCGCAGAGCCGGGATTCCGTGGCAAGGCGGTCAATATTAGAAACCCGGGGAGTTCTACATCCGCCTTGTTGAAGGACTGAAGCCCACGATCCGAACACTTCCGGTGCGAGATTGCTGAGATGGTGAGAAATCAGGCTGGCTTTGCGATTTCATCAAAATGAAGCAAGCTAAACAAGTCTAGTTCACAGACTTCATTTCAGAACTAAACCGTTTTAGAGCGTGATAAGCTTTACTGTCTTTGTCGCCATCGATGATATAGTCTTCCATAAAACCACTGGTGGTGTTGACGCGTATCCAGACGCGCTTGGCTGCCAATATTTCATCTATGACTTCTACCGGTGCAACAAAGACTTGCGTTGAAGTTTCAATAGCGCCAGCAACACGCTCAAACTCAGTGGCAGTGCTAGCCTCAGCAAGATTGATTTTTTGACCGTCTATATTGAGTGCCGCTCCTGTAATGCCTTGAGTCTTTCCAGTTATCTGGACCAGCATAAGAACTTGCTCTGGCTCAGCTTGTTGCCACTCGGCTCCTAGAGAAAGACAAATAAACGCTCCGTCACAACCAAGACCATGTGGTTGGATGTTTACAATCGCAGCATCGTCGAAACCACTATATGTTGTCTTTGCGTCTAACCCTGTGGTTGTCGCACAAGCTGTAAACAGTAATGAAGCTGCTATAACCATTCTTCGCATTCAGTCTGCCCCCTGTGAAGTCGATTTTAGGTTTATCATTTTACAGCTTTAAGTGTGCAAGGATTCTCTGAAAAGCAAAATGCTCGGTATTAAACCTATTGGCGCTGCGTTTATGCTTGCGCATTCAAACCGTAAATTTGATCCAGTCATGGCCCTTGCTTGCGCTGCGGGCATTTGTTTCTTCAAATTGATCCTTGATCAATTTGTGCGCGGAGGGCGCACCGGAAAGGAATGGTGGGCCCGGCAGGATTTGAACCCGCGACCAAACCGTTATGAGCGGTCCGCTCTAACCAACTGAGCTACAGGCCCCCGTCGCCCGTTTTAGCGAGCTTCTCGGCCTTGGCAATGCGTTGTGTGCGCCCGGGATTTGCGAAACATGGTAGGCCTGTTGCATGGAGTGTATGAGCATCTCCCGGGATGGAACACACCAGAATGTAGAAGGGCCAGGATACATGCAGGACAGATCAGGAACCATTCTTGTTCCGGGCGGCGCGGGCTATATTGGCTCGCATACCTGTGTCGAGCTGATCAATCGCGGGTATAGACCTGTAATTGTTGATGATTTCTCGAATTCCTGCGCTGCGGCGATAGATCGGATTTGCCAGATTACCGGCGTGAATGATTTGCCCGTCATCGAGGCGGACATTCGCGATACGGCGCGGATGGAGGCCATCATGCGGGAGCATGAATGTGCCGCCGTGATCCATTTTGCCGGCCTGAAGGCCGTTGGCGAATCCACGCAGAAGCCGCTCGACTATTACAGCGTCAATGTCCAGGGCTCGCTCAGCCTGCTCACGGCGATGCAGGCGGCTGGGGTGAAGCATATCGTGTTCTCCTCCTCCGCGACCGTTTACGGCACGCCGGTCTCGCTGCCCTATACAGAGAGCCATCCCCTGGCCCCGACCAATCCCTATGGCATGACGAAATATGCCGTTGAGTTGATGCTGAACGATCTCGTCGCCTCGGGCGCGGACGTGAATGCGGGCATTCTGCGCTATTTCAACCCGATTGGTGCGCACCCGTCCGGCCTGATCGGGGAAGATCCGAACGGCATTCCGAACAATCTGATGCCCTATGTGGCGCAGGTGGCGGTTGGCCGCCGCCCGCACCTCAATGTGTTTGGCAATGACTATGACACGCCGGATGGCACAGGCGTGCGGGACTATATCCACGTCATGGATCTGGCCGAGGCGCACATTGCCGGTCTGGAAAAGCTGATGGCCTCTCCGGACAGTTTCACGGTCAATCTCGGCTCCGGCAATGGCTATTCGGTGCTGGATGTTGTGGAGGCCTTCAAAAAGGCCAGCGGCCGCGACATTCCGGTGGAGTTTGCCCCGCGCCGACCTGGCGACCTTCCAGCCTATTGGGCAGACCCGACGCATGCGCTGGAACTTCTGGGGTGGCAGACACGTTTTACCCTAGACGATATGTGCCGGGACCAATGGGCCTGGCAAAGTCAAAACCCGAACGGGTATCCGGACGGGGACACAAAACCGGCCTGATTTGTTCATGAGTGCGTCATGTCTCTCCTGCAAGGCTGGTTCATCAAGTCAACGCAAGGAGCGAACATGCGTATTGCCCGAAACCTGCTTATATCATCCAGCGCGCTTATCCTGGCCGGCACAATGGCTGCCTGCGCCCAAATGCCCGCAGCCCAGAATGCAAGTGCAGGAACCATGACCAGCAGCTACCATCCCAACTCCATCCAGCCTGAAACAACGCTCGACATTTCCGCCGAAGCGACCGTGAAGCAGGCGCCCGACATTGCCTATATCAATGCCGGTGTTCAGGCAGAGGCCGACACGGCGCAGCAGGCCATGGCTGATCAGGCGAAAGCCATGAACAGCATGTTTGAGGCACTCGCCGCAGCAGGCATCCCCGAAAAGGACATGCAGACCTCGAACCTCTCCCTCAACCCGGTTTATGACTATGTCGAGGAAACCGACGGCAACGGGCGTCGCAGCGGCAAACAGGTGCTGCGCGGCTATACCGCGTCCAACCAGCTGACGGTGAAAGTCTCCGATCTCGACAATCTGGGCGAGACGCTGGACAGCCTGGTCGCAGCCGGTGGCAACACGTTCAATGGCTTGTCCTTTGCCCTTGAAGACCCGAGTGATGCCCAGGATGAAGCGCGCCGCAAGGCGATCAAGGATGCGATGTCCCGCGCCGAGCTTTATGCGGAAGCCGCTGGCATGCGCGTGGGCCGGATCGTCAACATCTCCGAGGCTGGTGGTTATGCGCCGCAACCGATGCAGATGGACCGCATGGTGATGAATGAAGCGATGGGCGCCAAGTCCACGCCCATTTCCGGTGGTGAGATTGGCTATTCCGCTCAGGTCAGCGTGAAGTTTGAACTGGTGAAATAGACGCCGTCTCAGGCGGACGCCTCAGACATAGCCTTCGGTCAGAAGGTCTTTCATGTCGATGATTCCGATGGGGCGTCCGTCTTCCACGACAAATGCATTCGAGATGCGTTTCTCTGTCAGCCGCTTGATGACAACAGACATCCGGTCATCTTGTGAGATGGTTAGCGGGTTTGCCGTCATGATGGCGGTCGCATCGCCGCTCAATTTGCCGGCCAGCATGGCCCGGCGCAAATCGCCATCGGTTACCATTCCTACCATCCTGCCGTCCGCATCCAGTACGGCCACACACCCTTTCCGGCCTTCGGAGATTGCCAGAATCACTGTGTCCACCGGCGCCGTCTCTGGCACGCTTGGAATCTCGTCGCCGCGACCTGCCACATAGTCTGCAGCATTTTGCAGGGACCGGCCCAGCTTTCCGCCCGGATGCCGGAAGCCAAAGTCTTCACGTGAGAACCCCCGCCGCGCCATCAGCACGATGGTCAGCGCATCGCCCAGCGCCAGCGCCATGGTGGTGGAAGAGGTTGGCGCCAGGCCGTTCGGGCAGGCCTCTGCCACGGTCGGCATTTTCAGCAACACATCGCAATTGCGGCCCAGCGTGGAGTCCGGCGCGCGGCTCATGCCGATGACGGGGATCTGATTGCCCCGGCAATAGCGCAGCAAATCCACCAATTCCCGGCTCTCTCCGGAATAGGAGATCGCAATCACGACGGAACCCGGCACGATCATGCCGAGGTCGCCATGGCTGGCTTCGGTCGGGTGCAGGAAGAAGGATGGCGTGCCGGTAGAGGCGAGGCTGGCCGCCATTTTCTGGCCGATATGGCCTGACTTGCCGACGCCGGCGACGATGACATGGCGGTCTGTCGCCATGATCAGGTCTGCGGCCTGCTGAATGGTTTCGTCCAGGCCGGATTCCAGTTGTTCCAGCGCATCGCGTTCAATGCGGATCACATTGCGCGCTATGTCGAGATCGCTTTCACGGGTCACGTCGAGTCGCTCCTGATGCCTGAAAAGCGTTCTGGGTCAGGGGCGCGGACCTGGCAAGACCTGAACTCAGGCGGCATCTGCTGCAGATAAGCGCTGCTTAGCGAGCGAGACCCATCTGGCGCGCTTCATATTCGGAAACGCTCATGACAGGTGTTTTCGGCTGTGGGGCGACATCGATGGTGGTTTCCATCTTGGTCTGCTCGACGATTTCCGGCTCGGCCCGGGCGACAATGGCGGCTTCTTGCTGCGCTGCCGGTTTGTCTGCCGCAACAGCCTGCGCCGTGACCAGCGTTTCGGCCGGCGCCTCATCATCACTGCCGCCTTCGGCGATGATCACGCGCAGGGGCTTGCCGTTCAGCATCGGCTCGGCCGCGCCATTCGGGTGGATCGGCAGGGCAACCTTGGCAAATACCAGATCGTGTTGCTCAGCCGGATCGTTCAGCGTTTCAAAGGCAGCTTCAACCAGATCCTCGACATGGGCATTGCGGGATTTGGATGTGTTGCCGCCCAGCATGATGGCGATCACGCGGCGATTGTCGCGCTTGGCGGAGGCCATCAGATTGAAGCCGGACGCGCGGGTATAGCCAGTCTTGATGCCGTCCACACCGTCCACCTTGCCCAGCAGGTCATTGTGGTTCTTGTAGTCGCGCCCGCCCCAGTTGAAGCTGCGCTGAGAGAAATAGTGATAATAGTCAGCGTGATTTTCCAGCATCGCCTCGGCCAGAATGGCCAGGTCGCGTGCGGTGGTCAGCTGGCGCGTATCGGGCAGGCCGGACGCATTCATGAACCGCGTATTCTGCATGCCCAGGGCTTCGGCCTTCACCGTCATCAGCTGTGCGAAGCGGCTTTCCGTGCCGCCCAGGCGCTCGCCCACAACGGCGGCGACATCATTGGCAGACTTGTTGACCAGCGCGCCGATGGCGTCGCGGACGGTGATCGTGGAGCCGGTGCGCAGTTTCAGATTGGAAGGGGGTTGGCTGGCGGCATGGCGTGAGACGGTCAGGCGCTCGTCCAGCGTCACGTCTCCGGCCTTCAGGGCATCGAACAGCATGTAGAGCGTCATCACCTTGGTGAGAGAGGCCGGATAGCGCGGCTCGTCCGCATTGCGGGCGTGCAGCACTTCATGCGTGTCGGCGTCAATCACGATGGAGGCATACTTTTCTGCGGCCGCAGTCTGCGTTGCCAGACCGGACATGAAGAGCATCACCGTTAAAGCCATGGCCTTCAGAACTGGTGAGAATGCTCGCCGCATCATGTTTCCTCCTGAATGGGTTAATCCCGGTCGCCCCGGACTTAACCTAGAATCTGCCAAATCTGTTGACCACACCTTAACGCAGGGCCCAGCCTCACAAATCCGTAATATGGTGGCAAGGCACCTGAGGGGATTGTGAACAGAATTTATTGTGCGGTGCACAAAAAATCATTGCATGTGCGAACAATTTACGCTACGGTACTCACTCGACGCTAGAAGAGGACTATCCCATGGCGACAGCAAAGAAAGCCGCTCCGAAGACAAAAACGACCACCGCCAAGGCGGAAGCGCGTGTCGCGGATTCAGCGAGCAAAATGATTGATGAAGGTGTTGAGCAAATGACGGATTTCGCTGGTAAGTTCGGCGGGTTCGCCGAAGACGGTTTCAAGGCATTTGCCCAGCAGGCAGCCAGCTCCACGGAAATTTTCCGCACGCTCGGCGCCCGCAACATGGATTTCTTCGCTCGCACGCTGGAGCAAGGCGTGGAAGCCACGCAATCGCTGACCAGCGCGAAAGACCCGCGCGAAGCGATGGAAATCCAGACCGGTTACGCGAAGAATTTCTTCTCCGCCTACACCTCCGAAATGACCAAGCAGGCCGATATCTGCATGAGCGCCTGGCGCGATGCGGCGAAGCCTTTCATGGCCTTCGCAGGCAAGTAAGTTTTCTCTCGGTTCCTGACTGTCGGAGCTCCGTGCAGGCAGGCGTAGAGTAACGTAGATTGGTTGAAGCCGGGCCTTTTTGGTCCGGTTTCTTCTTTTTTGGGTCAGGCTTCCGCTGGATCAGGGGCTGGCAGAGACCGCGAGTCCGTATACATTTACGGCATGAGCGATTTTCTGGACTTCTCCACCCTCAAGCGTCCGAAGACGCCAAACACTTGGCTCGTCGCCCCGCCCGGTTTTGCCGATCAGGCGACGCCGGATGCGGAAGCGCCGCTTTTTTCCTGCACAGCTGAGGAATTGTTTGCCCGCGCCGAAGGCATGGTGGCGGCCCATAAAAGGTGGGAGCTGAAGGCCGCAGATCCCGCCAGCCGGCGGATGAGTTTCATCGCGATTTCGAAAATCCTGCGCTTCAAGGATGACATTGATATCGCAGTGCTGGCGGGGCCGGAGGGCTCCGGCAAGGCCACGCTCGCCATCTATTCCCGGTCGCGGGTCGGGCGCTCTGATTTCGGAGTGAATGAAAAGCGTATTCGGGAGATTCTTGATACACTCGCCTTGCCTTAAATTCAGGCAGCCTGTGTAATTGGCAGACATCGACTCTTCAAAGTCCAGCAGGAACGTATATCTTAAGACACATGAGCGGCACTCTTCATCCTATCTGGTTAAATGACCCGGGCCCTGAGGGCCCTCCGGGGGGCGGTCAGTCAGGGGATGAGGATGGTTCCAATTTCGGCCTCGCGACGCAGACGAGGACCCGGACGAAGAAGCCGTCGCTCTATCGTGTCCTTCTGCTGAATGATGACTACACTCCGATGGAGTTCGTCGTTTTCATTCTGGAGCGGTTCTTCAACCGGTCCACAGAGCAGGCGACGCGGATCATGCTGCACGTTCACCAAAAGGGCGTGGGGCTGTGCGGGGTTTATACCTACGAAGTGGCCGAAACGAAGGTCGCGCAGGTTTTGGACCTTGCCAAACGCCATGAACACCCTCTCCAATGCGTCATGGAGAAAGACGACTAGAAACACTCATCCCGGAAGGCCAACCCCTTGCCACGCTTGTCCCCCTCCTTAGAGACCGCCCTGGAAAAGGCCCTAACGCTCGCCTCGGAGCGTGATCATGAATACGCAACTCTGGAGCACCTGCTCCTGGCGCTGACGGAAGATGAGCATGCCCGAGAAGTCATGGGCGCCTGCAAAGTGGATATTGAAGCGCTCAGCGCTGATCTCAGCCGCTACATCGACGAAGAATTGTCCAGCCTGATAGTAGATGACGGCGAAGGCCGCGTTCAGCCCACGGCTGCCTTCCAGCGTGTGGTGCAGCGCGCCATCCTGCACGTCGAAAGCTCTGGCCGCGATGAAGTGACCGGCGCCAATGTGCTGGTTTCCATTTTCTCCGAGCGTGAAAGCCACGCTGCCTACTTCCTGCAAGAGCAGGACATGACCCGCTATGACGCGGTGAACTTCATCTCTCACGGCGTGGCCAAGCAGCCGGGCATGTCCCGTCCGTCGAGCCCGCGCGGCGCGGAGCATTCAGAAGAAGAACCCGTCAAGCAGGGCCATGAGGCGCTCGACGCCTATTGCGTGGACCTCAATGAAAAGGCGCGCTCCGGCAAGATCGATCCGCTGATCGGCCGCGAACTGGAAATCAATCGCTGCATCGAGGTGCTCTGCCGCCGCAACAAGAACAACCCGATCCTCGTTGGCGATCCGGGCGTGGGCAAGACGGCGATTGCCGAAGGCCTCGCCAAGAAGATCGTCGATGGCGAAGCGCCGGAGATCCTGGACGAAGCCGTCATCTGGTCGCTCGACATGGGCGCCTTGCTGGCCGGTACGCGCTATCGCGGTGACTTTGAGGAACGCCTCAAATCCGTGATGAAGGAACTGGAGCAGCAGGAAAAAGCCATCCTGTTCATTGACGAGATTCACACCATCATCGGCGCGGGCGCTACGTCCGGCGGCGCGATGGATGCGTCGAACCTTCTCAAGCCTGCGCTTCAGAATGGCGGCCTGCGCTGCATGGGCTCGACCACGTTCAAGGAATACAAGCAACACTTCGAGAAGGACCGCGCCCTGTCCCGCCGGTTCCGCAAGATCGATGTGGTGGAGCCGACCGTTCCGGATACGATCAAGATCCTGACCGGTCTGAAATCCCGTTTCGAGGATTTCCACGGCCTGCGCTACACCAATGACTCGATCAAGGCGGCGGTGGAGCTGTCGGACCGTTACATCACGGACCGCAAGCTGCCGGACAAGGCGATCGACGTGATCGATGAGGCCGGGGCCGCACAATGGCTGTTGCCGGCGTCCAAGCGCAAGAAGACAGTGGGCCAGAAGGACATCGAGGCGGTCATCGCCAAGATTGCCCGCATCCCCCCGAAACAGGTGTCCACGGACGATGCCGCTGCACTGAAGTCTCTGGAAACAGACCTGAAGCGCGTCGTCTTTGGACAAGGCGAGGCCATCGAGGCCTTGTCGGCCTCCATCAAGCTGGCCCGTGCCGGCCTGCGGGAACCGAACAAGCCGATCGGCTCCTATCTGTTCACCGGCCCGACCGGCGTCGGCAAGACCGAAGTCGCCAAACAGCTCGCCTCCATCATGGGTGTCGAGATGCTGCGCTTCGACATGTCGGAATATATGGAGCGTCACACCGTTTCCCGCCTGATCGGCGCGCCTCCGGGCTATGTCGGCTATGATGAGGGCGGCCTGCTGACCGATGGCGTGGACCAGCATCCGCACTGCGTGCTGCTGCTCGACGAGATCGAGAAGGCGCATCCGGACCTGTTCAACATCCTGCTGCAGGTGATGGACAATGGCTCGCTGACCGATGCCAATGGCCGCAAGGTGGACTTCCGGAATGTCATCCTGATCATGACGACCAATGCCGGGGCCGCGGATGCGTCCAAGAACTCCATCGGCTTTGGCCGGGGCAAGAAGGAAGACGAGCAGGAAGAGGCGCTCAAGCGCCTGTTCACGCCGGAATTCCGCAACCGCCTCGACGCCACGATCACCTTCGGTGGCCTGACGCCGGAAATCATCGACCGCGTGGTCGAGAAGTTCATCCTGCAGCTGGAAGTCCAGCTGGAAGATCGCAATGTCTCCATCGAGATCACCAAGGCGGCCCGCGAATGGCTGGCCAAGCGGGGCTTCGACGCAGACATGGGCGCGCGGCCGCTGGCCCGCACGATCCAGGAACACGTCAAGAAACCGATGGCGGAAGAATTGCTGTTCGGCGAACTGCAGAAGGGCGGCGTTGTCCATATCGATATCGACAAGGCCGACGAGGAAAAACTCGCCTTCAAATATGTCGCCGACAAGGGCAAGAAGAAAAAGCCCGCCGCCAAGAAAGGCTCTGCCGAGGAACCGGCCTAGGCCTTCGGCAAAACCAGACACGACAAGGGCTGCCCCACGGGCAGCCCTTTCTCATTCTGGCGGCCTCGTTATCCTCCCTGGCATAATGGGAGGAATAGAAATGGCTGGAACTGTCAGCGGGGCGTGCGACCCGAAATTCGCGTCTGTAAAAGAAGAATTCGAGAAGAACTTTGCGGAGCGCGGCGAGGTGGGCGCGTCTGTCTGCCTGTCTGTGAATGGCGAGACGCTGGTGGACCTGTGGGGCGGCGTGGCCAATGCGGCGACCGGAGAGGCATGGCGCGAGGACACGATCTCCATCGTCTTCTCCTGCTCCAAGGCCGCGACGGCGCTGTGCGCGCATATCCTGATTGACCGGGGCGAGCTGAACCCGGAGGCGCTCGTCTCTGAATACTGGCCGGAATTTGCGAAGAACGGCAAAGAGGCAACCACGGTCCGGATGATGCTGAACCATGAAAGCGCGCTGCCGACGTTGCGCGATCCGGTCCGCCCCGGCGGCTTTACCGACTGGGACTATATGATCAAGCGCCTGGAGGATGAGGAAGCCTTCTGGGAACCGGGGACCCGCAATGGCTATCACATGATCAATTTCGGCTGGACAGTGGGCGAACTGGTCCGCCGCGTCTCCGGCAAGTCGCTCGGCACCTTCTTCCGGGAGGAAGTGGCGGAGAAGACCGGCGCGCGCTTCTGGCTGGGCCTGCCGGAAAACGAGGATGTGCACATCGCGCCCATCCTGCCCTATGCGCCCAAGCCGGATGACCAGCCGACCGAATTCACGATCAAGCTGATGACCGATCCGGACTCGATCCAGCACAAGAGTTTCATGAATAATGGCGGGTGGGACTTCAACGACCGCAAGGCCCAGGCGGCCGAGATTGGGGGCGGCGGGGGCCTGTCCAATGCGCGCGGGCAGGTGGCGATGTACACGCCGCTCGCCACCAATGACGGCACGCTGGTTTCATCCGACCGGTTGCAGGCGATGAGCATGGTGACAACCGCCACACAACGCGATGCGACCCTGCTGATCCCGACCCGGTTCGGGCCGGGCTTCATGAAGTCCATGGACAATCGCGCGCTGAACCTTGGCCCCGGTACCAGCGTCATCATGGGCGACCGGGCGTTTGGCCATGTCGGCGCAGGCGGCTCTATCGGCTTTGCCGATCCGGAAGCGGGCCTCGCCTTCAGCTACACGATGAACCAGATGGGCAATGGCATTCTGGTGAATGACCGCGCACAGAGCCTGATCGATGCGGCATACAAATCGCTCGGCTATCGCACCAATGCGCCGGGGGTTTGGGTGAAATAGGAGTGCGTTCGAAAAGGGCCCTATTCAGATGTGCAAAACCCAAGCATTCGGCAGATATACTCTGAGACCCGTTTGATGCTGAAAGATTTTAAGCGTTGCCATGGTATATCCGAGAGAATGTCCGAGATGGGATTATCTTCGCCCAAGATTAGGTTGATCTGCTCTAGAAGCCTTTCAGCAAAGTCTAGGTTAAAGTCTGGAATTAAATCCAGCATGTCTGGCGTCGGAATGCCGACTGCGGTCAGAGCGGCGTTCAAAAGACTTCTGACGGCGAACTTGCAGGCTTGGCAACTCCAGTTCTTTTTCAGCCATTCCGTGCCGCGCTTAAACCAGCCAAGTGTGATGCGCAGAGGCGTTCTTGCCTTAGTTTGCAGAATAGTCGCCCACTCTCGAAGCGATGGGCCATGCTTGGCGAAGATGAGAATGGCGTAAGGTGTATGAAATATCTCGGCACTTGAGGGAAGCTCACCCAAAACGCTAAGGGCATTAGGCCTGTCAGATTGAACATGAATGAACCCGGAGCAGTTCTCCGGGAGGCTTTCGCCCCTTCCAACGAAGGTTTCTACAGAGAATTCTTCGCCTTCTTCGGCAATTGTTTCCCATTCCAGCACCACTGCATCTTGGCTGTGCAGTTCCATGCGTAATAGCTGTTCCATAATGTCGCCCCCTCTTACGGCACCTCATATTACCATCAAAGGTAGAACTTTGGTAGAGCGCTTTAGGGATGGGTCCACGCGCAGGCAGAGGGCTGAAGGATCAGCCCTCGTCGTCTGCCTCGCCCATGCCGCGCCGCTGGGCGGTGGCGGCAATCGCCTTCTGTGCGGCTGCAACGCCTTCGCTGCGGGCAGGCGGGGACATGATCTCCGGCGGGTCCATCTCCTGCATGTAGATGGTGCGGCTGGGGAAGGCGAAGCTGGTGCCAGCCTTGGCGATGATGTCCATCACGGCGACGGCGAATTCTTCCTTGATGGCCAGCCACTGGCCCCAATCCTTGGTATTGGTGAAGGTGTAGATCAGGAAGTCGATGGAGCTGGCATTGAAGCTGTCCACGCGCACGAACAGGGCGGCGGCAGGCGGCTTGGCGAAGCGGTCATCATTCCATAGCCAGGCCTCGATCTCGTCGCGGATATATTTCAGCTGGTCCACCGTGGTGCGGTATTCTACGCCGACGACCCATTTGATGCGCCGATGCGTCATCCGGGAGAAATTGGTCACGGCGGCGTCCGACAATTGGCTGTTGGGCACATAGACCGGGCTCTTGTCGAAGCGGCGCACCAGGGTGGAGCGGAAATTGATCTTCTCCACCGTGCCCTCAACCACGCCGTCCACCTTGATCCACTCGCCGGGTACAAAGCGCTTCTCGGTGATGGTCAGAATGCCGGAGATGAGGTTCTTGAACAGGTCCTGCGCGCCGAGGCCGACCGCGATGCCCAGTACGCCGAGACCGGCCAGCAGCGGCGCGATCTGGATGCCCCACTGCTCTGCCACTGCGCCAATGCCCAGTATGACCAGGATCACCTGCAGCGCCTTGATCATCCAGTCGACCGCGGCAGACGACAGCGCATTGCGCAAACTGACGAACAGGAACTCAAATGCGTTGACCGCGCGCGACAGCGTCCAGAACACGGCCAGCGTGATGACCGAGCGCAAGATGAGGTTGGCATAGATCTCCGCCTGCCCGGAAATGTTCGTCACCTGTAGCGCAATGTAGATGCCGATGATGACCGGCACGATCTTCAGGGGCGTCGCGATAGATTTGACCAGCGCATCATCGGCCTGTGTCTTCGTGCCAGCGGCGACGCGCATGATTGAGGCGACGACCAGCCGCGCGAACAGGCCGCGCAGGGCGATGGCCACCATCAGGATCAGCACAGAAATGACGATCTCGCCAAAGGTCAGCCCATAGGCGCCCTCATTCCAGATTGAGGCGATATAGATCGCGGCGTCCTTGACCGATTGCGGGGCGTTCTGGTCCAGCCAGGTTTCAAGGGAGGAAGGCATCCGGCAGCTCTCCATGTCTGGCCCAAATGGCGGGCGTGGCAGGTGCGATGGAGTGCTGTGTGCTAATCTGTGTTACGCGGCCTGTGAAGGCTTTGGCCTCAGGCCTTTATGTCGCGCCACTCTCCGGTGCCGAGGCCGTCCAGCGTCCAGTCACCGACACGGACCCGGATCAGGCGCAGCGTCGGATGGCCGACAGCGGCCGTCATGCGGCGTACCTGGCGGTTGCGGCCCTCGGTAATGGTCAGCTCGATCCAGCTGTCCGGCACGGATTTGCGGAACCGGATCGGCGGATTGCGCGGCCACAGATTTGCAGGCTCTGCAATCGGGCGCACCTCTGCCGGGGCCGTGCGGCCATCATTCAGATCTACGCCGGTTTGAAGCGCGGTGAGGGCGGCTTCGTCCGGAATGCCTTCCACCTGCGCCCAATAGGTCTTGGCCAGCTTGTGCTTTGGATCGGAGATGCGGGCCTGCAGCTTGCCGTCATCGGTCAGGACGAGCAGGCCCTCACTGTCACGGTCCAGCCGCCCGGCCGGATAGACATGTGGCACGTCCATATAGTCAGACAGGGTTTCGCGGGTGCTGGCCAGCGTGCCCTTGTCGGTGAACTGGGACAGCACATTGAACGGCTTGTTGAACAGGATGAGGCGCGCCATAAGACCGCCGATCAGGCGTTTACAACCGCGTGCAGGGATTTCAGCGTTGTCAGCAATCCCTCCGCGGAGGCGATGGGAAGACAGCTCGGCCCGTCACACAGGGCCTTGTCCGGATCGGTGTGGAATTCCAGGAACACACCGTCGGCGCCGGCGGCAATCGCGGACTTCGCAATGATCGCGACGCCATCGCGGCGGCCGCCTGTGGAGGCGCCGGCTGTGCGCGGGTCAGCGCCCGGCAGCTGGACCGCATGGGTCGCATCAATCGTCACCGGGCAGCCGAGCTTCTGCATCTCCGGAATGCCCAGCATGTCGACGACCAGATTGTTGTAGCCAAAGGACGAGCCGCGCTCGCACAGGATGACGCCCACCTCAGCGGCCTCGCCAATCTTGGAGACGATGTTCTTGGTGTCCCAAGGCGCGATGAATTGCGCCTTCTTCACCTGGATGAGGCCACCGGCGGCGGCGGTCGCCTTGGCGGTCGCGACGACGAGATCGGTCTGGCGGCACAGGAAGGCCGGGATCTGCACGATGTCTGCCACATCGGCGACGGCTTCGGCCTGCCCTTGCTCATGCAAATCCGTGCAGATCGGCACGCCCAGCTTCGCCTTGACGGAGGCGAGCACTTTCAGCCCGTCTTCCAGGCCCGGCCCGCGATAGGATTTGATCGAGGAGCGGTTCGCCTTGTCGAAGCTCGCCTTGAAGACATAGGGCAGGCCCAGCGCCTCGCAGATGCGCTTCAGCTCTGTGCCGACTTCCATGGCCAGGCCTTCATCTTCCAGCACGTTGAGGCCCGCAATCACGGAGAGCGGTTTACCGGTTCCGATGGTCCAGCCGGATTTTCCGTGAGTCAGAACGGACATGTCACTCTCCTTCAAGGGCATATGCAGCGTGATGTGTGTGGCCGCCTGAATAGCCTTGTTTCAGATCAGGTGAAACCCGTATCGCTCAGGCCGGGAAGGGCGGCGAGGAACAGGCCGCCAAAAATCAAAGAAGCCGCCCGATATGGGCGGCTTCCGTGAGCCCCTGGGACTCAAAAGATTCGGCAGCGTTTCAGCTTGCCTTCAAATATCTCTAGACGCTGACCGGAGGCTGCTCCTGCCAGACACCATAGGATATAAACCTTTTGATCCCATATGGTTTCTCACTCGACATGAATCACCTCCTTTCAAGCGTGCAACAGGCACGGACTTTGTCCAGAACCATCCCGGACGAATCAAAGCTAAGCATGATTTGCGCCAGAACAAAGTTAACATCGGGGCGTTTCAGGCCACATTTTTCATAACGCACGAAAAACGCCCGGAATTTTGTCCGGGCGGTCTTCAACAGGCGGGCATTTTACTCAGTCCTAGTCGTAGGCCAGGGCGCCGATGACGAGGCCGATAATGGCGCCGGTCGCGGCAGAGGCGAGGATGGCGTCTCCGCTGTCATAGTCGCGGGCCCAGTAATAGCCGGGCGGCGGCGCATAAAGGCCGTAGACGTTGTAATCATGGATATAGACCGTATGGCGGTGCGGACGGTACCAGCCGCCTACGGCATAGCGGGGGTGATAGCCCTGACGGTAATAGGGTCCATAGGCACGGCCATAGCGCACATAATTGTGGCGCGGCGGGGCATAATGGCGACGCGGCGGATTGTAGTAATGGTGAACCACGCGCGGTGGGCGGCGGTAGTCGCGGTGCTTGTAATGATGGTTGCTGCGCCGATAGTCATTCCTGCCGCGGTGGTCATGACCGCCACGATACTCATGGTGGCGGCCGCGATGCCCGTCACCGCGGTTCCAGTCTCCCCGGCGTCCGTCATGGTTGCGGCCCCGGTGGCCGTCTCCGCCATGGCGGCCATCATATTGGCGGTCTCCGCGGTGATGCTCGCCCCGTCTGCCCTGATCCGCAGAGGCGATCGGAGCAGCGATCAGGCCGAACGTAGCCGTAGCAGCCAGAAAGGCCGAAAGGGTCTTGTACAGTTTCATGGTGGGCAACGCCTCCAAATCTGGCCCCAATTCCCTACGTCTCAAGCATGGCCGGGGCTGCCTTTTCCCGCAATGGGCGGGCCTATGTGTGAAAGCTAGGCGGGCGGGGCTGAACTCCGGCTGAACGGCGTGTTAAGGAAAGTCCATGTCTGAATTTGGGGATCTTCGTATCAATGACGAGCTGACGCTGCCGGCCTGGGAGCTGTCGGAGAGCTTTGTGCGCGCCTCGGGGCCAGGCGGGCAGAATGTGAACAAGGTGTCCACCGCCGTGCAGCTGACCTGGCATGTGGAGGCGTCCTCCCTGCCGCCGGAGGTGAAGGCGCGCTTTGCCAAATTGTTCGCCAGCCGCATCACCAAGGATGGGCGTCTGATCGTGGAGGCCGCAGAGCACCGCAGCCAGGTGCTGAACCGGGAAGCGGCCCGCAAGCGGCTGGCCCAGATGATCGACAAGGCCTCACGCAGGCCCAAGCGCCGTATCCGGACCAAGCCGACCTATGGCAGCGTCAAGCGCCGCCTGAAGTCGAAGAAACAACGCGGGGAAATCAAGGCCCTGCGCGGCAATGTTGATCCGACCGAATAGGTTCTAGCAGCAGCCGCCGACCGGGGCCGGGCCGTTGTCTGCCATTGTCTCTGCAAAGACATCCGGTGCAGCGCAGCCGGGGAACAGGCCATAATGGGTCTGCCCATCGCCGACGACCTCGAAATAGGGCGCAAAGCGCGTCTCCATCAGCATGGCCAGTGTGTTGCCGCAGACTGGGAAGACACGGCCCGCTTCAATCTCATGCTCTGCATCCAGAACAAAGACACGCTCCATGCCTTCAACGCCGCCCTTGTAGATCACGGCCTGGCCGTAATCCTCGCAGGCCGCATCGAGGCCGTCCAGCTTCATCAGGCGCGCCGTGACGGAGGCAAAGCGGATCGGCTCCACCTTGGCTTTCAGCTTCGGATCGATGATGGCGAGGCGGCGGTGGCTGACCACGCGCGGATCGGTAAAGCCAGAGGCCCTGGCGATGCTCTGATAATCGCCCCAATACAGCGCGCCGGACAGGCACTCTCCGTACAGGACGGGATCGTTCACCAGCGCCTCCGGTACGCGGCGGTCGGCATAGACATCTGAGAAGTAAAGCTCGCCGCCCGGCTTCAGCAGGCGGTAGGCCTGGCGGAACACTTCCGGCTTGTCCGTGCAGAGATTGATCACGCAATTGGAGATGATGAGGTCAAAGCTGCCGGCCTCAAGGTCCAACTCGCCCAGCTTTTCCAGTTCGCCTTTCACAAAGCGCGTATTCGGTGCGTCATAGCCGAATTGCCCGGCATGCCAGGCCTCGTGCGCGCGGGCGACATCCAGCTGCTCGTCCGTCATGTCGACGCCGGTGACATGGCCCTTCGGCCCGACCAGCTTTGCCAGCGCGAACACATCGCGGCCTGCGCCGCAGCCAAGGTCCAGAACCTTCAGCCTCTCCAGCGCAGCAGGAATGGCGAGGCCGCAGCCATAATATTTCGCGGCGACCTCATCATGCACGGCGGCGAGGGCGGCAGAGACATGCAGCGGCGGCGCGCCTTCGGTCGTGCAGGCATCGGTGCGCAGATCCGCGCTGCCTTTCAGCGTTTCACCATAATAGGCTTTCACGACATCCTGGATCTGGTTCATGTCCGCTCTCCGCTTTGCTTCATGGGCGTGACCCTAGGGGGCTGGTACAGCGCTTTCCAGTCACGGATGCGTGTGATCAGTATTTCTTTTGCTTGGTCTTGCCGGCGGCGCGGTTGGCGGCCTTGTTTGCGCCCTTGCCATAGGTTTTGGCGGGCGGCTTGCGGGCGCCCTCGGCCTTGTCGGCATAGGGGTTCTTGCCCTGGCGCACGAACAGACGGATCGGCACGCCGTGCATGTCGAAGGCCTCGCGCAGCTCATTGACGAGATAGCGCTTATAGGTTTCCGGCATCTGGTCCCCGCGTGAGGCGATCAGCACAAAGGTTGGCGGGCGGGCCTTCATCTGCGCCATGTAGCGCGGCTTTATGCGCTTGCCCTGAACGCTGGGCGGCGGGTGGCGTTCGACCGTGTGGCGCAGCCACCGGTTCAGATCGCCGGTCTTCACCCGCGCGGTCCAGTCTTCATACACTTTCGCAACGGCGGGCATCAAACGGTCCGTATGCCGACCGGTCAGGCCGGACAGGAAGACGACCGGCGCGCCGCCGGCATTCGGCATAAGACGATTGGCCAGATCGCGAATATGACGGGCGGCCTCGTCCGGCTTCTTCACCGTGTCCCATTTGGAAATCACCAGCACGACGCCGCGCCCCTCGCGCAGGGCGAGTTCGGCGATCTGCAGATCCTGTTTCTCCATCGCCTCATGCGCGTCCATGACCAGGGCGATGATGTCGGCATATTTCAGGGAGCGGATCGTCTCTCCCGTGGACATGCGTTCCAGCCGTTCCTGCACCTTGCTCTTGCGGCGCAGGCCTGCCGTATCGACCAGGCGGATGCGGCGCCCTTCCCATTCCCAGTCAATGGAAATGGAATCGCGGGTGATGCCGGCTTCCGGGCCGGTCAGCAGGCGGTCTGATTGCAGCAGCTGGTTGATCAGCGTGGACTTGCCGGCATTCGGCCGACCGACAATGGCCAGCTTGATCGGCTTGTCATCGCGCGGCGGTTCCGGCGCAATGTCGACATCGGCGGCCTCAATGGCGGCGACCAGATCGTCATCGGAGACGCTGAGATCATCAATGTCGATATGCGCCAGCTTTTCGAGAATGTCTTCGGCGGCGCGGGGATCATAATCCTGTTCGGCTTCCTGCATGGCCAGCTCGAAGGCTTCCTCGCCCAGGGCGCGGCGGATGGCCTCGAACAGATCGGCCATGCCTTCGCCATGCTCGGCGCTGAGGCCGACCGGGTCGCCCAGCCCGAGATTCCAGGCTTCCATCAGGCCGGTATCGCCCTGGCGGCCTTCAGCCTTGTTGGCGGCCAGCACGATGGGGATGCCCGACTTGCGGAGCAGGGCGGCAAAATTCTCGTCTTCCGGGGTGACGCCGACGCGGGCATCGATCAGGAAAAGGGCGAGTTCGGCCTCGGCAATCGCGGCTTCCGTCTGCTGGCGCATCCGGGATTCCAGGCTGTCATCATAGGCCGTCTCATAGCCTGCCGTGTCGATCAGGATCAGCGGCATGGAGGCGAGATAGCCCTCGGCCTGTTTCCGGTCGCGCGTGACGCCCGGCTGGTCATCGACCAGCGCGATCTTCTTGCCGACCAGCCTGTTGAACAGGGTCGACTTGCCGACATTTGGGCGCCCGACAATGGCAAGTTTCAATGGCATGGCTCAGCCCGCTCCAATGCGTTATCGCGAGAGCGCGCCAGCCCGGCGCACCTCGCTACTGAATGGCGATGAGTTTCGCGTCATCGGTCAGAACAAAGAGTTTGTCCTGTACCGCAATCGGCTCGATGTAGACAGTGTCCTTCAGCGCAAGCGAGCCGACCTGCTCACCCGTCTGCGGATCGAACGCCATCAGTTCACCGCGTGAGGAGATAACGATGACGCGGCCAGATGCCACAATCGGGCCGACATAGCTGATGCGTTTCTTTTTCTTCTTCTCGTTCTTGTACTGCGGCAGCTCTTTCACCCAGAAGGCATTGCCGGTCGTGACGTCCAGCGCGGCGAGCGTGGCGTCGGTACCGACCACGAACAGGTATTGGGAGACCAGGGCAGGAGCCTGTGTGGAACCGATCTGCTGGCTCCAGATGCGGTTGCCGCTGCGCCCGTCAATCGCAATCGTGATGCCGGACTGGCTGGACGCGAAGACAAGACCGCCGGCCAGAACCGGGCGAGAGCCAATGTCGTTGATCTCGGAGATCGGCGTGAACCGGCCAGCCTGGGAGATCGCATCCGTCCACAGACGACGGCCATTGGAGGCCAGATAGGCGATGATCTCACCGGAGGAATAAGGCGCGATCACGAATTCCTCGATAGCGGCCGGGCTCGGGCTGCCCAGAACGCGCGCGGTTTCGGCAATCGCCTGATCGCTCCAGGCGGTCTCGCCGGTGTCGAGGTCCAGCGCGAAGATCTCGTTATTGTTGGAGGCTACATAGACATAGCCATCCTTGACCGTCGGGGCGCCGGTCATCGGCGCGGTCAGGCGCTTTTTCCAGACTTCGGAGCCGTCATTGGCGTTCAGGCGCGCAACATAGCCATACCCACTGGCCACGATCAGTGTGCCTTCATGCAGGGCGAGCCCGCCGCCAAGGGCCGTCTTGTCGCGCTTGGTCAGGCCTTTCAGCTTTTTCTTCCACAGCGTGCGGCCGTTGGAGATGCTGGTGGCATAGATGGTCTGGGCAGCGTCCATCGTGAAGATGGCCGTCTCGCTGGCGACCGGCGGGGTCGTCACGGCGGACTTGTTGCCAGAGCTCTTGCCGACGGAATTGCGCCAGGCGACTTTAAGCTCGTTGGCGGCATTGACGTGGCCCGGCACCTTGGCAGGCGTCGCGCCGGCTTCCGGCCAGCTGTTGATGTCCTGCGCTGCGGGCAGCTCGATGGTCACCGTGGCGAGGTCCGTGCTCGGCTGCAGCTTTTCGTCGCTCAGCACCATGGCCACGCGGCCAGCCTTTTCAGCCTCGCTCAGCTCATCCTTGGATTTGGACTCTCCGAAGAACGGAATGGAGCTGCAGGCGGTGACAGCAAACAGCGCGGCAGCAGCCACCGTCAGTCTGGTAGGGCGCGATAGCCTCATTGGCTGGTCTCCTCGGTTTCAGCAGGGGTGGCAGGCGCGGCTGCGCCGGTCTCTTCCTGTGTGTCAGTTTCCGGCGGGATGCCGGCTTCCGGTGCAATCGGCATCGCCGCCAGGGCAATATCGGCGCGACGCTTCACGCCTTCCGGGGCCGCTGCATCAAAGCGCAGACGGTTGAATTCGGTGCGGGCCCGGGCAATGTCGCCACTCTCGAAAGCCTTGGCCGCGACCAGTTCGCGGGCCAGCGAGCCGAGCGCGCCCGGATCTTCCAGCAGGCTGCCCAGAGAGCTTTCCAACTCGCTCAGGGATTGGTTGTCGACGGTGAAATAGGCGCTTTTCAGAATGGACAGGCGCGCATAGGGGCCGCCTTCGAAGGCCGCCACATCAGACAGGGTGCGCGCAGCGCCAGTGGAGTCACCGCCCCCTTCATATTGGGCCTGGGCCAGATATTGCGCGGCCAGCGGGGAAATCTTGCTGTCGCTCTCGACCAGTTCCTTGAATGCGGCCTGGGCTTCGGCATAGTCGCCATCTTCCAGCAGATTGGCGGCGGTCTCAAACGACATGGCCCGTTCCGTGCGCGCCTCTTCCATCTGCGGCCGCAGCACAAATTCATTCAGGGTAACGGCCCCAATCAGCAGGGCAGCGGCACCATAGACGAACGGCCTGTAGCGCTTCCACAGGCCCTCCATCTTGTCCTGACGCATACTCTCGTCGACTTCGTCAAAAATGTCGCTCAACTGGGCGCTCCGATCGGATAATCTGATTTCGGGGGGAACCTAGACGTGCCTGCGCCCAGCTGCAACGTGTCAAGGCTGTTTCGGCGCAGGTTTTCGCAGGGAATAGGTTTCTGATTTTCCGGGAAACTCCCGCGATCTGACGTCAGCCGCGTACTGGGCGAAGGCCTTGTCCATATCCGTGCGCAGGTCGGCATAGTGGCGCACAAATTTTGGCGCCCAGTCGAACAGGCCCAGCATATCCTGCGCGACCAGCACCTGCCCGTCGCAGGAGGCCGAAGCGCCGATGCCGATTGTCGGGCAGGAGACCTCCTTGGTGATCTCTGCCGCCAGGTCTTCCGCGACGCCTTCGACGACGATGGCAAATGCGCCGGCATCTGCGGTTGCGCGGGCTTCTTCCAGCACGATATCCCGCTCGTTGTCTGTGCGGCCCTTGGCGCGGAACCCGCCATCCACATTCACCGCCTGTGGGCGCAGGCCAATATGGCCCATGACCGGAATGCCGCGCTCAACCAGATGGGCGATCTGGTGCGCCGCATAGGCACCGCTCTCGATCTTCACGGCCTGGCAGCCGGTTTCCTTCATGATCCGCGCAGCGTTCAGGAAGGCCTGATCCTCGCTCGTTTCATAGCTGCCGAACGGCATGTCCACGACGACAAGGGCCTGGCTGGAGCCGCGCATCACGGCCTGACCGTGCAGGATCATCATCTCCATCGTGACACCGACTGTGGAGGGCAGGCCATGCACGACCATGCCCAGACTGTCGCCGACCAGGATGATGTCGACATGCGGGTCCATGACTTCGGCCATCGGGGCGTCATAGGCGGTCAGCATGACCAGCGGCGTGCCGTTCTTGGCCTTGGCGATGTCCTTGACCGTTTTGCGGGAGGTTTGGCTTTGTTTTGACATGGAGAGCCGATTAGCGCGCCTCAGACCAGCGGGCAAGCGAGCGCTTGTTAAGGGTTTGACAGATAAGCGCTTAACTGCGCCCGCGGGGGAAGTGCTGCAGGGCGGTGGGGATCTCCACCCAGTCATGCCGGGTTTCTTCCCAGACCGAGCGGATGGGGGCCGGAAAGTGCGGATCCGCAATCGCGCCGACCGCCACGCCTGCAGCATCGGCATGCTTCTCCGTTGTCCAGTAGACGCTGGAGCCGCAGGTCGGGCAGAAATGGGTGGTGAACGCGCCGCCGCTGTCGCCGGTGCGGGTCCAGGTTTTGGACTCGCCGGAAATGGTCAGCGCGCTCATCGGGTAATAGGCGCCGACGCCAAAGGGCGATCCGCTGCGCCGCTGGCAGGCCGTGCAATGGCAGGCCACGACGGCGGGGGTGACGTCCTCAGCGATCAGGACACGCAGATTACCGCAGGAACACCGGGCTTCCACAGGGTTAAGCCGGGATCACGGGTACGCCGAACAGCAGGGCGTGCAGGTGGAACATGATCGCCATGTAGGCGCCCGTGCCGATCACCACGGCCAAGAGGTCCGGCAGGGCAGAGACGGGCGCATCGCGGGGCGGGCCATTGTCGCCGCGCTTCTTCACGGCAATCCGGTCAATCACTGCATAGGCCAGGAAGCTGCCGAACAGGATGACGGAATTCAATTCACCATTGGCCAGCAGGTGGCCAAAAGCCCACAGCTTTACCGCCACCAGCATCGGGTGCTTCAGCATGCGTTTCATGTGTCCGGTCGGCAGATAGGCGGCCACAAGGAAGATCAGTGCGGGCAGCATGAGGCCCATGTTCACATGCCGGCCCCAGCTGGGCGGCGCATAGACATATCCGGCGCCGCGGCTGGCGCCATAGCCGTAAACGATCAGCACGAAGCCGACGAGCGAGACCAGGCTGTAAAGCCCCATATAGGGCGCATAGCCCAGCTTGCGCTTCAGATCCCTGGCCGGCACGCGGCTGCGGAAAGCCGAAAACAGGTGCGGGCCGAAGAAAATCACGAGCCCCAGGATCAGGTAAAGCATACAATCGTCCTCCCATACCGAGAGGAGGTTAGGTGAATTTTCACGAAGGGGAAAGCGCCCTGAGCGCAACCGAAAAGAGATTTATCGGATGCGGCAGCCTGGAGAGAGGGGAAGGGGCGTTAAGTCTCAGGCCTCTGGTGTCTCGTCCTTGCCTTCATCGTCATACCAGACTTCGACCGTGCCTTTCAGCTTCAGCGTCAGCGGTTTTCCCTTGCGGTCCAGTGCCTTGCCGGCAGCGACGCGGATCCAGCCTTCCGATACGCAATATTCTTCGACATTGGTTTTCTCAACGCCGTTGAAACGTACGCCAATCGGGCGTTTCAGCAAGTCCGCGTCATAGTACGGGCTGTCCGGGTCAATCGCGAGTCGGTCGGGCAAAGTGTCAGTCATGACCTGCTCTTTGCCAGCGATTACAGGAAATGCAAGAGGCCAGTCGCAAGTGATGCGGTCGTGAAGACTTGGTTAATATCGTCGTGTGGAATTTTCCAAGCTCTGAACCACAACTTCAGGTTTCTGTGGATAATGGGCATTTCTGGAAGAAACCGGATCGTAGATGCTCAGTAAGATCGACCTCAAAGCGTATCGAACAATGCTCCGGCAAGCGCAGACCTCCGAGGAGGCCGTGGCCGTTGAGCAGATGCGCGCGATTGCCCAGAATATACCTCCGCTTTACACGATGCTGAGCGTCGGCACGATGTCGCTGGGCCTGACCTTCCTGGACATAGCCCCGCTGCATTTGACTATCGGTGTTCCGGCCCTTTTTATCGTCCTCAGCGTTTTGCGTATCGGGTGGTGGACCCAGGAAAAGGTCGAAAGCTACAGCTCTGAGTCCGTACGCCGCGGGCTGTTCATTCTGGAATGGGTTTCCTATCTGCTGATCGTCTCGCTGGCGTCCTGGATTGCCCTGTTAATGCCCTATGCCGATGGCGCCCATGTTGCCTATCTTGCCTTCTTCTCAGCTTTTACAGGCTCGTCCGCAACGATCTGCGCCATGCCCCGGCCGCGCATCGTGACGGGCTGTCTGCTGACGACATTTGTATGCTTCTGCCTGTTGTTCCTGCCGCAAGGCACGAGCTTCTACATCTTCATGGCGATCCATTTGGCGACCACGTATTTCGTGTTCTTCATGTTCTCGTACATCTACAAAAAGCGCATCGAGCAGAGCGTGATGCTGCATAATGAACTGGTGAACGAGAATGAGCGCGCCTCCGGCCTGGCGGAATCCAATCGCTATCTTGCTTTGTCCGATACGCTGACGGGATTGCCGAACCGGCGCCGGTTCTTTGAGCAGATCAGCGTGTTCTTCGAGCGGGCTCCGCATGGTCAATTGCCTGTCGTCGGACTGGTGGACCTGGATGGCTTCAAGCCGATTAATGATGTGTACGGTCATACCGCAGGGGACGCGGTGTTGATCGAAACGGCTGCGCGCCTGCAGGCCCTGATCGCAGACCATAATGGCGGTATTGCGCGTCTGGGCGGCGACGAATTTGCCTATGTGCTGCCATGGAACACGACGCCTGAACAGGCGGGTGAATTTGCCCTGGCCATCCTGGCCACCCTGGACCGGCCTTTTGTTCTTCCGTGTGGAAACATCAGTCGCGTATCGGCCTCGATCGGCTATTCCTCCCGCGACTTTGATGTGGACTCGGCCAAGGATCTACTGGAGCAGGCAGACTTTGCCTTGTTCCGCGCCAAGGAAACGGTCGACAAATCGATTGTCCGCTTCTCCGCCATCCACGCCGCGAGCAAGCGCCGCGAAGTGCTGGTGCACCAAGCCTTCAAGAATGCCAATCTGGATGAAGAGATCCATCTGGTCTTCCAGCCGATTGTCAATTCGACCGACGGCACGATGCATTGCTGCGAAGCGCTGGCGCGCTGGGACAGTCCGGAAATCGGCATGGTGCCACCAAGCGAGTTTGTGCCGATTGCCGAAAAGGCCGGCATGACGCAGGAAATGACCATAGCGGTGTTTCGCAAGGTGATCCAACAGCTGAAAGCCTGGCCGGACTCTGCGCATGTCTCTGTCAACCTGTCAGCCCAGGACGTGAACAGTGAGCAGTGTACGGATGCTGTTGCCGCGCTGCTGATGGTGCAGCCCGCCAGCCTGCGCAAGCGCATCTCCATCGAGGTGACAGAATCCTCTCTGTTGACGGATTTTGAAGTGGTGCGGGCCAATCTCTTCAAGTTCCGCGAACTGGGCGTGAAGATTGCGCTCGATGATTTCGGGACGGGCTATTCCTCCCTGCGCTATTTGCAGGAAATCGAATTCGATGTCGTCAAGATCGACCGCAGCTTCGTGACCTCGATTGAAGAAAATGGCAAGAGCTTCGGCCTTGTGCGGACGATCCAGCAGCTTTGCCGCTCGCTCTCTGTCACCTGCATTGTCGAGGGCGTAGAAAGCCGGGAGCAGCTGGAATATGCGCGCTCGGCCGGCTGTGTGTTCGTGCAGGGCTATTATTATTCCCAGCCGCTGATGGCCGACAAGCTGTTGCCATATTTGCTGCATGATGAGAGCTTTGAGAGCTATCGTCAGGGCCTCGGCCTGAAGCCCCTGGGCGCGGTTGCCTCCTGAGGCCCGTGCCTGAAGGTGCACATGCGACGCCCGTGAAGGCGCTTTGTAGGTGGGGTTTGAGTTTTTATCCGTAGAGAGACGGGTCAGGTGTCG
>Ga0209578_10001153_pt1 | contig 25551 bp, 33 predicted proteins | sample tdAd472_FD_187127 | JGI IMG/M metagenome (GOLD analysis project Ga0209578, IMG submission 187127) | Marine sediment microbial communities from the Atlantic coast under amendment with organic carbon and nitrate - tdAd47.2 (SPAdes)... | ecosystem: Environmental > Aquatic > Marine > Coastal >...
GTGGTAGATAGTTCTCTGGAAAGCGATGATAAAGATTGCCCGGGAGGTGTATGTCCTGCGCGTTAACGGAATACAAATAACCTATAATTATAGGTTATTAATTATAATGTTATAATAAATGTGTTTTGATTTGCGCGCGTCTGTGGCGTCTTATTTAATGGGGTTGGCGGCCGGTATTGCCGCTCTATATACTCGACAGTATATATTAGGTTGGTTGATTTTATTTTATTGTCAAATCCAACTCGCCGAAGCCATTATATGGTACGGGATTGACACCGACTCGACCGCGCTTAACGAGACCGGAACTCTGTTATTGAAATACTTTTTGGCCGCGCACCTCATCGGGGTGGGCATCGGTATTTACTTTAGCCACGCTATCGTATGGCCATTTCTCGTCGGGCTCGCGTTTTTCTTATGCGTGTGTATTATTTACTGGTTGAATCCGGGTGAAAAAACAACCCATCCCGGACCAAGCGGGCGCCTGGAATGGAAATTTCCTATCTGGTGGTATGTTATACTATATATGATTTTTATTATTTTTATGTTGATGTTTTTACCCACACGCGCGTCGAAAATCTTTATAATTGGCGCGTATACGCTGCTGTTAGGGGTGGCGATGGCAACCCAGGCCGTGGGGAGTATTTGGTGTTTCTTGTCGGCATTCGCGGCGCCGGCGATTGTATTGGGAAATTATTGGCTGACGAGAGTTAATTGATTAGATGCTAGTTGGATATTATGTTTGAGATGACGTATAAATTCTTTATGACTTGGAGAATTTATATTTGCTATATGGCCGACAGGCATTGCCTGGTTGAATAATCTTTCATCGTCATCATCTTCCACATCATAATTCTTGATAAATTGAAGGGCTAAATCAGCGCCTGGTGCAAATAATAATCTTGTAACTTTTAGCAGTTTTATATCATACTGGTATATTTTTTTAACATCCATATACATAAATTTATTTCGGGCTGCATCAACGCAAACAATTTTTGATTGACCGTCTTCCATCAAGAAATGTTGATGTCCTACACGGGCAAATGCTTTAATTCCACCCTTTAAAACGTCTATAGAAATAATGTTTTCCCATTGACGCTTCACATCTTCTTCAGGCGGGAAATGGGTAACAACATTTAAATTGTAATTGTTACTAACATTTTTAGTCGGTTTGGATGCAGATTTAACCAATAAACTGTCCTTGAATTGTTGTTCTTTTTCGAGTTTTTGTTCGAGGTCGGCGCACTTTTGTTGAAGCGCCGCTAATTCGGACTCGTACTTTAATTTCATCTCATCTAATTCTAATTTTAATTTATAATTTTTATAATATACACACTCTTCCAAATGATTTGGGTCCGCGGCTACTTGATTGCAATATTCACATTTAAGCGACTCTGCCTTCCGCAAACAATATTTCGACCGGGCTTTATGTTGGTTTAGATTATACAGTTTACTGAATGATGTCCCACATATTTCACACACTATACTCATTTTATAGGGTGATATAATGCTTATAGTGTTTTGCAATAATTATTGCAATTTCGCAATAATTATTGCAATTTCGCAATAATTATTGCAAAAATATACACTAGAATATATAATTAATCTTATATTCAACCCATAATATACATGTTATAGGGTCCGGTTTTCTGGTTTACACATGCCTATACAATCAAGGGTGTAAATTTGCATGATTTGTTGTGTGTGTTGTTTTTTTTCTAAATTAAATTTCTCAAAATCCCAAAAATTAGCGGTGGCGTCGCGAAAATAGCGTTTGCATGGATCCATGCATTTTTGCATGATTTCATGCATTTTTGCATGGATCCATGCAAAAATATGCACCAAAATATATAATCAACCATATATGTAACCCATAATACAGATGCTATATAATATAAATTCCTGGTGTGTAGACGCCTTCTAAATTAAGGGTGTAAATTTGCATGATTTGTTGTGTGTGTTTTTTTTATAAAATGAAAATCTCAAAATATCAAGAAATTAGCGGCGGCGCTAAAAATAAGTACCTCACATAATATGGTTAATTTGGATAATAATATCCGTATACAAACTGCTTAAAATATTATTAATCTAAAGAAATTTTAATCAATAAATGATGGGAGCAAATAAAAAAAAATATGTAACCGATGTACATCACGAATTATATAATATGATGCCATGCTCATACGAGAGAATTTATAGTTATGTAATCAACAATCAGAATGATGACTGGGAAAATGATTGGGTTCTACTTAATTTTACTATATATGATATCCAGAACAGAAATGGAAAAAGTGTGTAAAAGTTTTGTTAACAGATATGAAGATGAATATAAAAAATAATGGTTGGTATAAAATAACCCATAATTATTGGTTATAATATTGTGTAAAGATGGTGTTTTAACCTCGGTAATTTCAACTACAATTTTTACTATAAATAAAAGTTTATTAACTATTATATAAACAAACAGGAGTATCGAATTTATAATCTAAAAACGTTAACGAACCACCACACAACCCATAAATATCATTCCATATTTTTTCATACTTGTAAATATCTGATAGGACATCTGTATGTAAATAAATAGCGTTGTAAGTCGTAATACCTTCAAAAGATACTGGACACCAACCAGTACTGCGAATTAGGAGAGGGTATGCGTCAAATACACGAGGTTCAATTTTGCGAGGTATCATAGGCCACCCAGCATAAGTTATTTTTATAAATTCATCATCACTCTTAATATTAGTAATAATGTCCATATCATTATATTTTTTATAAGGCCTATTACACGTCATAATAATATATCTTAAATTAGGCTTGTGTATGAATTTCAGTAGGGCTTGTCTTACGTCGGGTGCCCCTGTTCTAGATTTTATAGTAATAGGAGGATCATAGTTATTATAATGAGTATCGATAAATTCTAATATATTACCTATGTTACCTTCAAATATGGGACCTCTATCATCACACCTACAAAATGGACATAAATAATTTGCATTAGACACTATCGTATCATGACAATTCTCACATATTTTATGGTTGCATTTATAGCTATACCATTCTGAAACTTCTGAATTAAAACAAACACCACACTCGGTCATTTTATTAGATATAACACATTTTTAAACGTCAATTTTTAAATGGTGTAAATAACCAATAATTATTGGTTATTTTACAACCTAAAAATTGGAATTTTGGTCTTCAATTAAACCAGTTATTACCACGATCCACAAAATAGGATCCGTTAAAAAATGATATAAGATACTATACCCATAATAAAATAATAAATGGGTATAAAAGGGCTACCTGCATACGTACGAAAACGGTGTAATGATGTTCACGTTCCTGTGCCTGCGGCCGAGTTTAAAAATCGTTTTATCGCTATCGATGCCAACTCGTTTACTCACCGGTTTGCAGCCGGTTCAATGACATGCCAGCAGTACCTCGTCAAGTTTTTAAATCTTATTTTCAACCTGAAAAGCGAGGGGGTTTACCCCGTCTTTATTTTTGATGGAGGCGCCCCCAAGGAAAAATGGGAGGAGCAGCAGCGCCGCCGGGAGGCTCAAGATGCCATCCGTGCGGAAATTGAGCGCCTTGAACGCGAGGACGATGATTATGGGTCGAATCAGGACCGCATCGCCGCGCTCAGTAAACGCATCACCACAACACCACCCGAATATAAAGAGGCTCTCAATGAAATCTTGGACGCCCTCGGAATACCTGTAATTCGCGCGCCGTGTGAGGCGGAAAGAATGTGCGCATCCCTGGTTAAAGAAAAGAAGGTTGCGCTCGCGCTATCGCCTGATAGTGACTTGTGGGTATACGGGATTGATATTGTAGCGACCGATTTTAATCCCTACGACCGCCAATTCAGTATTGTGAGTCCTTCTAATATTATTCAAACCGTCGGTCTGACGCAACCAGAGTGGGTTGATTTTTGTATTATGTGCGGGTGCGATTACAACCAAAATATGCCCGGTATTGGCCCAGCGAAATCGTTTGACCTAATCCAAAAATACGGTTCGATCGAAAATTTACCTGCCGATCGGTTTGATATCTCAGTGCTAAACCACCAACGTTGCCGTGAATTATTCCAGTGTGTCCCGTCGGGGATAGCCAAAATCAAAAACGGAACCCAGCAACGGGAGCTTAAAACAACGCTTGCGAAATGGGGTGTGGAAGATTACCACGCAAAAATGAAGGGAGTTTCGGGTAAGAAACGCATGACATTTCAGTAATAATAAATAATCATTTATTATTTATCAGTGCATGAAATTTCATTACCGCATACCAGGCATTCAAATGAACACCAACCACCACCATCAGGTCCGGTAAGATACAACCCATCTAATTGAGGGTCGTTCTCGTCAACAATTTGCAGGCTTTCAATTTCTAAATAACTATCCTCATCATCCGGGCCATCATATGGCCAGTCATCGAGCGGATGTTTAACAAATTTTCCGTCTTCAAATGTATACCATTCGTCTTTTCCAAGGCTAGAAAGACTTTGTATAATGGGCCGCTGTCCGCAACAAAAGATGAATACTTTATTGCATGATTCACACCATTTCTCTTGGGCATTTGCCCCGGAGGACAAACCTGAAGACTGGTTCCATTCGCAAAACCGGTTGCGTATTTTAGCACCCGACTTGGCAACCATTAATTCTCTGTTTATATTTCCATCTTTAAATAACTGATTATATTCCTCTTTATCTGTATGAATAGTGTAATCTATAAGTGTAAATAGTGGTTTAGAACATTTTGGGCACTGGCACATTTATGCTTATAATACCCTTTAAATACGGTTAAAATTGAACATAAAAATACCACACACCGTCAGTAATACGCAACTAGCCTAATTGATGGTCAACTTAATATCATCCAAAAATAAGTTTTAATTCTGCTAATTTTTTATCGATATCGCTGTTACCATGATGATAATATATAATAGCATCATAAGAATCTATATTTATTTCCTTTTTTGGACCACGGCATTTATAAACTGGATAACCTTTTGCCTCTCCGTGTGGTGAGTGTTGTTCGATAACAACATAATATTTATTATTATATTTAATAATATCACCCGGTTCAAAAAAAGTCATTTAAATTAATAAAAACAATCAAAAATTTTCAATTTTTATAACACCAACAGTTCCTGTGAAAATTGAAAACATGACATTCACAAATTATATTGTAAATGAACCAGATTCCTACCGCAAAAGACGCTAAAGAATTGTCGGATAAAAATCACCGTAACAAAACATTATTGACTGAGAGATGTATAACTATGTTTGCCAAAGCTGTAAATGAAGGGATTGAATCGGGCGCATATGAGACTAATTTATATTGTATCGAGTGTTTCGATAATTATAAGGAGTTAGCACAGGATAAAGGATATATTGTTACAACTTACCGGAAAGTATGTTTTACACCTTACCTCAATGTTAAGTGGGACAACCCCGAAAAAAATTGAAAAAAAAAAGAATAAATTATTAGTTTACTACCAAAAAATCACTTAATATGGTTATCACTCGCTCACAAACCGCTGTTAGACGTAAATACTTTATATTCCCAGATTTCCCAATATACGAAAACATGCATAGGAGATGCTGTGACATTCCACCTTTTAAACCGCAAGAGGGCTGGCCAGAATCCAAAATAATGGAATGCGGCCATAAATGTGCTCTGGTTACGGTAGAGGGGGAATGCTGTTGCTGTAGAGACGGTAAAAGGGGGATTCGGGGCCAATGCAAGTATTGTAAATGAGTAAATTTATATACCTAAATTTAGGTATATAAATGTTTTTTACTGAATGTCATTAACTATTAGGGTTCCCCGAAAGGACAAACTTTTTGGGCACCCGAAAACTGATATATTATTTCTGTGTGATGGGGAAAAAATCAAAATGAATAAATCACGAGAGCAATATCTACTTGAAAAATTAACGGTTAAGGGTGAGTGTGAATGCGATGTAAAAGGACTAGAGAGGGGTTGGTGTGGGTATTGTTGGTATAATGGAGTAACATGCTGGAATCCACCAGAATGTGAGGCATGTTTAAAAGATACATATACTTTTCGCGAGGCATTAAAAAAGGCTAATAAAGGCGACACTATTAAGATAACTCCTAAATGTTGTAGATGGTGTATTTGGTGGGATTGGTTTCATGCTAAACGTATATCGGAAGGCAAAGCTAAATTAATACGTATAGAATATAAAAACAAATAATGTTATATGCTTAAATTTAGGTATATAAAAACTGATTTATTTGTATACTCGTTTATCCATATAAATCATGGGTGATTTATATATACCAGCTGAATGTAAACCACTCACAGAGCCACCCATTTATGATGGATTGTTAAATGTTTATGAATTCCCCAAAGATTATTTAAATACAGTAAAAAGACTGGTATATGAATGGATTCCAAATACATATATCAAAGAATATAAAGATAAAATAGTAATTTATAGCAGATATTTTTTTCCCGATCACGATACCAACTGTATCCTTTTAAATAACAAAGAAGTTACTGCTATTTCCACTTTACATGTAGGTAAAATTGAATGGAAATCATTACCTATATATATCGAGAATCATACTGAAATGAACCCAGCAATAATCTGTTTTTTTACCAGAGATAATAGAGAATTAACGTTATTGTCGGTCGAAATTTATAATGAACAATTAGAGTATATGGGAACATATAGCAAACATTATATCGTCACACGTGGAACATTGAGACAGTGGATGATAGTATTAAAAAATCTTTTTTATAAAAAAGGATTTTATGTTAAACCTAAATTTAATATAGAGTTAGATACTGATGCACCTGTAGATTGTTATGTAAAGTTTGTTTGTGGTGTTTAGGATATATAAATATTGGTACCCGGTTCGCGGGACAGAACCAGCGCGAAAACTGAATTTTGATAATCAACTTATTTATAATTTAAAAATGGCCGACCGGTTACAATTATATGCGCAGCGAAGCTACCGATCCGATACCCCCGGAGATTCAGTCCGCGATATTCGCGTTTATAACGAACTCAATAAAATCCAGGCGTGGCGCCGCGTATTTAGCAACCTATGGGATGGCGAGCCTTTTCCATATAAAGGCGCAACCTATAAAACTTTTGTTCACGCATATCAGGCAGAGAAATTTTGGTGGTCGGGGATGCCATATAAATCAATCGATTTTTCATTAGAATCCGGAAGCAAGTTATCGCATGCTGATGGGTTTTCGGCCGCACGCGAGGGCCGTAAAACACGGATTCCGCCCCAAGATTTACGACGATGGGACCAAATTAACCGAGGGATCAAGCATAAAATTTATAAAGCAAAATATAGTATGCCACTCGCGCGTAAAACACTACTTGCCACCGGCAACGCTGAGCTCTGGAATGCACGCACCCGGTGCTTCAGGTTGGAATATTTTCGCGCTTTATTTCGGCTGGAAGAACTCGTTAAAGAGCTCGCCAAAGATCGCGACAGTAGTCATGATTTCGCGCATTCAAAGAAGGTAGTACAAAACGCGCTCGAAATTTTCGAAAATACGATTGCTCCCAACCACCCTCTTATTCGCGAATGTGGGTGGTTGGCAACCTGGGGAATTATTGAAGTTAGTGCGTTACTCCATGATGTGAATGACCATAAATATGGTGATTCGCATGACCTGGGCGCCATGATTGATACCATATTACCCAAATATCGCGACCTTATTTTACAGATCGTCGATAATGTGTCTTATTCACGCGAAGTTAAGCGTGGACTTGATGACCTCGGCAAGTTTCAGGTGTTGCGTGATATCGTCAGTGATGCCGATAAATGGGAAGCCCTTGGTAAAGAAGGCATCCGGCGTGCGCGAGTATTCCACCAAGCCCGCGAACCTACGCTAACCGAGGCTCAACTTGATAAACACGTGCTCGGTCATATCGATGAAAAATTATTGACTTTGCACCAATACTGTAAAACACCTTACGGGCGCGCACAAGCGGAAATCCTCACCGAACCCATTTACGCGTATAAAGCTTTAAACCTACAAAACACTAATAAATAATGGGTTTGGAGTTTATGAATTGTCCCAAATGCGATGACATATTCTGTGTGAATAAGGGGTGTATTGAATGTGAACGATGCACCGAAGTTGCGGGTTGTACGAAATGCGGTGCCGAACCCTTTTATTATGAGCTTCCGTCTGGCCATATCGTCATTATATGCCAGGATTGCCGTCCTAAACCAACACTGATAAAAATAACCCGGGCGATAATTGTCAACCCCAATTACCAGCAAGAAATTAATGATCTCAATCAAGCTTTCGGGGAACATTGACTGGTTACAAAATAACCTATAATTATAGGTTATTTTTAATATATTTATAAAGGACATCATCGCTCTTTTCCCCGGTTCGCGGTTTACCGGGATTAATATCGTTAAAGGCAATCCCCCATTTATTTTTATGTGCCATATTTAACAGTTGGCGTACCCCTTGATTTGAGACTGGTTCATAAATTTTACGGCCATGCATAAGGGTGAATAGCTGGTAAAAAGATTTATTCGGATCGTTGCGGATGATGTGTTTAATGCTCGGTGTTGCAGTAAATTTCAAAATCCAGTCAAGTTTCATTTTTATTTGCTACTAAAATCAAGGAAAAACATCAATTTTTTTCATGGACTCATAAATGAGTGATTACGATTACTGCGGAGTCATTATATTAATAGTGGCTGTTTGTGCGATTTGTTTTGCACTGGGCCGCTCAAACCCAGACAAAGCACGCACTCTCCAGCTTCAACAATTATCCAAAGATTGGAAATGGCCAAATAGTATTATCGACAAGGCCGATTTAATGGACGAGCAAGATGTCAAAGACCCACGTTTTGGGTTTCGATCTTTACGCGAATTCGGCCATGATTTTGTGGATGATGTGGTGCGGCCTGAGGAAGAAATTGGAAACCTGGATATGGATCCCGATCAATATTTAATAAACCCTATCTATCATACGGAATATCCTGGTACGTCTTCAGCCAAAGCCACCAAGATTCAGATTGATGAAAATGATGATGGTGAAGTCGAACTTGAAATTGATCTCAGTCAAGAACCAGCCGGTGAATTTACTAAAACAGAAGTTCTCGTCAACCCCTTAATCAGCCATCAGGTAGGCGATATTATAGTAGGTGAAGGCCGGGGACGTCGTAGCCGCGCGATGAATACCCCACCACCCAAGGGCGCTCAATCAGTCGAAGCTTTCGGGGAAGCCCTAGTGCGGGAAAGTTCCCGGGGTGGCCGTGACGCCAAGGATATCGGTTTAGATGTCCCCCCTAAATGCCAGCAACGTGGATATGAAAATGACCCTGACTGCATGGCATGGCGGTTGGCTGATTCAGATTCTACCGTGATTAATGATGCTTACATTCATGGTCAAACGCTTCCCCGCGCCGGGGCGGCTCCTGACGCGACCATGATGTCGCGGTCGCAAATCGATAAATTAGCAGCCGATACTCTTCACCGCTACCCACAAAATCCGACCGAGTTGCGCGGGCATCATTCCCAGCTAGCATCACGCCACGTCCAAGATACCTCCAATGCCACGAAACGCCTTTCCGCGGCCAGTTATATGACCCCGGAACAGAACGGCAGTTCACAATCGGAACTACCCACCCCAACTATTCCTCAGGGCGTGAAACGAAGCGCGCAAAATAAACAACACCAGCGCGGGGCTTATACTTATCAGGTATTTTGCACCAGTCAAAATTTAGTTTATACCCCCGTCACCGTGATGCCTTATGACGAATACAATCAACCCATGCTCGTCGAACCCCTCGTATTTAATTTTCAGAATAGTTTTATTACCAGTAACGGTGTGCAAGAATTATCCTTTTCTACTGAACGATATGTGGATATCAAATTTCTTGAAATCAATACTCTGCTCACACAGAAGGGATGGAATGGTAAAATATGGGTGCGTATTTTCGCCGAGGGTAATTTGATTTCTACGTTGGATTATAATAGCGCGGTCGATCCTCGGTTTGGCTGGCAGCGGTTTGTATGCACCAGCGGTCAGGCAGCCTATACTCGGGAAAATGCGGAATCAACCTGTATTGGTGGAAGAGTTCGTCGTTAAAAAAAATAAATCATCAAATTAATAATTTGATATAAATGAATACGTGGGAAAGGTGGTTTAGCGGATTTTTGCTTGTAGTAGCTATATTAGCAACTCTTTTCTTTGGTGGTTGCCTTTTAACTACTGGTGAATGGAGCGATACTAGCGGCGAAGAAATTTGGTTGTTGAGAATTGGCTTTGCGGTAAGTGTGGTTGCATTGATTTATTTGGGTGGAGTCATCAAATATAATAGCTGGAGTTGGAGGAAATAAGCGCTAATCAACGCTTATTTTACCACCCATATAAATGAGATTATATGATTCGGGGGATTTATTTCTACCTCAGGCATGGCGGGATTTTTTATCCACTCCACTCGTCGGCAATTATGATACTTTTATCTACGTCACAGGATGGTCATTCATGCACTTATTGAGTGGTGTATTATTCGGGTCGTTTGCGGTATATAATCAAATAAAGCATCCCTACTGGGTTGGCCTAGCCCTACATACGATATGGGAATGTTGGCAAATTTTAATCGGTATGAATAAGCCTTGGAATCTTACGGGGCATAATGGGTTTGTCGATATAGTGGTAGACACACTCTTTTTTATGGGCGGTTTAGCAATGGTAATTACTTTTAATCAAAAGTAATTATTGTATACAACATTTGGGCGTATAAGTGGATGGCGGGATTTCGATAATACATTTATTTACCTGCTGAGCAACTTTCTTATGGGCCCGGCATATAGTATATAAATTATCAGGAGGTTGCTCGGGGTCATCCGAGTCGGGGGTCCACATAATATAGTATATTTCATCCCGTTTTTCACCGTGATTTTCGCCCCTGAGAGGAACTTTACACATCGAACAGTAAACACGCTCATTTGGAAGCGGTATTTCTGGAAGCCAACCCATTTATAATAGTTTTATTTATATAATTAGTTTTCGACACAAAAACATTGCGGGTAATTACAACACGGAGCCAGTGTATCATTGAGTGGTGAATCAAGTTGATTTTTTACCGGAATTACGGATTGTTTATGTTGTTCTAATAGTGAGCTGGCGGTCTCGATAACCTCCATATACTCGTATGAATTTAGGGGAAATTTCTCTTGTGGGTCCAGGTTGATGTTGTATATTTTTGGAGGATAAAGTGAACGCAGCGAATCAATCGTACATCCGCAAGCTCCGTATGGTAATACCGGGATAATCGTTTCCGGGCACGTTTGCGCCCGTGCGTCCGACCAGACCTGTTCTGCATAAAATATTTTAAATTCGCCATAACGTACCGCGATAGGCGTTTCACCACAATAATGAACCAGAAATCGGTCTATTCCGATATGATTGCCATATAAAAAAGGTACCAATGAATCGCCATCGAGTTGGACTGCGGGCAGAGGAATATTGGCGAGCTCAAGGGTGGTTGGAAATACATCCATCAAAGAAATAACGTGATGATTGCGGTACGGGGGGAGTTCGGGATGGTAAAATAAAAAAGGGACACGAATACCACCCTCAAAAACCTGTCCTTTACCGCCAGTTAGCAACCCGGGGGAACCATTGTTGGGTTGTTCTTCCATATAAGGGCCGTTATCGGATGTAAATATAATATAGGTATTCGGCGGTACTGCGGAGAGGAGTTGCCCGATTTGGGCGTCGAGTTCCATCATAATATCCCCATAAGTTCCGCGTGGTGAAAGCCCGGATTTTTGGGGGTAGAGAGGAGTATGTGTATGAATTGTCCAGTAATGAATCATAAATGGGCGTGGGAGGGTTTGAATATAATTAAGAGTTTTATTAAGCAGGCGTTCGGCGATAGTTTTGGTACGGATTGGTTGCTCAATAATAGTAGTATTTTCGTATAAAAAACATCCCGTAGGATCTTGATTTTCCGGATCGCACATAAAGGTATTACCCATAGGCAATCCATAATAATAATCAAAACCATTATTGGTTGGAAGAAAATATCCGTCTTCGCGGTGTTCACGATTTATTCCGAGGTGCCATTTACCCGTCAACGCGGTCGTGTAGCCGTGCGCCTTGAATAATTGCGGAAATTTAAGCACCCACCGTGGAATTCCTCCATTTTGCCCAGGCCCGTAAAAAGTTCTATTAAAATCATTCGCCAACCCAGATCGAATAGGGTAGCGACCGGTTAAAAAGGCCGCGCGGCTCGGAGTACACACAGCATCGGCAGCGTACGCCTGGGTAAACTCGATCGAATTTGCGCGCAGCCATTCAAGATTAGGAGTATCCACGCCGGGTTGATTGAGATCTCCATAACCAAAATCGTCGGTTAATATAATGAGAAAATTTGGCTGGGCGCCCCCACCACCATTTAAGTGTAAAGCCAGTATGAGTAACACTATCCACTTCATTTTGATGTTTTAAAATAAAATTTATCTTTTCAGTTTTATTGTCCTTTTAACAATAGCGGTATGGGTATTCATCAACTGAATAATTAAATATTTTTATCGCTAGGGGGCTCTGGGGGAACGCGAGGTCCCCCAAAACTGATATAATGATTTATACACTTGTACAATCAAAAAATGAAGCTCAAGTTAAATAATTTTAAATGTTATGTTGAAGCGACATTTGACTTGCCAGATACTGGATTGGTGTTGCTGAATGGAGAGTCGGGCGCCGGAAAAACAACTCTTATTAATGCCGTAATGTTTGTATTATATGGAAATGTTCGCAAAGTTTCTAATTTTCTTTACCCAAATAAACAAACAAGCGTGGAGCTTGATTTCCCGAGGCTGGGAATTAATATTTCCCGCCAGAAAAAACCCGATCTATTACGGGTGAAATATAAGGATTCTGAGTCCGAAGATCAAGAGGCACAAGCCATTATTAACCGTATTTTCGGTAACGAAGTTTTATTTGATAATGGATCTTACGTCAAACAAAAAAAGGGGTGCGCGCTTCTAGAAGGAACCAATGCTGAACGGATGGATCATATCGCGCATTTTGCATTCGAGCATGATACCAGTCTCACACCCATGCAGCTAAAGGATTCAATTCAAAAACACATCACGGCCAAAGACCGCGAACTCTCGGTTGAACAAGCCTTGTTTGCAAATTGTCAATCTGAAACTTTAGATGCCGAAAAATCAATTGAGGGTACGGAGGCCCCACCATCAGCTGATGAAATCACCGAGCGTAAAGCAGAACTTGAAACCAACCATCAGTCGAAAAATGCCGAATATACTCAGTTGACTGATTCCATCGCGCGCATGACTGAAGCTCGGGCTTCGCTTGATTCGTTAGAATCCGTCCGCGTGGAACTCGTGGAACGATCAACCGAGCTTGAACGTGGGTTGGTAGAACCGCCAAGCGACGATGAACTAAAACAGGCAAAACTTGACTCGGCGCGCGATTCGAGCTGTTTTACAGCGATGCAATCTTTTCTGGACCTTAACGAGGAATACAAAAATCTCGAAGCCAGTATAGCACACGTTGACAAGCCAGGTAAAAGTCAAAAGGATGCTGAAGCCACTATTATTAATACCAATATGGAGCTGCAACAAACTCAACTCCGCCATAAAGAATTATCTCAAGAATTTATTAAAAGTGGCGAAGCAAACGCAAAACTGGTTACCCTCAAGGATCATATTTCTGCTACTCAAGACGAAATCGCCGACGAGACCGATATAGTAGAATCTTCGAGTGTCACCGATTCAGATATTACACGAACCACGCAAACTCTTCAATCCCTAGAACATAAAATTAATTTACACCAAGAATTTCAGCTCAGTCAAGAGAAGAAAGGACTCCTCCTCAAACAACGCGCTGAACTTGATGCTTATAAAGATGCTAATTTGATGGCTTTACAAATTCAGATCGACATCCATAAACAACTCATACAGCGCGGTGTAAAGGAATCGGTGGAAAAATTAGAACGCGTATTTCAAAAAGCGTGGACTCAATACCATGACTCTCAGGGTGATTTACTTCGGTGCCCCAGTTGTTTTCAGAATGTGTTGTACCGTGACGATGAACTTCATTTATGTAAACACCAGCCCAACCCCTATAATAAACCTGGTGCGCCCATCAAAATCAAACCTCCCGGCGAAAAGGCCGCATGGGTCAAAAGTTTTCGGCTAGTAGAAGACACGTTAAAGGCAGACCCTCAAAATCAAGGACTCAAAGAAGCATTAATTATTCTAAAAGGGTGGCTCGACGATTGCAATCAATTAATTAGAAAGAAAAAATCGGGTGTAACCCTTGAATCTTTAGCCGAAGACGTCGAAAATATTAATTCATATCAGGAGCTTACGGCCAAGATTGCCGCGCTTCCTAAAATCGAACAACCCAAAGAACTTTTAGTAGACCTGAAACGTGCCCTCAAAGTAGATACTGAAGCTTTGGAGGAATATCGCGAACAAAAAGCCTCAATTGATGCTGCAAAGAAGCGCCTGGTTTCGCTCAAATCGCGATTGGCGGCCTATGAACGCGAGGCTACTTTGCTGTCTACTCAGCGTCATCCCAACACCGTTAAACAAGAACTTACCGATACTCAGACCGTATTAACTAAACTACAGAAAACATTAGATGAAAACACCCAGCTCGTTGATTTTTGGAACCGGTATAATACTTTTGTAAGTCAGCAAAAGATTATTATTGACCTTAAAAAGAAAATCCAAACCCACATCACTACCTTGAAACAGCATGAGCGCGATTCATGGACTCTTAAGGATCTTTCTGAAGCCATGGAAAATTCCCAGGCACGTTTAACTGAGCTTACCGTCCAAGCTGAACGCGCTACGGCTACTCACAGAGAGTATGATTCTGCGCAGCAACAGCTTGAAAACATAAACGCTAAAATTTCGGCTGTAGACTTTGATGATGAACTTTACCAAGCCAAGAAATCCGAATATATCGTCAAGGCGGCCGAGCTAAAAATCCTACAAGAACAGTTAGAACAAACCCAGCAACTGTACGCCCTTCGCACGCTTTACGATCAACTTGAAGCGCGAAAGGCAGCGGAAGAAGCAAAACTAGTTGCCGTCAATCGGTGTAATTCTGAATTGGCTACTTTGATTAAACTTAAAGACCTAGCCATCAAAGCCGAATCTCAGGTATTGTTGGAAACCGTGCAAAATATTAATCGGTTGATGGACGGTGAACTCAAAGGTTTATTTGACCAGGAAATCAAGGTTACGCTTGATACGGTTAAACAGCTCAAAACCAAGGATGCCAAGAAATTCCAACTAAATTGTAACATCAATTACAAGGGATTCAATTATGATGATATTTCGAGCTTATCGGGAGGTGAAGGTGATCGCGTGAGTTTGGCCATGGTATCTGCGCTCAACCGAATTAGTGGGTCGCACTTTTTGATTTTGGATGAAACCATCGGAAGTATGGATTCGGAGCTCAAATTGGATGTATTGGATGCCTTGCGCGCGCTCGGAAATACCCGATTAATTCTCATCGTCAACCATGAAGGGGTTTTGGGAGCGTTTGATTGTGTTGTGGATGTTTTTTCTCAGTAATATAAAATGGGATTTAATAGCAAGTCTTACCACGAGGATGATTGTGAAAATTATATTTATGATTCCGAGATTGATTATTTTATGGTATTATTGGGGTTGTTTGTATTATTTGCAATGTTGTGCCTGGTATTACAATATACGTCGGTAACTATGACGCGCTCGAAAAAATAGATTAAAAATAAATTGACTACCATAAATGTCGGATGATGAACAATTTGGGGAAGAGCGTGGAGCATTTGAGCGTACTCTTGCTATCGACCCTATACAAGAACTAATTATGGGGGAAGACGTAGCGGTTTACCGCAAGCATCTATCACCAGAACAACGAGTTCGATATGAATTTAATAAATATTTAGAATCCGGGTTTAAACCATTCCAAGATATTGATGCGGCTACCAACCGTCAATATCGTTTAAAATTTTTACGTAGTGTAGCCAACTTGCCGGAAATTGCCAATTTAAACCCCCAAACACTAGCAGCTTCACTGGCTTTTTATACCTGGCATGGGAGGAATATTAAGGAATCTTTAAAGTTATTTGACGCGCCTCCGTGGGCATCTGATTACTACACGCAAGCAGATATTTTGCGGTATTTGCGCTTTTTGGCAACCAAGAATATAGTCAAACTTGATTAATATAATTTATACTTGTTGGTATGGTAGGACGCATAAAACTGATTCATAATTTTATTTTTGATGAAAATAACTTCTGTAAAACGGGTTTATACCAGTATACTTGATGACTTTATATCAGTAAAGTTGGAATAGAACCGTGCAGGACACGCGCTAAAAACTGATTTGTTCAAACCAAATTCATCTCAAAAAAGATGCCGTCGAGTACACTTTTACTTTCTGAATTTTTTAAACTTGATAGCCTCAATGTGGCTTTGTTACCGATTTTAAAAGAACAGGCGCTGCATGAGAATAAAGACCAGTATACGTTTCATGTTTACAATCGTCCCGATGATGATAAAGAACCTACTTTACTGGGCGGGGGAACCGAGGAAACCTTGAATGAGTGCATTATTGAAGGACTTCGCATCCTTGAACGCTCGGGGCGTAATTTATGGAATTTTATCGGCAACCAAGATGATTGGAATGAATTTATTTATGATTGGGTTATTGATGACGCAACACGAGAAAAATATCCCTGGGACGATCACTGGGAAGTGGAACCTGCGCACTTGCCTCCAATCCCAATTGATTTGGCACGCGTGGCCTGTGAAATTTGCGATATTATTATGGATGAATCCGAGTCATTTTTTATCTATATTGACTCGGACGACGAACCGGACGACTCGGAATGGACTGGTTCGGACGACTCGGATTGGTCTGATTCGGACGAGTGGAGTGATTCGGACGGTTCGGACTGGTCTGGTTCGGACCTGGAGGATGAATAAATATAGGCTTATTAGTCTATATTATATTGCACCAGCGAAATCGAGGGTTTTTCTGGCGGGTTTTAGGTGTGTTGGATGATTTTGTTAAGGGTAATACAGGCTCAGGTGGAACTCGCGCCCACCATTCTGTTTTATTAGGGTAACACTCGTCATAATATTTTTGTAGAGTGCTCGGTGTTATTTGGGTTTGCTGGCAGGTATAAAATAATGTAACCGCATTCCATTGTTTGGATGAATAAATTATATTATATCGGTGGGCTATACCCAGAAGAAACTGTGATAAATTAATAAAACCTATGTCGTCAATCAACCCATAAATAAAATACAAACATCCAACAGTATATAACGGAATTAACGGGTAGCTTATATTATGTGCTTTTATTACACCTGGTAAAAAATGAACGGCAAGTTCGGTAACGATTTCCCAATTATGGGATTGTTTTACCAACAACCGGTCAGTATAATATATTATCTCTAGCGCTAACTCATGATTAGTCATAAAAAGGCGATTTTTAAAAGACTAAAAAAATTATCGTTCTTTTTCTATCTCCTCATAAATGGGAATCATGGATAATCTTAAAAATATCTCCATCCCCGGATGGATTCACACTGCTGCTGTAATTGCTGTATTTATTTATGCGCTTGTATCCGTCATTGGCGATTTAGGCTGGTCTGAATGGGCTGAAAAACGTAACGAAAAGATGGCTGAAAACAAAGGCTGGGACCTCTGGTTGAACTGGTTGATGTTGATACTGCTTATTATCCTTGCTGCTAGCAGTGCCACATTGGGTTGGATTACCGTATCAAATTCTAGGGCTTCCTCTGTCTACGCTTCGGCCTATTACTAAATTTAATCTTCATAGATTAAATTTTTAACCCTTCGAGGAAATTTACAATTTTTCCCTCCGAGGAAATTTAACCATGTTAAATTTTTTCCTATCGGGAAATTTACAATTTTTCCTATCGGGAAATTTACAATTTTTCCCTCCGAGGAAATTTAATGTTAAATTTTTTCAATCCGTAAATAACCAATCGGATCTACTGTACGCCAATAATGATATTGATCGTCCGATACCATCACAACTTCTGACTCGTTTATACCATACAATACGAGCGGAATAATGATTTCGCGCTTCAAAAAATCGGCCTTTTCAAGACCCAAGTCGATACCGGCAAAAAGATGTTTCGAGTTGTCAATATTAGCCGCCACGCCGATAAAATTCATCCCGGGTTCAAGGTGGACTTTGACGGAATTGTTTTTCTGTAAGTTGTGAACCGAGCCCACACCGGGGGATGATTTAAGCTCTTTGAGTAGCGGTCCTGGTGCCCCGAAATCGGAATATTCAACCAGGCCCGGGCTTGCGAATTCACCAACATTAAAAAAGGCGTAGTCTGGTGAATGAATTACGACAATCGCATCATCAATATCGATGGCCGGAGGTTGGTTGACGTATCGATTGATGCTCCATCCAGCATCAAGTGTCAGTTTATAATTCGGTGCGCGTCCTTTTTTTGCGGTAGCGTTATATGTATAATTAATGACGAGCAGGACTATAAAAATAGCTATGGCAAATAATACAAGGGTGCAGATATTGACTTTTCCCATTTATTATAGTGAAAATTTATGGAAATTTATTAATTAATGGTAAAGTTTATATTGAATAACTACTAATTAGTAGTTATTCAATATAGCCCACAAATTCATCAATCATTTTCAAGTCATATCCTCGTTCTACGAGTTCTTTTCGTGCTTCCAATCTATGCTTTTCGATACTATACAACCCTGCATTTTCAAGTCTTTCTTTTGCCATAATAATAATGTTTGAAATTTGCGATTTATCCGAAATATATACCTGGACTTCCGGGTCGAATCCATTTAAACAATTTACCAACCGAGACATTCGACCTGTAAAACATTGACACTCTGCGTCTTGAAGTTCGGTATTCAAAATGTTTTTAATCTCTAAACTATCGGTATGATTTTGAATTACCGACCATACCGATATAAATAGGTCTGTAAAAGTAATTTGAAGAATAGAATGAATAGCGAGATCTGTACAATATTCACCAATCAAACATTTGGTTTTTTGAGTAAGTATTGTATCACCCAATACCTGATTTAATACCGAATCAATTGTTTGGCCATTCAGAGATCGTTTCAATAATTGAAAGATCGATTTTTGAATCGATTTTTGTATGGTAGAATCATGCACATTTTGACCGTCGTTGTAAATAGTATTTGTATTGAAATTCCGTCGATTTACACGGTCAATAAAACGTCGAATGATAGGACGGGTATGTTCTATAGGATTAAAACTACAATCAAAACATGTTAATTGTCTTAAGACTAATAATTCTATTGGTATTTCACTGATTGAATTATTGGATAAATATAATTTTTGGAGGTTGGTCAAAGATTCCAAGCCCTTGATTTCAGTGATGGAATTATTGTATAATCCTAATTCTTGGAGGTTGGTCAAAGATTCCACGCCTTTGATTTCACTGATTTTATTACAGGATAAATATAATTCTTGGAGGTTGGTCAAAGATTCCACGCCCTTGATTTCACTGATTTTATTATAGTCCAACCATAATAGTTGGAGGTTGGTCAAAGATTCCAAGCCCTTGATTTCAGTGATTGAATTACCCGATAACCCTAATATTTGGAGGTTGGTCAAAGATTCCAAGCCATTGATTTCAGTGATTGAATTATTGGATAAATATAATTTTTGGAGGTTGGTCAAAGATTCCAAGCCCTTGATTTTAGTGATTGAATTATTGGATAACTCTAATACTTGGATATTGGTCAAAGATTCCAAGCCCTTGATTTCAGTGATTGAATTATCGGATAACTCTAATACTTGGATATTGGTCAAAGATTCCAAGCCCTTGATTTCAGTGATTGAATTATCGGATAACCCTAATTCTTGGATATTGGTCAAAAATTCCAAGCCCTTGATTTCAGCGATTGAATTATTGTCCAACCATAATAGTTGGAGATTGGTCAAAGATTCCAAGCCCTTGATTTCAGTGATTGAATTATTGGATAAATATAATTTTTGGAGGTTGGTTAAAGATTCCAATCCCTTGATTTCACTTATTGATTGACGGGATAAATATTTGGTATCCATAATTTATTATATTATTTAGAGCAACCACATAATCAATTTTTTGCGCTAGATAATATACTTTTCGAATACATTGAACCGGAATTAACGTTACCATAAATTTGATCCATTTTTAAATAAGTCATTAAAAATTGAATATTCGCTCTTATTTCCTTTTCTATAAAAAGTGTAATGCTAACAATCAAAAAGAAACGCGGGGGTGGGGGCATGCCTATAAAACCTGTTGTTAAGCATGTGGTCAGAAAAACTCCGCGCGCTGATCTCGATACCATCGAATTTGGCTTGATGAACCCCGATGATATCCGCAAAATGTCCGTATGCCAAATTACCGAAGCAAAGATGCGTGAAATCCCGCTCGATACAGAAAAATCCGGCGAGCGGGTCAAGACTTATACAAACACACTAAAAGACGAACGTATGGGAACCATCGAGCACCGGGAAGAATGCGTGACTTGCGGAGAGCTTTGGGATGTTTGCCCGGGTCATCCGGGACATATTGAATTAGGGAGATATATCGTACACCCGTTGATGGCCAAAATTTTAATCAAAGTGTTGAATTGTATTTGCCATAAATGTGCTAGTTGTTATCTATCCACAGAACAGCTTAATCTATTTTTACCTGAAATTCGGCAGAAAGAAAAAATGGAGCGGCTTGACTCCATCACAAAATATTGTTCTGATATCAAAGTATGTAAAAGCCATCGCGTGATTACCCGGGGGGATTTTATAGACTCTGATTCGGACTCGGATTCGGACGAAGTTTCATATCCAGCACAATGTAATGAACCACGATTTCATTATTGGATTGATGATAAAAATCATGTTTTTGCTTATTTTAAAAAGAAAGAACACTCGGTTGAAGTGTCGCCTTTTGAACTCCACCGATTGTTATCCGCGGTGACTGATGAAGACTCCCGTAAACTCGGTTTAAATCATGATATACGCCCAGAGTGGATGATTATCGATGTTATAAATGTACTACCACCCTGTAGTCGGCCTTATGTAATGGCGAAAGGACTCAAACATGAGGATGATTTGACTTATAAATATTCAGACATCTTGAAAATTATCAATAAGCTCAGAGACATTGAAGACGAGGAAAAAAAGGGTAAAAATGTGACGCTTAAGAAACAGGATTTGATTAATAATTTAAACTATAACATTGCCACTCTTATGGATAATTCAAAAAATAAAGCAAAGCCTAACTCCGGCAAACCCTACAAGGGTATTCAAGAGCGAATTTCGGGTAAAAAAGGATTGTTTCGCGCCCATCTTCGTGGTAAACGTGTTGACTATAGCGCGCGTACTGTTATCGGTGGTGATCCTATGCTACGAATTGACGAATTTGGTATTCCTCAGAAGATCGCAGATACGGTTACTACACCTGAAGTTGTAACACAATTTAATATTCACCGTATAGCAAAACTTGTTGAAGATGGTCGCGTTAATACGGTAATTAAAGAACTTCCAAATGGTCAAAAACAGCAAATTATGGTGGAATATGCCAAAGACCTTGAGTTAACGGTAGGGGATACAGTTCTGCGATATATCCAGGATGGTGACTTGCTAGAAATTAACCGGCAACCCACCCTCCATAAACAATCCATGGTGGGTGGTCGCGCGAAAATTTTGCCGGGATCTCATTTTCGCATTTCCCTCACTATTACACCACCACTTAACGCAGATTTCGACGGGGATAGACATTCATTTTGTCCCCAACAGGAGGCGTGAAAAGCGTGTTACCTCCTAGTTAAATGGTTTTAAATCAATAATAATAAATGGATGTGTCATACTCCAAAGAAATACTTAATAGTCCTACCAAACGATACTGCGAAATATATAAGATTACAAATATTATAAATGGTAAAATATATATAGGTCAAGCAGTATCCCATATATTAAATCATAATAAATATCGTCCATACGGTCATCTTAAAAGGTTTAAAACACATATATCAGAAGCTTTTTCTAAAAAGAAAAACCAATGTCATTATCTTAATAATGCTATAAGAAAACATGGTCCAACTAATTTTATTTCAGAATTATTAGAACAATGTCCTTTGACCCTAGCAGGCGACAGAGAAACATATTATATAAATTATTATTCAAGTTTAATCATACTATCGAAAGTCGTCAGCGCGTTTCTAATGGTGTGAGTAAATATTATTCGGATCGAAAATTTAAAAGGTTTTCAAGTGTTAAAAATATAGATGATGATTATAGTAAATATATTAGACCTTTAAATAAATATAATAAACAGTATGGATGGTATGTTTATATAGAAAACGTAAAGGCAGATTTTGGTGGTATACACATTCCATTAGAAAAAAGTAAAGAAAACGCTATAAATTTTATTATAGAATTGAAAAACCGTTTAGCGAGGCATCTTGATGCGGGAAACTCCTTAGAGCCTTTAAATACCACCTGTGAGAGTGAAAACTCACTCGGGGAACTCGGGTAATGACCGAATCCAATGGTAATAACTTTAAAGGATTGGACAATCCGCAGTGTTACTTTCTAAACCTGTATTCCAAGGCATGAAAGGCACTCAGAGACTGAACGGATGCCGGTGGGTTTGGCCCAAAACCTGCTCAAGATACAGTCCAGCCCGGGTGGAAACATCCGGGGTATATTCGGAAATGAATGCTCACTTTCCACAATCAGAAGAAGTCAAATCAGAAATGATCAACCATATGATGATTGATAAAATTATGATGTCTGCGCAAATGAATAAGCCTATTATGGGACTCGTCCAGGATAGTTTAGTAGGATGGTACCTGTTAAGTCAAAAAGAAATACTAATAGATGATATTGATACCTCCGACTGGCGTACCTATAAACCTATCGAATTTTTCAATTTAATGTGTTTACTGGATTGGAAAGACCCTGTGGCTAGGTTGGAAGACCTCTGGGAACGTTGCGCAAAATATGGGGTACACCCGTATTCCGGGCGCGCGCTTTTTTCAGCTCTACTTCCGCATGATTTTTACTATAATAAAACTACCAAGACTTCTGAAGAAGAACCGACCGTTTCGATCCGGGATGGAATATTAATTAGCGGTGTGTTGTGTAAAAAAACACTAGGGGCATCGAACGGTTCAATTCATCATTATATTTTCCGTGAATATGGCAGCCAGCGATGCTGTGATTTTTTATCGGAATTGAACTTTCTCTCCAACCACTGGCTCACACATTATTACGGGCTGAGTGTGGGGATGGAAGACTGTTTACCGGAATCTCCGGATGAGCTTCATCAGCAGCTATCCGAAATTATTGCAAGTTCAAAGATAGAAGCGCGAAGCCTCAACAAAACAAATTACGATCTTACGCGAAAAGAACTTGAAATGAATTCTGTATTAAATCAAACCCTTGATAAATCATTTACCATTACGCAAAAACATATGATGAAAAAGTTTCACCCGGGTACCGAAGACCTGCGCCCTATTCATTTACAAAATCAATTAATGTTGATGCCGAGGTGCGGGTCTAAAGGAGGTATGACAAATATGTGTCAAATCGGGGCAATTATTGGTTCGCAAAATGTATCAGGTAAACGCATCCCACTCACAACCGGTAATTTTTCACGCACCTTAAGTTGTTTTTATGATTCAACCACACCAGAATCGCGGGGGTTTGTAATATCGAATTTCTTGAAGGGCCTCAACCCAACACAGTTTTATTTTCATGCGGCTGGTAGCCGGGAGGGGCTCATTAACACGGCAATTACGACAAGTGTTACGGGATATTTCCACCGTAAAATTGCCCAGTCGATTGAGGATGATATCGTACAATATGATGGGACGGTCCGGGACGCGAATGGTAATGTTATTGAATTCTTATTTGGAGGTAATGGTATGGATCCCACGCAAATGATTACCGTCGACGGTAAACCAAGTTTCGCGGACTTGCGATATACGGCAGAAAAGTTGAATATGGAAGTGGAAAGTCAATAAAATTAATCCTATAATCATAGGATTAATTAATAGCTCTTAATACCCGACTATCTCATTTCAGTCGGCTATACTGACCTTCGATATACGGTGGAAAGTTGAATATAATTTAAAAGATTTTGTTATAAATAAATGACCCATATAACAAACGAAAAGGAGCTCGGTAAGATTTATGATTACCTTAATACCACTGATTATACTGAGTGGGATTATATTTTCTATAATCCTGACGCGGAGAACTCTGATTGTAAGTTTGTTATTAATTATGATGATAAAACAATATTAAAAAAAATAGAATCAGATAACCCGGTCGAAGTATGGGATATAAATACAGATTATGAACATTGGGTTGGTGTTTATCTTTTGCGATACGTTGATCCCAGTGCACTAGTATTTGCCTATGATAAACGTGATGGACAACAAAGTCTTACGACCTATGTTATTTTAAAAAATTCTGATGCTTTAAGAGTCGCTTATGAAATGATATACAACTATGGCGAATATCTAAAAAATATAAATAGCGGTCATTATAGGGATTTAAATAAAGCTTATAATTTATTAACAGCTACTACCAATTATAAAATATCTAAATTCGCTAATGAAATATCATAGTGAAATCACTATGATATTAGGTATGATTTAGCTCGTTATAATTTCGCTTTTTTTCATTTATTTTATAGTATGCCATCAACCATAATGCCACCGCCGCTATATTAAGGGTGATTATAGCAATCATAGTAGATTCGCCATTACTATATTCGGAAAATCGAAGGATGTGTTTTTTGGAATCGTAATAACACTCATAAGTTGAATTCAAGGGGTGAGTCTGCGTTAAATACCCTTCAATATTGGAATAATGATCGCACACCACTAGTTTTTCATTCCGTCGTATAGTTTGTCAATTCAGCCACTATAAACCCATTATATCGCCCGGGGCCGTAAGATGGGTTGCACGAACCGTCATACGGAATTTGATGGTCGACAATTACACAATCTTCTTTACTAAGATGCTTGTTGCGGCCCGCTTTTTCATAGTAGGAAGACACTAACATTAAATTCATTAGTCCTATGAGTAATAATATACATACTAGACAAGCTCGGTCGCAGTTATCCATGTTTAATTGTTGAACGGTATACAACATAAAAATCAGTTTTGGGGACCTCGCGTACCCCCATAGCCCCCTAGCGATATAAACATGTCAATTAAAATAAACAGTCATTTGCCGTAGAGCCAGGTATTGTTTTATCCAATGCGGCGGCATTCAATAACACCCCCGGTTTCGCTATCGAAACGCATTATAATTTTCACCCGCATAAATTCTACTGGGTCACCGTCAATTAATTTCACCGTACTGTTATGCTGTGGTTCAACCACGCGCATCCTTTTAATCAGGTCTACTTTGAAGGATTTTTTTGAAACTTTGATGACTATCACAGCCCCTTTTTGTGGTGCGCATTCGACAATAGAGTGATTACTGAGAGAATAA
>Ga0209578_10001159_pt1 | contig 25478 bp, 19 predicted proteins | sample tdAd472_FD_187127 | JGI IMG/M metagenome (GOLD analysis project Ga0209578, IMG submission 187127) | Marine sediment microbial communities from the Atlantic coast under amendment with organic carbon and nitrate - tdAd47.2 (SPAdes)... | ecosystem: Environmental > Aquatic > Marine > Coastal >...
AAATCGACAAACTCGAGCACTATCTTGCCAGCCTCGATCTTGGAAAAATCGAGTACCGAGTTAATGATCTTGAGCAATGACATCCCGGACGAGTGCATTACTTCGGCATACTCGCGCTGTTCATCCGAGAGTTTCGTCCCGAGCAACAGGCTGGCCATGCCAATGACGCCGTTCATCGGGGTCCGGATCTCGTGGCTCATGTTCGCCAGGAACTGACTCTTCGCCTGGCTGGCAGCATTCGCCTGGTCCCTTGCAACAGCCAACTCCTCGCTTCGATGGACTGCTTCGGCCTCCCGTGCAGCGAGTTCCCGGGTACGCTCCGTGACCATCTGCTCGAGCATGCCCGCACGATTGGCAAGCTCGCGCCGGTTGCGGACAACCAGCATGACGATCAGGCTGAATGAACCGAGCAGGATGCCGATAATTGCCGCGTTCAGCCACCAGATTCGCGACTGGTCGGCTGCAATGACGGCATCGATTTGCCCGCCAATGGCGCGTGACAAGTCGAGAATCCTGCCGAATACGGCATCAAACTGCTGGTCCACGGCGCCACCGATGATGCCGGTGGTTTCACGTGTTTCCCAGCGATCTGTAACCAGGCGGTCGAACTCGTCAATCGCTGACCGCAGTGCGACCAGGTTGTCATGGGCTCCCGGCAGCGCGTCGACTTCTCCGACAGGAGTAACGCCGCCAGTCATCGCCGCATCAACGAACTCCCGTGCCAATTGAATGCGTCCTCGCACATCGTCGTTGAGGTCGATGTAGGTGTCACCGCCCAGCGCTTCCTCGAACCACAGGTGCGCGGTTGCAATCTCCTGTTGCACGGACTGCGCAAGGCGCATCATTGAAATGTTCTGGTCGAAGTCCCGGGTAGTCAGCCATTGCGAATAAGTGACGAGCGATATCGCAAACACGCCAACAGCGGCGATACCGATGACCAATGACTGCAGAGAAATCGAACGTTTGTTCAGTTCCATCTGTATCTTTTTGTTGTTCGAATTTTGCCAGGGTGGCTTCGGTGCTGCGGTCATCGTCGCCAGTTCATTCTGCATATCCCCACAAATATGCGAGGTCTATTCTAACTACAGAAATCAATGCATTACAAACGATTACTAATTCAGATGTAAAGATTCCCGACAGCACTAAAACAGTGCAAATCCGGCGTCACGATGTGCATCCCATCCTGCCTGCAACAGGGCCGTTAAGCCTGTCGAACATGGTCATTACTGACCACAGTCGCGAATAGCCTTGCATTACCGTCCTACAACTTTTGGTAAATACAATGCCGCAGGTTTTTTGTTGGAAATTGGTGTTAGCGATTGACAAGCCTTGCAGACTTGACGAGCATCAGTCCGCAGACAACCAAGGAAGCTTTTATGTCGGATTCTTCGACAGCCGTGATTCGGACATTGATCGTCGATGACCATCCCGTTGTCCGTTACGGCGTCAAGCATATCCTCGATTCCGAACCCGATATCGAGGTCATCGGTGACCTCGAAGGTATCAAAGGCATTGGCGAGGTACTCTCGCGGCTCGACCCTGATGTTGTCTTGCTGGACCTCGAGCTTGGTGACACCCAGGGGGTGGATGCGCTTCGTGAACTGCGCGAAATAGCGCCGCGACTCAAGATAATTGTTTATACATCCCACGACGAAGAGGACTACATCATCCAGGCTGCCGAACTCGGCGTCGACGGCTACCTGCTGAAAGGCAGCCCGAAAGAAGAGATCGTCAGCGCGGTGCGAAGTGTCAACGAGGGCGGCTCGGCCATCGAATCTGCAGTGGCCGCCAAGCTCATGCACCACATGACCAAACGCTCAAGTCGGTCGAAGGAACCGCAGGTGTCGTTCAGCAAGCGTGAGACCCAGGTGCTGGAGTTGCTTGCCGGTGGCAAAACTAACCGGGACATCGGCGCCACGTTGTTCATATCCGAATCGACCGTGAAGTTCCACGTTCACGCGATCCTGGGCAAACTTGACGCCACGAATCGCACCGAGGCCGTCTCGATGGCCGTCAAACAGGGCCTGATTTCACTGCCGACAGGCGACTAGCCCGGCCGGCTTTTCTCTGCTTCGAATATCGGCCTGACGCGTTCGAATTCGGCCGTCAGGCGATGCAGTGCGCCCGGCAGATCGTTGACACGCTTCTCGCGGCTGGCCTTGCCGAGGTCGTCGCAGCAAGTACCGAGGTCAGCGACACCCAGTTCGAGGCAGGCGCCCTTTAGCGCGTGACATTCGCGGCGCAGCGTCTCCAGGTCATGCTCTTCGAGTGCCACTTGCAGAATTTCGAGTCGCGATGTCGTGTCATCGAGGAACAGGTCGATGAACTCTCCGATCAGTTCGTCGCTGTCGACGCCGGCGCGATCGTGCAATCGCTCGATGATCTCGCCGCTTGCAGGTGATGCCGCTCTTGTTGAGTGGTGCACCTGCACTCGTCTCGAGTCGGACATGTACGCCCAGCGTCGCAGGCCCGCCTTCAATGTGTCGAGCCGAACGGGCTTCGCCAGGAAATCGTCCATGCCGGCATGCAGGCATTCTTCCCGATGGCCCGCTGATACGTCAGCCGTTATGGCAACGACGACCGGCTGCCCACTCCGGCTTGCCCTTCCTTCGCGGATTATCCGCGTCACTTCGTCCCCATCCATGCCGGGCATCTGGCAGTCCATCAGGATCAGGTCGTAGCTACTCTCCTTGAGCGCCGCGAGTACCGATGGGCCGTCGTTGACGGTGTCGGCCGCCAGGTTCAGCGAACTCAACATGCTGCGCAGGACCTTGCGGTTGATCGGGTTGTCTTCCGCAATGAGGACACGTAGCGACGCGGGGAGATTTGCATCCATCCGCGAAGGATCCAGTACATCCACCCTAAGCAGGCTGAACAGGTTATGGCGCAGCTCGCTCGGCAGGACAGGCTTGTTGACGCAGCGCACCTTGCCGATTGACGAGATTTCGCCGACATTGAGCGGCCTGACTATCGAGGTCAACAGCACGATCGGCAAATCGCTATCCTTCCGAATGGCTTGCGCCAATGACAGGCGATCTTCTTTCTGTGCCTCAGCATCGATGACAACGCAATCGAAGGGGTAGCCCGATTCCATGGCCGCGACCAGCCGGCTTGCGACCCGATCGGGCTGCGTCTCGACTTCGCAAGCGATGTCCCACGCTTCCAGCGAACTGCAGAAAGATTCTGCAACTTTCGGGCTGTCATTGATAATCAGCAAATGCCGGTTGTTCAGGGCACCCCGGTCTTGCCGCACAGATGCACGCATGTCGGCAGCCAGCTCAATGGGTACCGCAAACCAGGCGCTGGTTCCCTGGCCAATATCACTGTCGACGCCGATGTCGCCACCCATCAGGTCCACGAGTTGCCTGCTGATCGCGAGACCCAGTCCACTGCCCTGCTCCTGGCTACGAGATCGGTCAGGCGCAGACCCGAACGGTGTGAACAGTTGCGCAGCTTTCTCCTTCGACATGCCGACCCCGCTGTCCATTACGGACACCGTCAGTTTCGACTCGCCATCATCGGGCGTATCGATGGTTAGCTTGACAATGACCTCACCTGCGCTCGTGAATTTGATGGCATTGCTCACGAGGTTGATCATGATCTGGCGAAGCCGCTCATAATCACCGATCACCTGCACATCGGAATCGTGTTCGGTCATTCCGGCGAGCTCGAGACCCTTCGAATACGCCTGGTAGCCCATGATCTCGAGAACGCGCTCGAGCAGATCGGCAACATGAAACGGTTCTTTTTTCAGTTCGAGTTGACCCGACTCCAGGGTCGAGAAGTCGATCATGTTGTCGACGAGACTGAGCAGCATATTGCTACTGCTCTCCATGATCTGGACATACGATTTCTGCTTGCGCGTCAGGGCGGTAAGTCGCAACAGGTCCGCCATACCGAGAACCGCGTTCATCGGCGTACGAACCTCGTGGCTCATCGTCGCAACGAAATCAGCCCTCGCCTTGTGCGCCGTCGCGGCATCTTCCTTCGCGCGCTGCAACCTGAGCGCGAGTTTTTCCTGCTCGTTGAGATCGTGCAGGACTTCGATGGCACCCATTACGTCACCCGCATCGTCGAACAGCGGTGTCGCACGAAGTTCGACCAATCGCTCTTCACCATCGTCGCCAAGCCGGGTCTGAATCGTTTTACCGGATTGTCCCGTTTTGATCACACACGGGCGACCCGATTCGTCACACGGCGCGTCGAGACCATGTATGGCTCGAAAACAGGGCACATTCTGACCCTCTTCCATTTCCAGCGCTTTGCGTGCTGCCTTGTTGACCACCGCGACGCCAAAATTCGCATCAACGACGATTGCGGGGTCGGGCACGCCATCAAGAATCGAGCGGCCTACGACATCTGCTTCGTCAAACAGTTTGCGGAGCCCTGCCGGTTCCTCGTCGTCATCCTGCACAACGACATCAGCCGTACGAACACGCGCAAACTGCAGCAAGATCAGTGCAGCGAGAAAGGTCACAGCGATCAACCGTTGGGGAAAGCCGATCTGGTCCGGTAATACGAACAGCACAAGCAGGCCGACTGCGCATCCCGCCTGCAACAGTGTGATCAATCGGCTCTTGTTCATGTTGCTGTGATTCACGTCCCCCGACGCCAGCCACAACGGCCCCGGCGTCACATCTCCCCCGAATCTAAGGACTGCCGCCCGACGTCTTGACGGATTCTTCGTACTCGTTGGCCTTCGCCATGCGCTCGCGCAGTTCCTCGGTGACTTTCTGCATCTCGCGCGGGTCCTCGATGACCCTGGGGCTCACGGTAATGATCAACTCGGTACGAAATACGTCTTCCGACGTTGAGCTGAACAGCTTGCCCAGAAGCGGAATGTCCATAAGCACCGGAACGCCTGATTTGCCTTCGCTCGTCGTCTCGAGGATCAATCCGCCGAGCACGACGGTCTGGCCACTCTGCACGATGACGCTGCTGTTGATCGTGCGCTGCGCGATCGATACATTACCGCCGCCGCCTACCGCGGGCTCGGTACCGGGTAAACTCACTTCCTGGCTGATCTCGAGCGTAATCTGGCCGCCCGCGTTGATGCGCGGCGTCACCGTCAACAGCGTACCCGTGTCCCTGAACTGCACTTCGGTGACGATCGGCGCGTCGGGGTTCGTCGTGCTTTGCGAACTCCGCGTGGTCACCGGGATCTGATCACCGACGCGAATGTTCGCGGTCTGGTTGTCCAGCACCATGACTTGTGGCGTCGACAGGAACTTCACCGACGACTGTGTCGCCAAAACGTCGAAGAACGCTTTCAGGTCACTTGAGCTATCGAAGAACGCGAATGCCAGTCCCTCTCCGGCTGCCGTGCCCGGCACCGGTGCGTTGAAGCCGAGCTCGAAATCCTCATTCTCGAGGAACCAGCGCACGCCATAAGTCAGTGTATTCGACAAGCTGACTTCGGCGATCGTCGCCTCGATCAGCACCTGCCGGGGCGCAATGTCGAGCCTGCGAATCGTCGCTTCGATCGCGTGGTAATCCTGTTGCGTCGCCATGACCAGGATCGCGTTGTTGTCCTGGTCGGCAATGATAGTGATATTGCCCTGACTTTCTGCAGCAATACCGTCACCGGACTCGGCCGCATCGCCTGCACCAGCCGACGCCGGCGTCGCAGCGGCCATCGTTGGCGCCGGTCTTACGAGGCGATTGGCGTTCGACTGTCCCGGCAACGGCGGTGGACGCGAAACGGTCTCTGCACGCCGGAAAACGCTGCTGGCGGCACCCTGAACGGCCAGCTCGCCGCTGCCGCTACCTTCGAGTTCTTTCTGCCCGAATATCTGCTGCAATACGCTTGCAATATTTTCAGCTTTGCCATTCTCGAGTTCGTAGACGAACAAACGGCGGCCGGACGAGCCCTCGAGCCCCCAGTCGAACTCCTCGATAAGTCGCTGGATAGCGTCTACGTGATCGGGCCGGTGGGTGATCACGAGCACGCCGTTCACGCGCTCGATCGGAAGCACTCTGACAATACCGGCAAGCGGCGTATCGCCGCCCGTATCGATAATCGTCTCAATCTCCTCGACGACGGATACCGCATCGGCATACTCCAGCCGGAACATGGCAAAAGACATGCCGGCCAGCCAGTCAACGTCGAACATCCGCACTGTCGCAAGGAGGTCGTCCAGACGGTAATTCGGACCAGAGAGGATCAATACGTTGCGCGTTGTGTCGACACTCAGCGAGCTGCCTTCGGGCACGAATGGCCCGAGAATCCCTTCGAGCTCGCTTGCTGAAACATGCTGCAGCGGCACGACCTGGATGCCGTAGCCCTTGCGGCGCGACGAGGGATAGCGACCGACGGCAGGCGAGCCCGAGGCACTCGCGGCGTCACCCAGCGGTAGCACCTTGAACATGCCTTCGTCGCGAATCAGGGCCGCACCATTCTGCTCCAGCACGGCCTCGACGATCGGCAATACCGTATCCTGAGTAACGGGACGCGTGGTGTGCAGCGTTACCGAACCACTCACGTTCGGATCGAGCAGGTAGTTTTCCTTGAGGATGGATTCGAAAACGACACGCAGGAATTCCGGGAGGCTGGCCCCCTCGAAATTCAGCGTCACGCCGTCACCCTCCGCGTAACCATTGCCCTGACCAGTACCGACGCCCTGCACGAAGACACCCGATCCCTTGCGGATCGTCTCGCGCTCCTCTTCCTCCGAAGTTGGTGCCGGTTTATCAGCCGATCGGCTCACATTTGATGTGTCGTTCTGCGCCGCATCCCCAGCCGGCTGGATCTGCATTTGTCCCGTGCCAGCGTCAGCGGCCTTGGGCGGCTCGCTGGCGCAGGATGCCAACAGCGAGGCCATGGCCAGCAGGGACAGGCAATAGGCGGCTTTTCTCATATTCATGGGCTACATTCAGTCCTGCCCAGACTACTCCCCGGCGGCTGCCCGCACACCCGACTTTCGATCAGGTTTTTCCCTTTAAATTCCTACATTAAGTCCAGTCCCGATCAGTCCGCTTGGTGGGTCACACCAAACGGCCCATTCGCTAGCATTTCTGCAACATCGAAAAAACTCACAAGTGGCGCCCGATGAAATCCATAGCCGCAGTAAAAATCGGGCCTGCGCGACTCGTTGCCGTAGGCACTCCAGAGCAACCGCCCTTATGCGGTCTGCTCGTCGACGCTGGCAAACTCGAATCGACGGATGTCGATCGCGCGCTGCGTTTGCAGCGTGAGCAGGATGATTGGGAACGCATCGGCTCCATTCTCGTCAAGCTCGGCCTCGTGTCCGAAAAAGACGTCGCCGAAAGCCTCGCTGGCCAGCTCGACTTCGAACTCGTCGATAAAGCGGATTATCCGGACGAAGTAACGGTTGGCACCGAAATCACGCAACGATTCCTCAAGAAGAACAAGGCGCTGATACTGGACGAAGACGACGACGAGCTGTCGGTCGTCATGGCCGATCCGCTCGACGAGTATGTCGTCGATGCGCTGCAACTCTGCAGCGGTAAGAAGATTGTGCCGCGACTCGGTATTCCGTCAGACATCGAATACGCCCTCGAGCAACTGTACAACGGCAACGACAAGTTGGGTGCCGGCGCCGACACCGACATCGTGGCCGCGCAGTACCTGGATGACGTCGAGCAGCTCAAGGAACTGGCAGGCGAAGCCCCGGTCATCAAGCTCGTCAACCAGCTCATCCACAAGGCCGCAGAGTGCGGTGCGTCAGACATCCACATCGAGCCGTTCGAGGGACAGTTGAAAGTTCGCTACCGCGTCGACGGCTTGCTGCGCGAAGTCGATGCGCCGCCAATGCAATCGACGGCCGCCGTGATCTCGCGCGTCAAGATCATGGCCAACCTCAATATCGCGGAACGGCGGCTGGCCCAGGACGGGCGTTTCAAACAACGCGTCCGTGGTGTCGAATACGACCTGCGCGTGTCGACCGTGCCAACGATGTATGGCGAGAGCGTCGTCATGCGGTTGCTACAACGCGACGCGATCGCCATGGACTTCGGCTCGCTGGGCTTCAACGAAGCACAACAAGAGACAATGCGCGATGTGCTCGCGACGCCGCACGGCATCCTGCTCGTTACGGGCCCGACCGGCAGCGGCAAGTCGACGACACTGTATGCCGCGCTCCAACACCTCAACCAGCCTGAGCGAATGATCATTACGGTCGAGGATCCTGTTGAATATAACATCAGGGGAATCAACCAGATGCAGGTAAAACCTCAGATAGGTCTTACCTTTGCCAACGCCCTTCGCTCGATCGTCAGGCAAGACCCTGATGTCATCATGATTGGCGAAATGCGCGACACGGAGACCGCACAGATTGCCGTGCAATCGGCATTGACTGGTCACCTGGTGCTTTCGACGCTGCACACCAACGACGCGGCGGGCAGCGTCATGCGCCTCCTGGACATGGGCGTTCAGGACTACCTGCTCACCTCGGCCGTCACCGCGATCCAGGCGCAGCGGCTGGTGCGCACGTTGTGCACCGAGTGCCGCGAGGCGTACGCGCCGATTGACGAAGTCGTCACCCGGTGGCGACTCGATCGTTTCGCGGACGACGGGAAGATCACCTTGCACCGCGCCGTCGGCTGCGAGCACTGCGGCGACACCGGCTATTCCGGGCGCCTCGCCATCCTCGAGATCCTGATGATGTCCAGCGAGATCCGCGACCTCGTCCTGAAGCGCTGCGATGTCGCCGATATTGCCCGCCTCGCTGCAGAACAGGGCATGGTTTCGATGCGCGATGACGGCCTGCGGAAAGCCGCAGCCGGCCTGACCACCATCGAGGAAGTGCTGCGCGTCACGCCCGAACCTGCGACGACGAGCGACGGGGCCTGAGCATGGCGACTTTCCAGTACAAGGCAGCGACCACAACCGGCGAAATCGTCGCCGGCGTGCTGACGGGCTCCACGCGCGACCACGTCATCGCACAACTGCAGTCGCTCGGCCACGTGCCGATCCGCGTCGACGAAACAGCGGCAAAAACCACGGCCGGACGCAAGCTGCAATTGCGACCGCAACGAATCACCGAAGATCAGATCGGCGACGTGACTCGCGAACTCAGCACCTTGTTACAGGCCGGAGTGCCGCTCGATCGCGCACTTGCCATCCTGACCTCACTCGCGGACAGCGAAGCACTGCAAGACATGCTCGAAAACGTCCGCGACAGCGTCAAGGAAGGCAGGACGCTCGCGGACGCGATGCAGGAACAGGGCTCCGTCTTCAGCCGTTTCTACATCAGCCTGCTCAGGGCCGGCGAATCGGGCGGCGCGCTCGACGTCGTGCTGGAGAGGCTGGCAGACCACCTGGAGAGCGCGAAGGAGATGCGCAGCACGCTGTCCTCAGCGCTCATGTACCCGGCCATCCTCGTCATCGTCGCCATTGTTTCCATCCTCATTCTGCTCGGCTATGTCGTGCCCCAGTTCACGCAGATGTTCGACGGCATGGGCGAAGCGCTGCCGATGTCGACGCGCATCACGATTGCTGTCGGAGAAGGGCTCCAGGCCTACGGGTGGGTCTTCATTCTGCTTGCGGCTGCGGCGTTCTGGTGGCTGCGCCGGCAACTGGCCGACCCGGCCAGCGCTTACAAATGGCATGCCGCGATGTTGCGGTTGCCGATGTTGGGCGAGATCGTGGTCAAGATGGAAGTCGCCCGGTTTGCGCACACATTGAGCACGCTGCTGCACAACGGCATTCCACTCCTGAAATCTCTGACCATCGTCAGGGAGACGATGGGCAACCGGGTACTTGCTGATGGGCTCGAGCGCGTAAGCGGCGGGCTCAAGGAAGGCCAAAGCCTCGCCGACCCGTTGTCCGAAGTACCGCATTTTCCATCGTTCGCCGTGCACATGATCCGCGTCGGCGAGGAGTCCGGCGAACTCGAAGCGATCCTGGGCAAGGTCGCCGAAACCTTCGACCGCGACACGCAGGTAACGATCAAACGCACGATGACCTTGCTCGAGCCCATGTTGATTCTCGTGCTCGGCGTTGTCATCGCTGCAGTCATCATTTCAATTCTGGTCGCGATCCTGAGCATCAACGAGCTCGTGATCTGATTCGGAGGGAGTCACAAATGCCGCAAAACAAACTTTGTTCACGACGCAGAAGCCGCGGCTTCACGCTGATTGAACTGCTTGTCGTCCTGGTGATACTCGGCCTGCTGGCCGGGCTGGTCGGCCCGCGCGTACTCAAGTACCTCGGTGGCGCCAAGAGTGACACGGCACAACTGCAGATCGAGGAATTCGGCGCCGGTCTCGACCTCTTCCACCTGGAAGTTGGCCGTTACCCGACAACGGAAGAGGGTCTCGTCGCGTTATCCACGGAACCCACCGGCGCCGACAACTGGAACGGCCCCTATCTCAAGAAGAAAGACATCCCCACGGACCCGTGGGGCAACGAGTATCACTACCGTGCGCCTGGCGAGAACGGCGACTACGACCTGTATTCGCTGGGCCGTGACAGCGCCGACGGTGGTGATGGCGAAGACGCGGACGTAGTGAGTTGGTAACACGTTTCTACAATCCGATTTTCAGAACAGCCGGCTTTACGTTGCTGGAGCTGCTGGTCGTGCTCACGATTGCGGGCATGCTGGTGGCGCTGGTGCCGGCGGCGGTGTCGGCCGTGGTGCCCGGCACGAAAGCGAGAGTAGCCGCGCTCGACCTTGCATCGACCTTGCGCGATGCGAGGAATCTCGCGATCAGTCAGAGCACCCCGGTCGACATCCGGTTCGACCTCGAGTCTGCGTCGTACGCAATCGCAGGCTCACCCCTACAGAACTTGCCTCGTGGCATGGCGCTCGTCATCCAAGTACGCAGCGGCTACGTCAGTGAGACACGCCGTGTCGCGAGGCATTCTGCTTTTGACCGCGAGAAGACTTTCACATTGCGGTTCTACCCCGACGGCAGTTCGAGTGGCGTGCACGTCCGGCTGGGACCGGAGGACGGCGGCTATATCGTAGCCGTCGACTGGCTGCTGGGCGGCGCTAGCGTTTCGAGGGCGAGTACCGATGTGTCCTGATCGCCGCAACGCGGGCTATACACTGATCGAAGTGTTGGTCGCATTCATGATCCTGGCGCTCGCGTTGACCGTACTGTTACGAATTTTTTCGGGCGGCGTCCGCAGTGTTTCGGTGTCCTCGGAATACGCACGCGCAGTATTGATCGCCGAGTCTCGTCTCGCAGCTGCGGGCATCGACGGTGTGCTCGCGCCAGGCGAAACCTCCGGCATCGACGACGACCGCTACGAGTGGACCCGGACGGTCCACGAATACACACCGTCTCCCGATTACAAAGCCTCGGTGCAGAACGTACCGGCGTATTTCGTGACCGTATCCGTCGCATGGCCACACGGCGATGGCACTCGCAGTATCGATATCAGCACGATTCGCCTGTTGCGCAAGGAGGGTCGTGGGTCATGATGCGCCTCGGCAAACACCTTCGGGGATGCAAGCGTACGCAAGGCTTCACGCTGATCGAACTGCTGGTCGCGATAATGATCCTGACGCTATTCATGACCGCATCAATGGGTGCCGTGCGCATCGCAAGCAAAAGCACGACGGCCGGCATAGTACGCGCAGACGCGACTGAAGAAATGCGGGCCGTCTCTGACTTTCTGCGGCGCCAGTTTGCACAACTGCCACCGTTGACGATCGGCGAAGGTAAGCAGCAACGCATCACGCTCCTAGCCGAAGAGAAAAAACTCCGCTTCGTCGCACCCGCGCCGCAGTACTCCCACGGTGCGGGCCTCATGACGTACACACTTGCGGCCGAGCGTATCGACGGCCGCGAGTACCTGACGCTCTCCTACGTCCCGTACGATCCGGGCAGCGAGGATTTCGACGATCCGCATACGAGCGATCGCAGGATCATATCCTCAGGCTTCGAAGCCATCTCATTCCACTATTTTGGTGCCGAGATGGACAAAGAAGTTCCGGACTGGAAACAGAGTTGGCGCAACGACGCCGAGCACTACCCGAACGCGATACGCATTCGTACACGAACGGACCTGGGCAGCGGCGGCTGGCCCGATCTTTTCTATACATTGCGATCAGGTGAACGCACATGAACGGCGTTCGCATACACAACTTGCGGCAGCAAGGCGGGATGGCGCTCATCGTGGTGCTTTGGCTTGTCGTACTCCTGAGCATCATGGCCACCGGGCACTCGCGAAACGCGCACACTGACGTAACACTCGCCTCGCGCCAGGTCGAGTCCGCACAAGCGCGCGCACTTGCCGAAGCCGGCATCAACCATGTGATCCTCGAGATGCTCGCCAAAGATTCTGACGCTGAATTGCCCGTCGATGGCAGCGTTTTCACGACCAACATCTACGACGATGTCATTACGCTCGCAATTCGTGATGCGACCGGGCTCGTGGACCTCAATGCTGCAGATCCGAATCTCCTCGGCGCGACGCTACGCGCTTGTGGTGTCGAAGAGAGCGAGGAACGGGAACTCGTGGACGCCATCCTCGACTGGCGTGACAAGGACGATCTTGCGCACCTGCATGGCATCGAGGACGACGATTACCTCGCCGCCGGAGTGCCCTGGACATCCCGCGACGGCGCCTTCGAAAGCGTTGACGAGCTCAGGTATCTGCCGGGCATGAGCCAGGCGCTGTTTGACAGACTCGCGCCGCTCGTGACTGTGCATTCGCGCAGTGGCAAGCTCAACCTCGAATACGCGCCGCCCGTATTGATCACCGCGCTAACCGGCAACATCGTGGAACCTGCAACGCCGGACGGCGCTAACCGGAACGCCCGCGCAGCACGCAACGGCACATATCACGTCTACTCGAGCGCCGCGGGCGGGTCCGGGACGATCGCGTCGATCGAGGCGGTCGTGAACATCTCCCGCTCGTCCAAATTCCCGTTCACCGTGCTCGACTGGCGCGAACCGCCTCGAGGTGAGTTTCCGCCACGCACAGGAGGCCCGGGATGAACGTAAGCGTGCAACGCAGCCTGCAGCCATTGCGTGTTCGATACGCCGACCCATTGCTGCGTCGTTGCCGTGAATTCTGGCGCTGGTGGAGCGGCGAACTGCTCGAGTTACTACCGGAGAATGCGCAGCAGGCGATCGCGCAACGCCGGCAGCAATTATTTATTGAAGCCGATGGCGACAAGCTGCTGCTGAGCCTCGGCAATAGTGCGGCTCAGCGGGAGTTTCTGCGCCTGCCACTCGATGCCCCGGAAGCGGCGAATGGTGACCTGCCGCGTGATGTCCAGCAGACGATACTGGTGATGCCTGGCGACAAGGTACTTGCGAAGCGGCTGAGCCTGCCGCTTGCCGCCGAGGAAAACCTCCGTGAAGTCCTCGGCTTCGAGATGGACCAGCATACGCCGTTCATGGCGTCGGACATCTATTACGATTTTACGGTCATCGGCCGTAACAGCCGCCGGCAGGAGTTGACGCTCGATCTTATCTACTCGCCGAAGCGCGAAGTCGATTCCTTGCTCGCCGAACTGTCGGCTCTCGACATCAACGCTGACGTCATTACATGCCGGCGCAGGGACAACAATAACCTGCAGCCCGTGAACCTGTTGCCACAGGAGCAACGCCGCAACCGGCGCTTCGACGTTCGCAACCTGAACCTTGCGCTATCGGCTTTGCTCGCCGTACTGCTTGTCGCGGCGATCACGGTACCGATTGTGCAAAAAAACAGCGCAATCGAAAGTGTCGAAGAACAGGTCCAGGCAGCAGCAGCCACGGCCCGCGAAGGCAGCCAGCTACGACAGGACCTGGAAAAGATGGCAGATGCATCGCGATTCCTGATCGAGAAAAAGCAGTCAGAAATTCTCGCAGTGCAGCTCATCGACGAGATCAGCCGCATCCTGCCGGACCACACCTGGGTCGCACGACTCGATCTGTCGGAAACCGAGCTGCAGCTGCAGGGGCAGTCGAAAGCGTCGTCATCGCTGATCGCAATTATCGAGGCCTCGCCCTATTTCGAGAATGCCCGTTTTCGTTCTCCGGTAGTGCAGGTTGCAGGCACGGACGCTGACCGGTTTCATTTGTCGGCAGACGTTGTAAGGAGTGAATCGCAATGATCGCTGCACTCGACAGCAATCAGCAGCGGCAACTCGCCGTCGGTATCCTGGCCGTTGTTGTCACGGCCGTATTACTGCTGACGACCGGCCCGATATGGATGGCAAACGCATCACGCCAGGCGACTCTCGACCAGGCGCACGAACGCCTGCAGCGCTACGAGCAAATCGCGGCGCGGGACAAAGCACAATTGCCGCAGTACGAATCGATCCGGCAAGCGCAAAAGTCGTCCGGCAATCACCTGAGAAGCGATACCGTGGCCGTGGCGGGAGCCGAGTTGCAACGCCTTGTAAAGACCATCACCTCAGCGAACAGCGCCCAGATCGTCAGCACGCAGATTTTGCCTCCAGCGGACGAAGAGGGCTTCATCCGCGTTGCGCTCAAGGTTAGATTGCGCGGCACGCTGCCTGCGATAATGCAGTCGTTCTACGATGTTGAAACCAACGCTGTGTACATGTTCATCGACAACGTGTCATTGCGAGACGCTATTGCAGGCCGCAGCCAGTTCAAGGTCCAGGTACGCCCCATGGACGCTGAGTTTGACCTGGTCGCTTACATGCCGGAGACCACATGATACCCATAGGGCAATTCAGTCGGCCGACCCGGGTGCTCATCACGGTTAATGTCGTGCTGTCACTCGTCATCGCACTGCAGCTGGTGTATCCGATCAAACCAAACGTTGCTGACTCGGACGCGATGCAAGGCTCGGCCGCGACACTGCCGGAATTCGGTGATGTGTCGTTGAGTCCGCCGCGCATGGCCGAGCTGGCCGATATGCTGGACAGGCCTTTGTTTTTCGTCGACCGCCGGATGCCGGAGCCGCCCAAAGAGCAGGCGCCGGCGGCACCGCCAACCCCGCTACGCCTGCAACTCGAGGGCGTGGCCATAACGAGCGGCGCGAGCGTCGCGGTACTCCGCAACCTGGCGGACAACAAGTTGGTGCAACTCGCTGAGGGCGATACGCATGACGGCTGGACGCTCGATTCGGTAGGCGCCAACAGCGCGCGCTTCAGCCGCGGCGCACAGGTAAGCGAACTGACGCTGGACCCTGGCACCAACGGCCGCCGGCGCTGACAGCAACGCCAAACCTGTACTTTGGTACAGGCCGAACTACTCAGGCAGCGAGTAGCATTCACGCCCCGGATACCTAGAATAGAGTTACCGGATTAATAATTCGAGGCCGCCGCGTGTTCTTAACTAAACGACTGATATTGTCGCGAGTCGCTTTTGCGACCGTGATACTAATCCTTGCTTCGGCACTGCACGCCAATAATCTTGGCGACGCAGCCGCCCAGGAGAAGGCAAGAAACTACTTCACCAATCTCGAGCTGATTTCTCAGGACGGTGAACGCCTGCAATTCTATGACGACGTGCTCAAGGACAACGTGGTCGTCATTAGCTTCATTTTCACGAACTGCCAGGGTGCCTGTCCGCTCATGACGCGAAATCTCACGATGATCCGCGACATGCTGCGCGAGTCGGAACGAGCCGGGATTAAATTCGTGACGATCAGCCTCGATCCCGTGAGGGATACGCCGGCGGCGATGAAGGAATTCGCACAGACCCATGATGCCGACCAGGAAGGCTGGCTGTTCCTGACGGGCAAGCCCGACAACGTGAATTCAGTGACCAAACTGCTGGGTTCGTTTACCGACGATCTCGAGGCGCACACGACGATGCTACTGGCCGCGAACGTGCGCAACTCACACTGGACAAAGATCCCACCGAACGTACCGCCCAACGGCGTCGTAGAACGTCTGCGGCTGCTCGTCGAGGACAATGCGGCGCCGTGACCTCCGCAACGGGGCCGTAGCCGCAAGCGTATCCCGGCGGGCAGCTGCAGCGCTGCTCCTTACCGTATTCGCCGGGCTGGCGAGTTCGGTTGTGACACCCACCAGTACCAGCGTTGCCAGTAGCGCCATCGCCGCGGAACCGGCCCCGGCCGACGAACGCGGCCAATATATCTACACCGAAGGCAAGTCGCGCAGCAATCGTGTCATCACCGCCGTCTTGCGACGTGGCGAGGCCCCCGTCCCGGCCGCGATTCTGCCCTGCGGGAGCTGTCATGGCACCGACGGTCGCGGCGCGGCCGATTACAGCGGTGTAGCACCGCTCAATATCAACTGGTATGCGCTGGCCCAGGCCGGCAAACACGAACATGGTGCACGGCTTCATACCGCATTCGACGAGCAGTCAATAGCGCGCGCCATCATCGATGGAGTTGATCCGGATGGCAACGCTCTCGACTCGACCATGCCGCGCTACAACATGTCCGACGAGGACATGGCCGACCTTATCGCCTATTTGAAGGCCGTCGATTCGCAGGCGGATCCGGGCATCGGTCCCACGAGCATCCGCATCGGTACCGTGCTGCCGATGGAAGGGCAACTCGCCGGCATGGGCGAGGCAATGCGCGACACGATTGAAGCCTACTTCAGCACGGTCAACGCAGCCGGCGGCGTGCACGGCCGAAGACTCGAACTCGTGATCGGGTCCTGGGGCGCGAACGACGATCCGCCGATCTGGCCGGCCAGGGACCTGGTCGATAAAGAACTCCCGTTTGCACTCGTGAGCGGCTATGTGCCGAATTACGACGCCGAGTTCGCCGCGTTGTCCGCGGAGAAGAGCATCCCTCTTATCGGTCCCTACACGGCTCTGTTGCCGCTGGATGGCGCCGACGATAACGATGAAGATAGCGACGAAGCTGGCAATAAGCGTTTCAGTTTTTACGCTGTGTCCGGGCTTGCTGAAGAGGCGCAAGTGCTAGTCGAGGCCGTGGCGGCAGAAATGGTGCCGGGCCAAACCCGTGTCGCTGTGGTCTACCCGCAGGTCCAGTCCTTCGATGCGCTTGCAGAATCCGCACGCGATCGTGCGGCTGAGCTGGGCTTCAGGTCCGCCACCGTCTCCGCATACTGGTATGGCCAATTCGACAGCGCGGCAACTGTCGCGCAGCTACGCGATGAGCAGGTGGATGCGGTCGTGTTCCTGGGATCCGCCGAGGAACTTTTGCAACTGGGTCGCGCCGCCGAGCGTGCTGGCTGGCTCCCGTACCTGCTGTCACCCGGCCTGCTCGCCGAAAGCCAGGTATTCGACCTGCCGAAGAGTTTCAGCGGCCGTGTGCTGCTTAGCTACGCGTCGCTACCCACCGACTACACGCCGGAGGGCAGCGCCGAGTTTGAAAAATTGCACGACGACTTCAGTTTCGAATACCGATACAGCATGGCCCAGATCGCGGCGTACACGTCCGCGAAGATCGCCGTCGAGGGCCTCGAGCGGGCCGGCCGCAGCCTCAGCCGGGAGGAACTGGTGCAGGCGCTCGAAGGGCTGCAGGACTATCACCCGGGTCTGGTCCCGCCGATCAGCTTCGGCCCGGATCGACGCATCGGCGCGCTCGGCGCACATATTGTTCGTGTCGACCTCGCTGCCGGTCGCTTTGATGAGTCGACCCAATGGATAGATTTGGGAACCGCGTCAGACGCGAACTGACTTTAGCCGGGCAGGCAATACTGCAGTCAGAGTACGTCGTGCCAGCCTTCTCCGACCGGCGTATAGGTCTTCTTCTCCAGGTCCACCGCGACGACGTGGGCGCCCCGCGCGCCGATACGCCGATTGGGGCCGTAGGTCAGCGGGGGTGTCACACCGGTCTCGAACCCATAAAGCTTCTCGAGGCCCTCGATGAGGCGCTCCCTGCTCAGGTCACGCCCGGCTCGCCGCAGCCCCTCTACCATCAATTTAGCGGCCGCGAACGCCGCGAGCTGCGCCTGGATATGGTCCTTCGGCAACCCGGCTTGCTCCGCCAGCAGTCCAAACTCCTCGCGTCCGGCAGCCGTCACGTCGCTGCCGGTTGTCGGCAAAGCGACGAAGACTCTCTTGTCGAACTCCACCGGCAGGTCGAACAGTGCGCCCGAGATCAGCGATGAGAGCACATACACCGACGGAACCTCGGGCTGACCTGCCAGCACGGCAAGCAGGCGCTGCAAATCCGCCTGACCGCCGAGGAAGATCAGCGCGTTACTCCCGCTATCGCCCAACGAATTCGCGAGGCCCACAGGATTAAATTCGCCAGCCGCATAACGCTCGACGTTCGGAGACTCACCACCGCCCTGCCGGCGAAGCTGGTCCCTGACAGTGTTGACGAAGCTATCCACGCGATTTCCTGCGGGCCCGGCAACGAGCACCTGGTTTGCTGCGGCGCCGTCAGCCAGCGCGCGATCGGCAAGCACGCGCGCCTGCTCGTTAAAACCGGGGTAGAGATAAAACGCGGCCGCGTCGACAAACGCGTCGCCCGGGTCAAGCGTAAACGGGCCAACGAGCGGAACGTTCTCGTCACGCAACATCGTCAGCAACTCGTCGTCCATGCCGATCGTATAAGCACCGACGAGCGCAAACACACCCTCGGCATCGAACGCTTTTTGCAGGGTGCCCAGGCTGGCCTCAGGCGAATCACCGAGCGGTACGGCAAGTAACTCGATCCTGCGGCCGAATACGCCGCCTTGTTCGTTGACCTCGTTGAAATAGCCGAGCAACACCTGCGCCATCGCTTGGCCGAGTGCACTCGCCCGGCCCTGCAGAGGCAACAATGTTGCGACTTGCACGCGGCTTTCGTTGATGCCCGGATCGAGATCGTTTTCGAGCACCTTCATGTAGGCAATGAGGTCCGCCATGTCCTGGCTGGACATTCGGTACAACGGCATCGTGCGATCGAGTTGATTCGCCGCCGAGTCAATGCCGGCGAAGATCGACCGGGCAAGGCTTGCATCATCAAACGCCGGGTGACGCCGGCCGTTCTCGTGAACGTGGCCATAGGACTTGGCGAGTTCGCTCCAACGGACATCGGGCGGCAACACGCCGCCCTCGGGCCTGCCCAGACCATCCGAGCCGTGACAGCTCGCGCAGGTCAGCGCACTGCCGGGCAAGGTCACCGCCTCGTCGCCGACGACGGCATTGATAGTGCCACCGCTCGGACTGGTGCCCTCGAAATAGATTTGCTTACCGCGCGCTTCGGCAGCGTCCAGCGCCAGTGCCACGGAAGCGTACGTCATGCACGCAAGCAACGCGGCTGCCGCAAACACCAGGTGGCATGCACGCGCCAGCGAGTGCCGCAAGCCCGGCCGTCGTGTCGCGGTCACGCCCTAGCCGCCGGTATGGCGGCTATGCTGCAGTTCGTTGACAACCTGCATGATGCGATCGGGGCTCGGAAAACCGAACAGTCGTTGCCACTCGCCGGTCTTGCCGTCTCCGATAAGAACCATTGACGGGTGGTCTTCGAAGTTCGTGGTATAGGCACCCACGCCGGTCAACACGTCTTCGACGACCGTCTTCGGTCCCGTTAGCCAGACCCAGCCTTCGCCGGCATGATGCTTGGCAGAGTAGGCCTTGAGCCGCTGCGGCGTGTCGCGGATCGGATCGACCGACATCGAGACCATGACGACATCCTGGCCGAGCTGGTCGCCGAGCTGGCCTTGTACCTGGGTGAACAATGCCGAAAGCACCGGGCAGATCGTCGTGCACGTCGTGTACACAAAATCCATGACGACGATGTTGTCGCCGATGACGTCGCTGACAAACAGCACCTCGTCTCCATCCTGGTTCAGAAGCGTACGGTCCCTGAGGTCGATGTCACGGTATTCGGTTGCGGGCTCGCTTTCTTGCTGCATCATCGCCCGGTGTTTGGCGTGCGGGTCCTCGTCGGCCAGGGCGACAGACGGTGCCGCCAGCAGCAGCGCCATGGCGGCGGTAATAAGAGGACGTATTGGCATGATCATCGATTTGCTCCTTGTCAGTCTCGCGATGCCAGCGGGATCAGTACGGTGATGTCCGCTGCCGCTCGCAGCTGATCAATCTCTGCCTGCACCGCGGCCTCCATGCGCTCCTGGCGGACATGGTCGCGCAGTTGTTCGCGTACCTCGTCGAACGATAGCAGGTGGGGTTCCTGGCGTTCTTCGAAGCGAATGATATGTACCCCGAAAGAGGTCTCGACCGGGTCGGAAATCTCGCCGGGCTGCATCGCGAATGCTGCCTTCTCGAAGGCCGGGACCATATCGCCGCGCTTAAAAAATCCGGTGTCTCCGCCGGCCGTCTTTGTCGCATAGTCATCGGAAAATTCTTCCGCAAGCGCCGCGAAATCCTCACCGTTGCGCGCACGCTCGAGGATCGGCTGCATCTGCTTCCTGATCGTTGCGCGATCGTCCTGTGTGCCCAGTGGTTTCCAAGTCAGCAAGATATGACGCACGCGCACTTGTTCGGGAAGTGTTAGCCGGCCCTCGTTGGCATGGTAATAGCGCTCGACCTCGGCATCGCTCACCTCGGCCGCTTCGAGGCGGACGCCGTCGAGGTAGACTTTCGCCGCAATCATGCGCTCGATGTGTTTGCGAAACGTCTCTTCGGTGAAACCTTCTTCCTGCAGTTTCATATTAAACGCAGCGTCGCTGTCAAAGACCGCGCGCACGTCGGCGATATTCTTCTCGGCCTCGGCGGGGTCGGCCTCGATGCCTGCACGCTCGGCCGCCTGCCAGACGAGCGCCTGCTCGATCAGGAGGTCCATTGCCTCTTGCCTGAGTTGTGTCAGTAAGCCGAGTTGATCCCCACGTGCGCCGACCGCAACGCCCTTCGAATTACGATACTCGACGTAAAAACCGTTGAAGCGCTGGTAGCTGATCGTCTCATCGTTGACGCGCACGGCGTCGCCGGGATAGATACTTTGTGCATGGGCTCCCGCTGCCATAATCAACAGAAAAAACAGCGATTTGCGCGCGATTGCAATCAATTGGCGACCTCTTTTTTCGCCTCGGCTGGCGCCGCCAGCGCCATCAGGCTCAGGAAGGGTTGATCCGTGTAGTCGAGCCCCCTGGACGGCGCACCCACAAAGACGTAGTACGTGGCCGGCGTATATACCTCAACCGTCGCTTCATACAGACCGCCGCCAAGCGAACGCGCAGGCCGCACGGTGCGGCCACGGCCGTCCGACCGATAGTAGAGAACCGATGCGTCGGCTACATCAGCGACGGGCATACCGCCGGACACATCCGCCAGCCTGAACTGAATTGTCTTGCTCTCCCCGACCGTCATGCGCCGGTCCGTCATCTCGTACTCGACCGCCATCGCTGACGCGACGTCCTTTTTGGTCTCGTCCGGCACTACTTTCGCCGTGAAACAGTGCAGGAACTGCGGCGTGTCCATCATGAACGCGACGTCGTAGATGCCCTCGACCGGGATCTTGACGCGGCCACGGTACACGCCCGGCACTTTCTCCGCGAGACTGCGATCCACTATCTCGATGGCGCGGGCCTCATGACCGTAATTGCGGAAGTTGCCCATTGGCGCGCCCATGCCTTCCATGTAATAGCTCACGGTGCCTTCCGCCTGGTTGACGATGTAGGCGGCGGCCGCCTGTTTGACTGCGGGCACGATGCTGTCGGCGATGCTGATTCCCGCAGCAACTCCGGGCGCCTGTTGCCCGGCAGGGATGTAGGTCACGGGCGGTAACTCAGTCGCGTCCAGTTCCGAGAGTGGTATGAGCCCGACGTCTTGCGTACCGAGCGATCGCACATAGGCAAAGCTCGTTGTGAAACTCACCTGGTAGGGCTGCTTGCCAACAGAGATCGAATGTGCCAGCTGATTGGCGGACGCGTCGATGACATAGACCTTGTCTGTACTCGCATTCACGGCCATGCCCCAACGCCCGTCCTTGTCGAAACGCAAAGGACCGATGCCTGGCGCAGCCTCGATGCGGCTGCGGATCTCATGAGTTTGCGGATCGACTACCGTAATCGTGCCCTCGTCAGCATCTGTTACATACATGGCACTGCCGAGTGCCGAGAAAGCGATCGACATCGGCTTGGGCCCGGTCTCGACGTCGGCGACCTTCGTCAGTGCCTGCACATCGATGACCGACACCGATCCACCATCGCGGTTGGTCACGAATGCATACCGGTCACCGTCGGTGAATGCGATCTCGTGGTGCCCGGGACCTGTCGGAATGAATGCAACCGGCGCGAGATCTTCCGCGTCGATCACGGTTACACCGCTGGTTTCAGCATCGCCGGTATTGTTGCCCACCCACAGGTAGCGTTGATCACTCTGCAGTTCCACACGCATCGGGTTGGTACCGGCTTCAATTTCGTGGCTAACCTCGAAAGATTCGGTATCGACCAGCGCAACCATGCCCGCAACCGGCATGGTCACGAACAGTTTCTTGTCGTCTGCGCTCAACACCCAGTCGGCGCCGGGCCTGCTGAGATTGATCTGCGCGAACAGGTTCGTCACGCCCGTAATGCCGACCACCGGGTCGATCACCGAGATCGAGGGGTCGTGGTTCATCACCAGCAGGAAATGACTGTTCAAATCGATCATCGGGCGTACACCGACAATGCCCTGCAGGTAGGTGGCAACGCGGTCCCGGCAGCTCATCGGGCGTTCGCCCATCGCTTCCCAGGCCTCGCCGAGGTCCATCCAGGCGGCCGGGTAGCGGCCTTTGATAGGCTCGCCGGTGCTTGCGTCGGTCACGTAGAACGTAACGTCGGCCCAGTCGCCGGCAGTAACGTCACCGACACCGCCCCTTATCGGGCTTACCGAAAACTCGACATTGACGCCTTCGCGCGTGATTATGTCGCGCTTTTTTGCGCTTTCGGGTTCGGCATCGCGGCTGCAACCGGCTGCGAGCGTGAGCGCTGCAACCGCAACAAGGGTTGCGGCTGGATTCAGTGAATGGGCGGCCACCATTAACTCTCCTGTCTGTGTTGTGCTTGTTCGCTGCTTCTCCGTCAGCGACGGTGTTACAAGACGGCGGAGCGGCCCTTACGGACCGCTCCACGTTTCTTTTCTCTTACAGGGACTTCCTTGTCCACTCGGTTCTCTTCAGGGCGCTTATTCTGGCTCAACCCTGAGGATACCAAACATGCCATTACGGTTACCGCTCGGTGTGTAGTCACGGTACAGGTAGTCGCCCGGAACCGCGAAGCTGCCACCGGCGTCGAACAGGATCGGCCAATATCCAAAGACGTGACCCATGCCTTCCTCGCCACCCATGTATTTGCCAATCGGGTTCTGGCCGAGGGCCAGTGAACCGACGGAGTCCATCTCGCAAAGTCCGGCGAGAGTTACTCGTGCTTCACCCGGGCAGACGTACGGATCGCGCTGCCACACATGGCCGCTCAGGACGAAGGTACCGTCGCGGTCAGCCGATGCGCCGTTGAGCACGTACAGGCGGGTATCGGTTACCGGATTTGACGAATCAGTATCAGCCGTCGTCCGGAATACCGGAGTCTGCGGATCGCCCGCGGCGCTCACACCCGGTATTGCCGGGATGGCGTTGGGCTCACCGGCCACGAGGCCGTTCGCGAACAGTGCGTGCACGTTCGGGATACTGCCAAAGCTGTCGGGCGTGCCCGCGTTGCCGAACGGCACGTTGGGCGGCAGCTGGAAGCGGAACCAGGACGGTTCCATGCCATAGTTGAAGCCGGCATGGCCGCTGTCCTCGGCACCTTCACGACCCAGCTCACCCTGGTGGATGTTCTTGATCGCAGAGCCGTCCTTCCAGCGCAGGTTGGTGATCTTGTGACCGATCGCCAGACCCTCGCGGTAGTCGCCACCCGAGCCCGCATCGCCTGAAGGCGCGCTGACCGATACCTGGGTACGCGTCGGGCGCGTCGCACTGCCCGTTCCCTGGCCGTCGGCAATCACGGTATCTTCCGTGACGATCGCGCCTTGCGGCTCGATCACGAGTGCGCCGAACAGGCCTTTTTGCGGCTGCTTGATGCGGTCCGCCGACAGCAGGTTGCTGGCACCGAACTCGATCGGCGTATCCACGATCTCGAAGCAACGCTTGTTCTTGCCTTTACAACCCGTCGCTACCGGCACATAAGAGATATCGCCCGCGTAGAACTTCATCGTCGCGGTGCCACCCGGGGCAGCGATCTGCGGCTGGTTCCTGCCGACCGCTATGCCATCGTCACGACTGGCGTCATATTCGACGAGCTGCGGGTGCAGACCGGCATAGCTTCCCGGCCTTATCAGGTTGTTGTTGAAGAAGTGCATTTCGGCATTGACGCCAGCACCCTGGATATGCCGCGTGGCCATCCACATCATGTCCTGCCAGCCCGCGAGATCCGGCGGCAGATCGAACGTGACGTTGTTGCGTTCGACGACAGTCGTCAGGTCAGCTTTGTAGAACGTCCGGTTCTTGCCGAGATCGGCGAACACGGGCGCGCCGCTGCTGTAGAACAACTTCTCGCCAGTGTCCGTGGTAACAGCCTGCTCATTAACCAGGCGGTTACGCAGGGTGACGTCGATGCAGTCGCCGGCGTTCGCACGCAGCACGAGAGGCTCAACGGGAGCATCAGGCCGCAGCACTATCGGACACGTGTTCAGCTTCGCGTTGTAGCCTGAACCCGATGACGACTGGCAACCTTCAAGGTCTGCAGGAGCAACGTCGCAATTCGCGAGCGTCGGATTGAATTTACCCTTGTTCCTGCCCTTCTGATTGAAGCAGTCCTCGGGGTCATTCATCTGCGCCCAGGCCTCGGCCTTACCCATCAGATCCTCCGTCCGCACGTACATCATCGCAGTCGGGTCGTTGAGTGGGCCATCGCCGCCGGCAAATGTCTGGACTACCCCGGCCTCTTCCACGGTTACTGTCGGAACAGTCGTACCGCGCCGGTTGTAGACGAGCGTGCCACCAAGTGGATCCAGCGTTCCGCCGACATTGTCAACAGGATTCTGATTGTCGGGAATCGTCACGCCCAGATGATTCTGCAGCACGTCGTTAACGACCACCGCAGTCACGTCGTAGGACGTGACGGGCGCATCGTTCGGGCAAACGCCCGAGAAGTCCTTCTTGTTGGCGAAGTCCGTTGTCTTGTTGACGTCCGGATTGTCGCCCAGCACCACAAGGTCAGAGCGCTTATTGCCGTAGGTGCGCAAGACGCCCCAGGTACCCATCCAGATTCCGTCACGGCTTGCGTCCTGGGCATACAGGTAGTCGACCGTTTGGCCGGCCTGTTGCAGAGCCGGGGTAAGCGGCGCCTGCAGGCTGAACTGCTCGGAAATACCGTGCGACTGGAAGTTACGCCAGCCCGAGTTCGGCGAGCGGCCGAAGCCTGAGCCGTTCGACAACCACTTGAGGCCGTGGACGGTCGTCTGATGCTGCTCCTCGGTCGCGCCGACCTGGATCTTGACCTTGACCTCGTCGCCTTCGTAGGCACGCATAATCGGCGTGAACGGGTCGCCCACACCACGGTCGCAGTTGATCAGGTCGCCGTCGTTGCCGCTGCAGTACGGTGCGCCTGCTCCGGTCGGATACGGTGTGTCACCGAACCTGGTGTTGAACTGCGAAATAGCACGATCGTTACGGCTCTGGAATGCCATGGCGAGGTCGCCCGCCGGGCCATCCGCTTGCATACCATTCTGCCCGTCCGGTCCCGTCTTGCTCGGATCGAACACGCGCAGAGCGACAGGTTCGTTGC
>Ga0209578_10001162_pt1 | contig 25453 bp, 25 predicted proteins | sample tdAd472_FD_187127 | JGI IMG/M metagenome (GOLD analysis project Ga0209578, IMG submission 187127) | Marine sediment microbial communities from the Atlantic coast under amendment with organic carbon and nitrate - tdAd47.2 (SPAdes)... | ecosystem: Environmental > Aquatic > Marine > Coastal >...
TCGGCATCAACTCGTTCTTGGCCGGGCGGTTAAAAGCCAAACACAACAAGCTCGCGCAAAGACCGATAATTAACGCCGTTTGCATTGCGCCCGGCCCCAGCACCGCCAAGGGGAGGCTTGCGCCGATCATAGCGGCGGCCAATTTCTTAAGGCTGGGCATCAATGTAAAGCGGTATCCGTTTTAAAGGGCGGTTTTGTGAAAGTACTTAGCTTCTAGACGGGTTTGCCCGGTAAAGACAAGAGGCGGTTGGCTTATTCGTGGCTGGGAGCTTTGAAAAAAATTCAGCAAAAAAAGATAAAATTTTATTCAATCTGTGACGATCATCACATCAGGATGTCCGGCTGCTTCGTAAAGTAATCCTCACAAGACGGCGTGATCCTCAGTTGAACCACTTGAAACGCCCCTTGGAAGAGGAGTTACCCAGTGTCCCGGATTTGGTGTCCCCCATCCCCCAAACGTCCCAGGAGCGACCCCCAAAATCGCTCTGTCCCCACCAAGTCCGGGACCCCTCTTTCCCAGATTGAGCGGCGCGATCTATCGAGCCGTGAGATCATCGAAGCCCTGGACCGGCTGTTTCCCAAGCACTACGTCTGGCACGGCTCAAGCCGCGACCCGCTGGGCCTTCCCAGCAAACGGCACTAATCCCCTAAAGCCTGCCCCTCGCGGCGTGGGTCCGCCCCGCCGTATAGCCCGTTCGGCGTCACCTGGATGGCGTGGAGCCCGCTGGTCATCGGTTTGATCGCGACGGTGTGCCCGCGCGCCTCCAGCGTGGATTTCAAATCTTCGGCTTGCGTATCCTTTTCCAACTCGGTTGCGCCATTGCGGCTTTGAAAATGTCCGGCGGCCACGGCGCTTTGAATGTCGGTTTTCCAGTCGAGCGCCGCCACCAACGCCTGAGCGACATACCCGATGATCCGCGACCCGCCCGGTGAGCCGATCGCCAGCACCGGGTTGCCTGTGCCGTCGAACACGAGCGTTGGGGCCATGGAACTCCTTGGGCGCTTGCCGGGTTCGACCGCATTGGCGACCGGTGCGCCGTCTTTTTCCGGCAGAAAGGAAAAATCGGTCAGTTGGTTGTTGAGCAGAAAGCCGCCAACCATGAGGCGCGAGCCGAAGGCGTTCTCGATGCTGGTGGTCATGGAAACCGCATTGCCTTTGTCGTCGACGATGCTGAGATGGGTGGTTGAAAATCCGAAAGAGCTATCGTCGGGGGCAAGGCGGATTTCGGAAACCATCGAGGGTAAGCCCGGTTCGGCGCGTCCGAGGCTGCGGTCCGGGGCAATCAGCTTGGCCCGTTGCTTAAGATAGGACGGATCGAGAAGGCCGGCTTGAGGGACCGGGATGAAATCCGGGTCGGCGAGGTAGGTATTGCGGTCGGCAAACGCCAAACGGCCGGCTTCGCTAAACCAATGGACGGCCTCGGCGGAAAACGGCGCTGCATTGTTAAACGGGGTATTTTCCAGCAGGCCGAGAATTTGCAGCGTGGCGACCCCGCCGGAACTGGGGGCGGGCATGCCGCAAACCAGCCAAACCCGGTAGGGGGCGCAGACGGGCGCGCGGACTTTGGTGCGGTAGCCCTTGAAATCCTCGGCTGAGAGCGCGCCAGGATTGCGGCTGGCGGTTCTGACGGCCCGGCTGATTTTTTGCGCCAAGGAGCCGGTGTAGAAGGCTTGCGCGCCGTTTTCGGCGATCATTTCAAGGGTTTTCGCCAGTTCGGGGTTGTCAAGAATATGCCCGACCGGCCAGGCTTCGCCGTTCGGCTGGTAGAAGAAGCGGCGTGGCGTCTCAAAGGTTTTCAGATGCTTATCGGCGGCGAGCAATTTATGCAGCCGGGGTGAAACGGGAAAGCCGTTCCGGGCCAGCTCGATGGCTGGGGCAAAGAGGTCTTTCCAAGCAAGCGCGCCGTGTTCTTGATGCGCCGATTTGAGCATGGCCAAAAGTCCCGGTACGCCGACCGAGGCACCGCCAACGGCGGCGTCGAAGAACTTCCGGGGTTTCCCTTTTTTATCGAGAAACACCTTGGGGCTGATGGCGCGGGGCGCCGTTTCGCGGCCGTCAAAGGCTTCGATGGCCCCGTCTTTCGAGGCGAAGTGGAGCAAGAACCCGCCGCCGCCAATTCCCGACGATTGCGGCTCCACCACGTTGAGGACCAATTGAGCGGCGATGGCGGCGTCGACAGCCGTGCCGCCGCTGCGCAGAATTTCTAGCCCGGCGCGGCTCGCGTGAGGGTTGGCGGTGACGATCATATGGCGTTTGGCGACGGCCTGATTTTTGGCCGCAAACCCCGTGGCGATTTCCGGACTCGCCTTGTGGTTGGTTTGCGTCTGACAGGCGGTCAGAATTATCAGGGCCGGGATTATTGCAAAACGAACCATGGTTGTTGATCCTCGGTCGAGCGGCGGGTGGCGAAAAGCATTGATTGTTGTTGCGCGAAAATCCGTCAAGATCAAGCGGGGATAGGTATTTCTTACAAAAGGCCTTTATTGTTTGCTGCGCTGCAACATTATCTCGAATAATTCTAAAGAACAGAAGACCAGAGTATAATCATTATAGTTAGAGACTGTAATGACATGCCGGTGTCGACCAGTGGGCTGAAAGCGCCTTAAAATCCTAACTACATTAGAAAATACGTAGGTGTCTTCGGAGTGGCTGTTTTACGGAGTGTGAGGTCAATTATCGTATCTTTTGAAACTAACAATTGACTTTGCGCAAGTGCAAAATGTAGGATCGGGCTGCAAAGAATTTCGATGAAATCGCTGGTTTGGTTGGCGGTTTCAAAGTTTAGGGGAGACCCCTTTCACCGCTTTAAGCCGCGGCCTCAATGGGGGTGCGGCGTTTGGCTATAAACCGAATAGCGATGGCCGGGGTCTTGAATTTTGGTGGGAACAGGAGTTCGTTATGAACCAAGCGACAGCTCTTGGTACTCAACCGGGAAGCGTTGCCTACAACGAAGACGTCGTTAAGAAATTCGTTCTGGCTGCGACTTTCTGGGGGGTTATCGGGTTTATCGCCGGTCTTTATATCGCCCTGCAATTGGCATATCCGGCTCTGAACCTGGGATTGGAGTGGACCACATTCGGTCGTCTCCGTCCCGTTCACACCTCAGCGGTTATTTTCGCCTTCGGCGGCAACATCATGCTCGGCACCTCATTTTACGTGGTCCAGCGCACTTGCCGTCAGACCCTCTTCGGTGGGGCGGGCTTGGCGAACATTATCTTCTGGGGCTATCAGCTTTTCATCGTTCTGGCGGCGCTCGGCTACGTGCTCGGCATCACCCAGGGCAAAGAATACGCAGAACCCGAGTGGTACGTTGACCTTCTGGTCACCGTCGTCTGGGTCCTTTATTTGGTTGCCTTTGCGGGCACCTTAATGACCCGGCGCGAATCGCACATTTATGTCGCGAACTGGTTCTATCTGGCCTTCATTCTGACGGTCGCGGTCCTGCATATCGGCAACAACCTCACGGTCCCCGTGTCCTGGACCGGCGCGAAGAGCTATATCGTCGCCGCCGGCGTCCGCGACGCAATGACCCAATGGTGGTACGGCCACAACGCGGTCGGCTTCTTCCTGACCGCCGGCTTCCTCGGATTGATGTACTACTTCGTTCCGAAACAAGCCGAGCGTCCGGTATATTCCTACCGGTTGTCGATCGTGCACTTCTGGACCCTGATCTTCCTCTACATCTGGGCCGGTCCGCACCACCTGCATTACACGGCGCTGCCCGATTGGGCGCAGACCCTGGGCATGACCTTCTCCGTGATGCTCTGGATGCCGTCCTGGGGTGGGATGATCAACGGCTTCATGACCCTGTCCGGCGCTTGGCACAAGCTACGCACCGACCCGGTCCTGCGCTTCATGATCGCCGCGGTCGCTTTCTACGGCATGTCGACCTTCGAAGGTCCGGCCATGTCGATCAAAGCGGTCAACTCGCTCAGCCACTACACGGACTGGACCATCGGTCACGTGCACTCCGGTGCGCTCGGCTGGGTGGCCTTCGTGAGCTTCGGCGCGCTGTACTTCCTGGTGCCCAAGCTGTGGAACCGCGAGCGGCTCTATAGTTTGCGTTTCGTCACCTACCACTTCTGGATCGCGACGCTCGGCATCGTGCTCTACATCACCGCCATGTGGATCTCCGGGATCATGCAGGGCTTGATGTGGCGTGCGTACGACGAGTACGGCTTCCTTCAGTATTCGTTCATCGAGACGGTTGAAGCCATGCATCCTTATTACGTAATCCGTGCCATGGGCGGCCTGCTCTTCGTCCTCGGTTCTCTCATCATGGTCTGGAACTTCATCAAGACCATCGGTGGCGAGCTCCGTACCGAAGAAGCCTACGAAGAAGCCCCGCACGCGGTTGCGAACTAAGGGGAGGGTGATATGAAACACGAAATTTTCGAAAAGAATACCATCCTCCTGGCAATCGCCATCCTGGTCACCATTTCCATCGGTGGCCTGGTCCAGATCGTTCCGCTTTACACCATGGAAGCGACGATCGAGAAAGTGGACGGTATGCGTCCCTACACTCCGTTGGAGCAGGTGGGCCGCAATATCTACATCCGTGAAGGGTGCTATCTGTGTCACAGCCAGCAGATTCGTCCGTTCCGCGACGAGATCGAGCGTTACGGCCACTACAGTCTGGCGGCTGAAAGCATGTACGACCACCCGTTCCAGTGGGGGTCTAAACGTACCGGTCCCGATCTGGCTCGCGTCGGCGGCAAGTATTCCAATGCTTGGCATGCCGAACACCTGATCGATCCGCGGGCGGTGGTGCCTGAGTCGGTGATGCCGACATACGGTTTCCTCGCCGAAAAAGAGCTGACCTTCGACGATGCCGCGGCTCATCTTGAGACGTTGCGCGTGGTTGGCGTTCCCTACACCGACGACCAAATCGCCTTGGCGACCGAGGACTTCAAGACTCAGGCTAAAGGTTGGGATGGAGACGGTGACGTGGACGCATTCCTCGCCCGGTATCCGAAGGCGAAGATCGGCGATTTCGACGGCAACCCGGCGAAAATCACCGAACTCGACGCTCTGATCTCTTACCTGCAAATGCTCGGGACCTTGGTCGACTTCACCAAGTTCGACCCCGAGATGGCGCGGCGTTAAGAGAGCGGACCCGTGGATATTCAAGCCATATCGGAAGCTATCCGCCCATACTGGGTGGTTTGGCTGATGATTCTGTTCCTTGGGGTTCTGTTCTATGCCTTTCGACCGAAAAATAAAAACCGGTTCGACGAGGACGGACAGATCCCCTTCAAGGACGATGATTAAGGAGGAGTGTCATGGCGCAGATTGAAAAAGACGCCCTGACCGGTACCGAAACCACTGGCCATGAGTGGGATGGTATCAAGGAACTAAATACACCGTTGCCAAAATGGTGGGTTCTGACGTTCTGGGCCTGTATTATTTGGGCGATCGGCTACTATGTGGCCTATCCGTCCTGGCCGACCTTGAGTGACTACACCAAAGGCATGTTGGGCTATTCGTCCCGTGCCGAATTGGACAACGAGCTGAAAATGGTGGCTGAAAGCCGCTCTGCTTGGCTCGGCAAGTTCGAAACCGCGTCCGTCGGCGAAATCGCCCAGGACAAGGAGCTTCTGACCTACGCCATGGCTGGCGGCAAGTTCATCTTCAACGAGAACTGCGCTCCCTGCCACGGTTCCGGCGGTCAGGGCGCCAAAGGCTACCCGGTTCTGGCCGACGACGATTGGATCTGGGGCGGCACGGTTGATGCCATCGAACAGAGCGTCCGTTTCGGTATCCGTTCCGGTCATGATGAGGCGCGGATCAGCGATATGCCGGCGTTCGGCGATATGCTGGAGCCCAATGCACTGCAAGCCGTCGCCGACTATGTCGCGGGCGGTCTCCAGGGCGAAGGCGCCGGTAAAGAAGCGTTCGTCGAAAACTGTGCGGCCTGTCACGGCGAAGACGGCAAAGGCCTGCAGGAACTCGGCGGCCCGAACCTGACCGACGGCATTTGGCTCTATGAAAGCGGCAAAGACGCTATTTTGGCCCAAATGAAGAAACCCCAGCACGGCGTCATGCCCGCGTGGCAAGGCCGTCTGGACGATGTCTCCATCAAGCAGGTGGCGGTCTACGTCCACTCGTTGGGTGGCGGCCAGTAAGCGATACGATGAGACGGGCGGCGGAATTTTCGCCGCCCGAATCTCGTAACGTCGCGATTTGGGAATTTGTCTGCCGCCATGGCCGCGAACCTGACCTCGGACAATTCCAAAAAAAACTTTTGTATATAGTTTAGGCGAGTTCGGGGGGACTCGATGAACCGCGTTTTGCTCCGGGAGAACATGAACCCTGGATGCGGGACGCCTAACGTTCTATAAGGCCCTCACGGCAGTCTCTGCGCGAGAGGCCGGGATGCAAGGATCATGTTAAAGAAGACACCGATGCCCAGCACCGACAAAACGCCCCCCCATACCAAACACCGGCTGACGGCGGTTCAGAAAAGCCTTGCCGAGGCCGATGGTCTTTATGCGGACAAACCGCAGATTTACCCTCGCGATATTCAGGGGACCTTCAGGACGCTCAAATGGGCGGCCTTGTGGATTTTGCTCGGCATCTATCACATCGTTCCGTGGTTCCGTTGGGACCGGGGCGAAGGCGTTCCCGATCAGATGATCCTGTTGGACCTTTCGGCCCGGCGCGGGTATTTTTTCGACATCGTCATCTGGCCCCAGGAAATTTATTATATCACCGGGGTTTTGATCGTCGCTGCCGTAGGCCTGTTTTTCGCAACCTCCCTGTTCGGCCGCGTCTGGTGCGGCTTTACCTGTCCGCAAACGGTCTGGACCGATCTGTATTTCTGGGTGGAGCGTAAAATCGAGGGCGATTCCAACAAACGCCGCAAACTCGACAACGGACCGGTCACTCTTGAGAAGGCGTTTAAGAAGATCGCCAAGCATACGGTTTGGATTGTCATCGCCTTTTTGATGTCTTTCGCCTGGGTCTGGTTCTTCAACGACGCGCCGACGGTGACCCGGGAAATTTTCCAGGGCACGGCGGGCGGCTGGGTCTATGCGTTCATTTTCGGCCTGACCTTCACCACCTATCTTTTGGCCGGTTGGGCGCGCGAGCAGGTTTGCTTCTACATGTGCCCCTGGCCGCGCTTCCAAGGCGCGATGTTCGATGAAGATTCGCTGGTCGTCACCTATGAGGACTGGCGGGGCGAGCCGCGCGGTCCGGCGCCCAAGGATCGGGATTTTGAGGGCCGCGGCCACTGCATCAACTGCCGGATGTGCGTGCAGGTTTGCCCGACCGGAATCGATATCCGCGACGGCCAGCAAATGCAGTGCATCGGCTGCGCACTGTGCATCGACGCCTGCAACGGCATCATGGACAAAATGGGATTGCCCCGAGATCTGATTACCTATGATTCGGTCGCCAACGGTCTGGCCCGCTCCAAGGGGCAACCGGCCAAGAAGCGCCTTGTGCGGCCCCGGACCATCGGTTACGCCGTATTGCTCGTGGCGATTATAACGATCATGGTGGTGTCGCTGGCGACCCGCTCGCGGATCGACGTCAGCGTTTTGCGCGATCGCGCGCCGCTCTACGTGACGTTGTCTGACGGCGCTATACGGAATGGATACACCTTCAAAATCCTCAACATGCTGGACAAGAACGAAACCTATACCTTGACCACCAAAGGGGTATCCGGCGCCGTGATTACGGCCATCGGTGTTGAGAGCGACGGCAGCAAGGCAGTCGATCTGGACGTTAAACCGGATTCCATCGGAACCTTCAGGGTTTTCGTTAAAGCCGACAAGAGCGCGCTTTCCGGGAAATCCACCCCCATGGAATTCATCCTCACCCAGAAAGATTCTGGGATAGAGGTCGATCATGAAACGGTCTTTGCGGGACCGGGACGGTAAGGAGTGATGGACGGTATGGCGAAACAGCGCCCCGACGGTTGGTGGTACCCCTGGATTTTTGTCGCGTTCTTCGCCGTGGTTATCAGCGTCAACGCGGTGATGATCACCATTGCCACTGGGACATTTACCGGTCTTGACACCAAAGACCACTACCGCAAAGGGCTCGCCTACAACGACGCCCTTGACGGCGTCCGCAAGCAGGCCGCGATGGGTTGGGTCGCCGACGTTTCGGCGACCGACAGCCGGTTGGTCGTCCTTTTTAGAGATAAAGACGGGCTGGCGCTGACCGGGTTGGCGGTGACCGGCACCATGACCCGTCCGACGACGGTGGATGAGGATACGCCGCTGGCCGCCTTCTCCGAGGTTGCTCCCGGTCGCTACGAAGCCGCCTTGGCACTCTCCAAAAAAGGGCAGTGGGACGCCCGTCTGTTGGCGGTAAAAGGCGACCAGACCTTTCAACTGGTGGAACGCCTCGTAATCCCCTGATAAAGAAAACCGGGATTCTTGTTAACGGAGAGGCCTTTAACCCATGGCCGGTTGCCTGCACTGCGGACAGGACACGCCCGCCGATAAAGTTATCGGTGATGGCTTCTGCTGTACGGGATGCGAAGCGGCCTACAACCTGATCAACGGGTTGGGGCTCGGACGCTATTACGAGCGGCGGAGCGTCGACCCCGACACTGCGCCTCTGAAGCCCGACGAAGACGCCGCGGTCATCGACTATTCGGCCCACGTTCACCAAACCAAAGACGGCTTATCGGCCCTCTATCTTATGGTCGAGGGAATCCATTGCGCCGCCTGCGTCTGGCTGATCGAGACCGTTTTGGGCCGTACGCCCGGAGTCGTAAAGGCCAGGGTCAACATGACCACCCGTCGGCTGACCTTGGAGTGGGACCCCCAACTTGCCGAGGCCAATTCCTTGGCCGCTTCCATCGCTCAATTGGGATACCGTCTGGTGCCGTTCGACCCCCGGATGCTGGGCGTTGAAACCCAAAAAGAAGAGAAGGAACTGCTGCGCGCTATGGCGGTCGCCGGCTTTGCCGCCGGGAACGTGATGCTGCTCTCGGTTTCCATTTGGGCCGGTTATACCCAAGGTATGCTGAGCGTGACCCGGGATATGATGCACTGGCTCTCGGCGTTGATTGTGCTTCCCGCTGTCGCCTATGCCGGGGTGCCGTTTTTCCGTTCGGCGTTGTCGGCCTTGCGAAACCGCCGGGTCAATATGGACGTTCCCATCTCCCTGGCGGTGATTCTCGCCTCGGCCATGTCGCTCTTTGAGACGATCAATCACGGGCAACACGCTTATTTCGACTCGGCTGTGACTTTGCTGTTTTTCCTGCTGATCGGGCGCTACCTGGACCGCCGCGCCCGGGGTAGGGCGCGCTCGGCGGCCGAACATATGCTGGCGCTCAATGCAGGCTCGGCGACGGTGATCGACGAAGCGGGCGAAAAACACATGGTTCCGCCCAACCAAGTGCCGATGGGGGCTACCGTTTTCGTGGCGACCGGCGAGCGGATCACCGTGGACGGCCGGGTATCCGAGGGAACCAGTGAAACCGACACAAGCCTGATTACCGGCGAAACCATCCCCCAGCCCGTCTCGGTCGGCTCGGCGGTGTTCGCCGGGACGGTCAATCTGTCCGCTCCCTTGAAAATCCAGGTTACCGCTGCCGACGAAGGGACATTGTTGGCGGAAATCGTGCGAATGATGGAAGCCGCCGAGCAGGGGCGGGCGAAGTATGTCGCCCTGGCCGACCGGGTGGCCCGTTACTACGCGCCGGTGGTCCACGGCCTGGCGCTGATAACGTTTATCGGCTGGGTGGTCTTCAGCGATCTCGGGTGGCAGCCGTCGTTGCTCAACGCCATTGCGGTGTTGATCATCACCTGTCCCTGTGCGCTGGCCCTGGCGGTGCCGGTGGTGCAGGTAATCGCCAGCGGCCGGTTGATGCGCCAGGGCATTCTGATCAAGACCGGCACGGCGTTGGAACGCTTGGCTGAGAGCGATTGGGTCGTCTTCGATAAAACGGGGACCCTGACCGAGGGGCGTCCGGAGTTGATCAACGCGGATGAAATCGGCCCGGATATCCTGGCAAAAGCGGCCGGTCTTGCCGCGGCGTCAAAACATCCTTTGGCCAAGGCCTTGGTCCGTGCCGCGCCGAAAGCGGCTCCGGTTGCCGGGGTTCGGGAGTATCCGGGGCAAGGCCTCGGCTTGCGGACCGAGGCGGGGGAAATCCGGTTAGGCCGCCGGGATTGGTGCGGCGGTCCGGCGGTCGAGACGGACGGCCCGGAAATGTGGTTTGCCGAACCGGGAAAGGCCCCGGTTCAAATAAGGTTTGAGGACCGGCTCCGTGTGGATGCGCCGGAAGTCGTGGCGGCTTTGAAGGCTCAGGGGTATGGGGTCGAACTGCTCTCGGGAGACCGGGAGGCGGTGGTGGTCAAGGCAGCCGAAGGGCTGGGCATTGAAAGGTTCCAGGCTCAATGCACGCCGGCCGATAAGCGTCAACGGCTGGAAACCCTGGCGAATGAAGGGAGAAAGGTCGTTATGGTCGGCGACGGACTGAATGACGCCCCCGCTTTGGCGGCCGCCCATGCGTCTCTTTCGCCGTCGAGCGCGATTGATGTCAGCCAAACCGCGGCGGATGTGGTTTTTCAGGGGCAAAAACTGAGTCCGGTGTTGGAAGCGCTTGCGGTATCGAAGCGCGCCGACCGGTTGGTAAAGCAGAATTTCGCCCTCGCTTTCCTCTACAATTCGATTACCATTCCTTTGGCGGTCGCCGGGATGATCACGCCGTTGGTCGCCGCCGTCGCCATGTCTTCGTCGTCGATCGTGGTGATCGGCAATTCCCTGCGTCTGACACGGCGTCGGATTAAGTCGGAGTAAGCCTTTGGATTTTCTCGTCTATCTTATTGCCGCCGCGCTGTTTCTCGGGCTTTTGGGGCTCATCGCCTTTCTTTGGGCGCTAAAAAGCGGTCAATTCGAAGATCTGGACGGGGCGGCAAGCCGTATCTTGTTCGACGATGATGAAATGACCTCCTCCAAGCCGGACGACAAAAGCCCCGAAGACTGAAGGGTTTAGACCTCTCTGCGTCTTGCGAATTAAAATAATTCGCTCTTGTTCTCCTGAGCTTCCGTCCTCATATATGCGGTGTCGTTAATAAGTCCGGGTAGACCATGGCGCCGTTTGATTCAGGTAAAGCCCACTGGAAGAACACGATGCTGCTCGATCCGTCCTGCAGCCAGTGCGACATCCGCGACGCGGCTTTTTGCAAGGGTGTTCCGGAACGTGAAGCGGCGCGCCTCGAAACCATTGCGACCTTTCTGGATGTGGAAAGCGGCAAAACGATTATCAGCGAGGCCGATCCGGCCGAACATATTTTCAACGTCACCGGCGGTGCGGTAAAACTCTATAAGTTGATGACCGATGGCCGGCGTCAAATCACCGGGTTCCTCTTTCCGGGCAGCTTTTTAGGGGTTTCCAACCACTCCGAATACGCTTACACGGCGGAAGCCCTGACGCCCACCTCGCTGTGCCGGTTTCCGCTCAAGCAGTTTGAGGCGCTGTTGGGCGAGTTTCCCTTGATCGGCCAACGCATGGTTTCGATCCTGATGGACGATCTGGCCAGTGCGCAAAGCCAAATGTTGCTTTTGGGCCGCAAAACGGCGCGGGAGCGCGTCGCGTCGTTCCTTGTGCTACTAGCCGACCGGACCGGCGTTTCGGCAGAGGATGAGCCTCTGTTGCCGATCCCGATGAACCGGGTGGATATCGCCGATTTCCTGGGGTTGACCATTGAAACGGTCAGCCGCACGCTTACCGGGCTTAAGAAGGATGGGTTTATCGCCATTCCGGATGGGGGCCATATACAGGTTCTCGACATGGATCGTCTGGCGGCCATCGCCGAACACCTTTCCGAACACCTTTAAGGTGTCCGCTTGTTAAGTTATTTACCCCCTTAAGTGGGGTCTTTTACAAATGTTGCATTGCATAAAAAGCCCGTCCGGGCGATAACAAGTTCAAGCAAAATCACGGACTTGGGAGAAATGCGGTGAGTGCTCCAGTAATCAAAAGGGGGCTGACGGTCCCGGAATTGACGGCCCGGAAAGGTAAGCAACCGATTGTCAGTTTGACGGCCTATACGACGCCGATGACCAAGCATCTGGCGCCCCACGTCGATTTCCTATTGGTCGGCGATTCTCTCGGGATGGTGCTCTACGGGATGGAAAGCACTTTAGGCGTCACGCTCGACATGATGATCCAGCACGCCCGGGCGGTGATGCGCGGGGCGGGCGACACCCTGGTGATCGTCGATATGCCGTTTGGCACCTATGAGGAAGGCAAGGAAGAGGCCTACCGCAACGCCGTACGGGTGATGAAAGAAACGGGCGCCGCCGGGGTTAAGCTGGAGGGCGGGGTACCGATGGCCGAGACCATCGAATTCTTGGTCAAGCGCGGCATTCCCGTGCTCGCCCATATCGGTTTGATGCCCCAGGCGATCAACACGGCGGGCGGGTTCCGCGCCCATGGAAAGACCGAAGAGGAGGCGATCGAGATTGTCGCCGACGCCAAGGCGGTCGAAGCGGCCGGGGCCTTCGCCGTTGTGGTCGAGGGGACCGTCGAGCCGGTGGCGCGGCGGGTCACCGAAGTCATCGATATCCCGACCATCGGAATCGGTGCCTCGCCGGCCTGTGATGGGCAGATTCTGGTGACCGAGGACATGCTGGGAATCTTCAACGACTTTACGCCCAAGTTCGTCAAGCGCTACGCGGATTTCACCAAGGACATCGCCGAAGCGGTCGGCGCCTACGCCGAAGACGTCCGGGCCCGGAAATTTCCAGGACTCGAACACTGCTTCGGTGTTAAAAAGCAACAATAGAAGCCCGCAGGTTATACCGCAGAGGATTTCCCATCATGGCCGAATACAAAAGGTTGCGTATCGTCCGCACCATTGCCGAGTTTCGTCAACTTCTCAAGGAGTGGCGGCGCAAAGACGAAACCATCGGCTTTGTTCCGACCATGGGATATCTGCACGAAGGGCACCTGTCGCTGATTCATCAGGCCAATGAATTGGCCGATCACACGGTGGCCAGCGTTTTCGTCAACCCCCGGCAGTTCGGTCCCAACGAGGACTACGCGGTTTACCCACGCAACGAAGAGCGCGACGCCCATCTGTTGGACGATGCGGGCTGCGAAATTCTTTTCGCCCCGACGGTTGACGAGATGTACCCCGACGGCGGGGTGACCAAGGTGAGCGTGCCGGAGATCGGCGACATTCTGGAAGGGCATTACCGGCCCGGCTTTTTTACCGGGGTGGCGACCGTGGTGACCAAGCTTTTGCTGCAAAGCCTGCCCGATGTGGCTGTGTTCGGTGAAAAGGATTACCAGCAGCTCATGGTGATCAAGCGGATGGTTAAGGATTTGGACATTCCGGTGCGCATTGAAGGCGCGCCGACCGGGCGCGAAGAGGACGGGCTCGCCATGAGTTCGCGCAATACCTACTTAACGCCCGAAGAGCGTAAAGTTGCGCCAGTTCTCCATCAAACCATCGCCCAGGTGGCGGAGAAATTCAGAGCCGGAGAACGCCCGCCGGAGCTCATCCAATGGGCCAAGAACCAACTCTTGGACGCCGGGTTCGACAAGGTCGACTACCTGGAAATCCGCGACGCGGAAGACCTCGCCCCGGTCTACGACGCCAACCGCCCGGCCAGGGTGCTGGTCGCCGCCTGGCTCGGCAAACCGCGGCTGATCGATAACGTCCCGGTTTAGGAGGCGTTAGGACTGCCTTTTGGTTTAGCGATAATCCAGTGCATGGTTTCCGGTCGAAGTTCGTTCATAGCCTGCCAGCGATCCGAGTTTGAAAGCGATTTGAGCTCTGTGAAGGCATTGGGATTGCGCCCGCCCTCTTCGATCAGGGTCAGATCGTGGGTTGGCCTCAGCGCAGTTTGAATGCGCTCGGTTATGCTCTGATCGACAAAATCATGGCATTCGATGATGAAGACGGCCCGTTCGATCGATTTAGAATCGATGCCGTCAAATAGTTCCAGCTCGAACCCTTCGCAGTCGCAAAGAACCAAACTGTCCGGCTGATCGGCCAGTAGCCGCTCAAGGTCAGGTTGATCAATGGAGAGCATGTAGTCGAATGGGGTCGTTACGCCGTTGGCTGCGCGGTTTTCCTTGCAGATTTCGAGTGCGTCCGAGCTGATATCGATGGCGAAAACTTTTTCAAATTCCAGCCTTTGAGCGAGCCCGACAGCGAAAAAACCATCGGCGCAGCCAATGTTGATCAAAGCGGCAAAAGAACGGTCCTTGAGGGTTTCAAAGACGGGAAAAAGTTCTTCTTCATAGGTGCCGAGTATTTTCGGCATGATGTCGTCGCCCCAGGATGTTTTAGGGGGGACGGCCAATCCGGTGAAAAAGCCATTTTGGACGGTGAATTTTTTGAGCGTTGCCAGATCACGTCCAAGCTCGGCTCGGCGATGGGTTTCTACGAGATCGTAAATCTTTTTGAGCCGCCGACGGGCACCTTTCGAGCCCAAATCCATCCGCCGGTCATGTAGGCAGTATTTAAGCAGATGGTAGCCCAGACGGATCGCCAGATTTTCAAAGGGTTTTCCCATGGGCGCTCCTATTGGGTAAATAGAAAAGAAAAGGGACCGGCGCGTTTTTTGAGGCTGCGTTTCCAACGGTGCAGGTGCCGGTGTTTTTCCTGCCGGTGCTTTTGCTTCATGAAATCGAGCAGGCGGTCGTCGAAAGAAAACGTTTTGACGGTTGCGGTCACCTCGGACAGGTTCCCGCTGTGCAGGATCGCCATGCCCGAACTAGTGCCTTGCAGGTAATCGATATTCCCGTTTGCCAGTTCTTTGATTTCTTCGATTCCAGGCTCCATGCCGCAGGAGATGGCGTCATGAAACAGCATAACGCCGTTCTCGGTCAAAAAAGGTTGCACGGCTTTGTAGTCCAGAACGATCTGTTCATTGGTGTGCAGACCGTCGATAAAACAGAAATCAATGGAACCGTCGAGATGTTCGGCAACCGCCGTGCCGACGTCTTGTGGCGATATTCCTTTTACCGCTTTGACGTCAAGCGTCAACTCCCGCCCGATATCGTTGGTCATCTCGAGCCCTTCCAGCGACTTCGGGTCGCCGCCGCTATCGAGGGCGACGATCCTGGCTTGCGGATTGAGAAGGGCGATGGCGATGGTGCTCCAGCCGAAGGAATTACCGATCAAGAAGATTTTTTTCGGCCGGTAGTCGGCAAAAAGGCATTCGAGAAAGTAGATCTCCTGCATGGCGATGCCCAAGCCGTTGGTATAGGGCGTACCGTTTTTGAACAGGCAGGTAAAGGGGGCCGCCGCATCGTTTTCCATATGGCAGGGATTGAGGCCGGAGGAGACCTCGAAACCCCGTGCTTCATATATTTCGAACAGCTTGTTAATGATCGGCATGGCGGAAATCCAGCGTTGTCTTTTAAGTCGGGAGGATAATAGGGATCGGGAAACCCGATGCAAAGCTATCATTCATTGAGTTTTAGGGGGCAATGGCATTAAAACAAAAGCTGCGGGGAGCAATCCAGTTTTTCAGCCTGTTTCGGGACGCATATGACCGACTATCCTTTTTCTTTTACCATCGTGATGGCGGCCGACAGCGGCTACGCGCATCTTCTTAAAGGCTTGGTCCAGTCTTTGCGGGCCCTGCCCGAAGGCAAAGAAGCGAAGCTTTGTTTATTGGATCTTGGGCTAAACGAGGAAGACAGGGAAGGCATTGCCGGCGAATTCGAGGAAATCGTCAAGCCGGATTGGGACATCTCCTTTGATGGCCAAGAGACCAAACCGGGCTGGTTCAAGGCGATGGTTTCCCGTCCGTTCGTGCCGAAGCATTTTCCGGGCTACGATGTTTATTTATGGATCGATGCGGACGCCTGGGTTCAAACCTGGGAAGCGCCCGATATCTACCTTAAAACGGCCTGGAGAGGGAAAATGGCCGTCACGCCGGAGATCGACCGGTGCTATAAAAGCCACAACAAATGGCAGCGCCCCAGATGGCGGACCTTGACGTTCAAGGAGTTTCAAAAAGGCTATGGCTGGAAGACGGCCAACAAGCTGGGGCGCTTCAATGTGATCAATAGCGGCGTCTTTGCTCTTCGCGGCGACGCCCCTCATTGGGACCGTTGGGCTGATTCTTTGACAACCGCTTTGAAGAAGACTGATAGCACGCTAGTTGAACAAACCGCCTTAAACCATGCCATCTATAGCTATGATCTGCCGGTGGGGTTGCTACCTGCCTGGTGCAATTGGGTCTGCGTCGATGCGCCGCCGATGCTGGATGAACAGGTAGGCATGTTTGTCGAGCCGGAACCGCCCCACCATCCGTTAAGCATTCTCCATCTGTTGGGGCCGGTGAAGAATACCGTTTTCGATATCGAGACCACGGAGGGAAAAACGGTTTCAAGAATGCTCCATTACGAAGCCTAAGGCGGTTTTTTAAGCGGAGCCGTTTTTTAACGAATTGATCGCTTCAAAGGTCAATTTGGATTTAACCGAAGGCCCATCCAGAGCCGTCAGATCAAAAACCTTATCCTGAACGCCGTCGCCAGCCAGATGAACGATGCCCAACGGACGATGAGGCTCGTGGGGCTCGACCAATTCCTGTGTGGCCGCGTTATACATCGGCGCGCCCTTGCCGCAGAACCAATTGCAATAGGCGGGCAGGAAGGTTGCCGGAGCTTTGTCGCCGAACACGACGTAGTTGAGAGCCGTCTGTTCGGATATGCGGGCGTTTAGGCAGTTGATGCCGCGTTTGAGGCGCCACCGTCTCAATGCTTTTTTCAGAGCGGACGCCCAAAGGTCCCAGTGGGGCGCGTCTGACGCCAAAGCAAATACGCCGGAGTTGAGGATGGGGTTGCGTCCCAGGCGGTCGGCCACTTTCCAGCCGTAGGACCAGCGGAACGCCCGGTAGTTCTGGGTTTTGCTATAGCGCCGCGGACGCTTGTAGAAGTTCGAGTAAGACCGGTCGATTTCCGGCACGATGGCGAGCTTGCCGCCCTCTGCGCCGCGCAAAAAATAATCGATCACCGTGTCGTCCTGAATCCAGGCGTCCGAATCGAGCCAGAAGTATGTTTCGAAACCGGGAAAATAGTTGCGCAGATAGGGCCGCGCCGTCATCGCTTTGAAGTAGCCGGGTGTCACATCCTGACCGGGAAAATCGAAATCCCATTGCGCCCGGGCAATCGTTGCGCCCTGGCTCTCGAGCCAGCCGACCTGCTCCTTGGTGAGTCCTAAGTCAAGGACCGACAACGGCATTCGCGAGGAACGGTTCCCGCCCTTGATCGACAGCACGGCATCTTGCAGCAGATGAAAATAGTTGGCATCCGCTGCGACGATGAGTGTCGTTTTGTCGAATTGGGGCATGAGGCGGCCAGTCAGATTGCGCATTTCAGAAAGACGCTCTTTCGTTGCCAGAAAAACAACGGAGAAACAACCATCAAATATGATTTGTATGGTTTAAGGGATCGCTAACGGCTGCTTCGCCAGAATGCCTAAGTCCGTAGAATTGCTTGACGTTCACGTTGTGAACGTCTAGTGTTCGCAGCGTGAACGCGATGGCCTTTTCGGGGTGGCGAAGTGCCGAACGGCAAGTACGACAATCATGAGAAATTACAAACCGTCGAAACGACGCTTGGACTGCTGAATGCCGTCGAAGCCGAAGGAAGCCATTCGCAACGCAATCTGGCATCGGGTCTAGGCGTAGCGCTCGGCTTAACCAACGCATTGATCAAACGGTGCATTAAGAAGGGATTGCTCAAGGTGAGAGAGGCGCCGGCGCGCCGTTACGCCTACTACCTCACGCCCAAAGGGTTTAAGGAAAAGAGCCGCCTGACTGCGGAATATTTGACGGTCTCTCTTGATTTTTTTCGCCATGCGCGGAGCGAGTATGCGGAGGCTATTGAATACTGCGCCCGCCGAGATTGGACGTCGGTAGTGCTTTACGGTGCCGGTGAGTTGGCTGAAATTGCTGTGCTTGCTGCCGGCGAGCGGGGTGTTGCTCTCAAGGCGGTAGTCGACAAAGGGCGTAATGAAGATGGATTTCATGGCATCCCGGTCGTTCAGAACATTGAAGATCTGCTGGGTGATGGCGTCGATGCGGTAATCGTGACGTCAACCAGTGCGCCACAAGAGGCGTTTAATCTCTTGAAAAGTATTCTTCCAGTTGACCGAATTATTACCCCCTCTCTGCTTCATGTATCGCGTGGCAACGGGGGCACCAAATGAAGCAGTGGTTTGTTGTGTATGCCCAAGCGATGAAAGAGCAGGTAGCAGAGCGGAATCTGCTCAATCAGGGTTTTGAGTGCTACCTGCCAACGTACCGCAAGAAGCGCCGCCATGCCCGTCGGGTCGAGGAGGTGGATGCGCCGTTGTTTCCCCGCTACCTGTTTGTCGGCATGGACCCAGAGGTTGCGCAATGGCGGTCGATTAATGGGACAATGGGTGTGGCCCATCTTGTTTGTGTGTCAGGACGACCGCAACCTGTCGACGCGACCGTGATTGAAATGATCCGGTGCCGCGAGAATGAGAGTGGGCAGGTGGTGCTTGATGGGCCGACCTACGCAAAAGGCCAGAAAATGCGAGTTCTGAAAGGGCCTTTCGAGGATGCCGAGGGGATTTTTCAGGAGCAGGATGATAAGCAGCGCGCGATGTTGCTGCTCAATCTGCTCGGACGGCAGGTGCGAACGTGCCTGCCGTTGGAAAGTATCGCCGCTGCCTAGTTAGGCGGCTGATTTGTTGATTTTTGCACACCGGGCGGTTTCACCCGGTGTGCGGTAGCTTGCCTGAAAGGGTTCAAGCGATTGGCCGGAATGAAACGACAGCCACTTATTATTATTCAGTCCCGCATGAGCTCCGCACGGTTGCCGGGAAAGATGCTTCGTGAGATCGAAGGCGTCCCGCTTCTCGGTTACGTGGTGGAGCGGCTGAGGACCTGCCTACTGGCGGAGGATGTAGTGGTTGCGACATCGGATGAGGCCAGCGACGATCCATTGGCGGCGCTCTGCCGGACGCTCGGCATCAAATGTTTCAGGGGGGCTTTGGACGATGTGGCCGGACGGTTTCTTCGGGTCATCGATGCGCTGGAGCCGGAGGCCTTTGTCCGGATCAGTGGCGACAGCCCTCTGATTGATCCGGCTATTGTGGATCAGGTCATCGGGATGTTTGAGGATGATGCCCCCGACCTTGCCGTCAATATTCACCCTCGCTCCTTTCCCAAGGGCCAATCGGTTGAAGTTGTTCGGTCGACAACATTCAGGGCGGCTCTGGCGGATTTTGAGGGGGCGGCGGACCGTGAACACGTTACACCCTATTTTTACCGTCATGCCGAGGCGTTTGAGATTATCAATCTGGCGCTACCCCGGAACCTTAATGATATGCAGCTCTCCATCGATACGTCAGACGACTTCCGTATGATCGAAAGACTGTTTCAATCCATGGACGGTCCGCATCTCAACTACGGACTGGATGAACTGGTGACACTTTATGGCGAGGTGACGGCGGAGGCGGTCCAGTGACTGAAAAACGAAAACTGCGTGCCGGGGTCATCGGTCTGGGTGTTGGCGAGAAGCATATTGAGGGCTATACGGCCGATCCTCGATGCGAGGTCGTCAGGATATGTGATTTTGACGAGGCGAAGTTGACGGACGTTGCCGGTCGTCATCCGGGGCCCGAAACGACGCTGAGGCCCGAAGACGTGTTAAACGATCCGGAAATTGATGTCGTTTCGATTGCTTCGTATGACAACGATCACCGTGATCAGGTGGTTGCGGCCCTGGAAGCGGGGAAGCATGTTTTTGTCGAAAAGCCGCTCTGCCTGTTTGAAGAAGAACTGGAAGATATTGCTGCTGTTCTGAAGGCGCATCCGAATCTCAAACTTTCATCCAATCTCATCTTGCGCAAGAGTCCACGGTTTGTCGCCCTACGGGACCGCATCTTGAACGCTGAGCTTGGTGATATTTATTATGTCGAGGGCGACTATAACTATGGACGGCTTCACAAAATTACCGAGGGTTGGCGTGGTGATATTCCGTTTTACTCTGTTGTCCACGGCGGCTCGATCCATCTAATCGATCTGTTACAGTGGCTAACCGGTAAGCGGGTCACCGAGGTAACGGCCATGGGGGCGAAGATGGCGACCCGGGACACGCGTTACCGGTTTGATGATACGGTTGCTGCCTTGATGCGGTTTCAGGATGGCTCAATTGGCAAGGTTACAGCCAATTTCCCCTGTGTTTTTCCGCACTTCCATAATCTGTCTATTTATGGAACGCAGGCGAGTTTCGTCCAGAGTCATAACGGTGGAGCGTCCTTTTATCAGACGCGTGATCCTGAAGTTCCGCCCCGGCCGGTTGAGGAAGCCTATCCGGGCGCGGCAAAGGGCGACATGCTGGCGCGGTTTATCTCCTCAATTGCTGAGGGCGGCGATCCGGAGGTGACGGCGCAGGATGTAATGGATGCGATGGCGGTTTCTCTTGCGATCGAGACATCAAACCGTCTTGGCAAAACGGTCGAGGTCCGCTACCACTGATCCGCAAGCTTATTATATTCGAAAACCATAATTAACAGACTGTTTGACAACCAATGCAAATTCCTTTTGGCAAGCCTATTCTTGATGAAAATGAACGCGCCGCGGTGATGGACGTGCTCTCGGGACCGATTCTTGTGCACGGTCCCAAGGCAACCGAATTCGAGGCGGCGTTTGCAGCCTTTACCAATGCTCCTCACGCCATTTCGGTGTCATCCTGCACGGCGGGCCTGCATCTGGCGTATTTCGCCAAAGGAATTGGCGTTGGAGATGAAGTGATCGTTCCGGCCATGACCCATACGGCGACGGCCCATGCGGTTGAATTCACGGGGGCGACCCCGGTTTTTGTCGATGCCGAAACCGAAACCGGAAACATTGATATCGACGCCATTGAGCCGGCGATTACCGACAAGACGAAAGCTATCTCGATCGTCCATTTTCTTGGCATGCCCGTCGATATGGTACGGATCAACGCCATCGCGAAAAAACATAGTTTGCTGGTCGTAGAAGATGCAGCGCTTGCCGTTGGAACGATGCTTGACGGCGTTCACGCTGGATTGATGGGAGATGTTGGCGCTTTCTCGTTTTATCCAGTCAAACATATGACCACGGCCGAGGGCGGCATGGTGCTGACGCAGGACGCCGAACTGGCGAAAACCATCCAGCTTAAGAAAGCGTTCGGGGTGGACAGAACCCATGGCGAGCGGAAGGTGCCTGGCACATATGACGTTGTTGATCTTGGCTATAACTACCGAATGAGCGAACTGCACGCTGCCATCGGTATCGAGCAGGTCAAGAAACTGCCGGATTTTCTGGCCAAGCGGGAAGTGAATTTTCAGACCCTTGAGACGGCGCTCGGGGAGATTGATGAGATTGAGCTGCTGCAGTCGACCAATGGGCGGTTTAAAAGCAGTTATTACTGCCTATCGGTGATTCTCAAGCAACCGTTTGTCCAGAAACGTCCCGACATCATGGAGGCGATGAAAAATCAAGGTGTAGGAACCAGCATCTACTATCCCCAACCGGTTCCGCGCATGACTTACTACCGGAAAAAATACGGTTATGATGCCAAAGCCTATCCCAATGCCGAACGGATCAGCGATCAATCGATCGCGCTTCCCGTCGGCCCCCATTTAACGCAAGACGATATGAAAAAAGTGGCTGCCGCACTCAAACAAGCCATCAGTGAGGTAAAATAATGACGACGATTCCAATTGAAGGCCGCCGTGTCGCAATTATCGGCGGTGCTGGGTTTATCGGACACAATTTGGCTCTGCACTTAAAATCTCTTGGAGCCGATGTGCACGTGGTGGATAGCCTGCAGGTGAACAACTTGGGGGCAATTAGTTCGGATATGTCTGACCCAGACAATCGCGAACTCTATATCGGCTTTATCAATGAACGTCTTCAACTGCTTCGCGATGCGAAAATACCTCTTCATGTAGAGGACGCTCGCGACTATTCGATGCTTTGCCGGACCCTGAATACCTTCAAGCCGCAAGTGATTTTTCATTTGGCTGCTGTTGCGCACGCCAATCGGTCCAATAAGGACCCGCATTCAACGTTTGATCATAGCTTAAGGACGCTCGAAAATGCCTTGGACTACAGCCGGGGGGCTGAAGTTGAGCATTTCGTTTATTTGTCCTCAAGTATGATTTATGGCAATTTTCCCGGCGCATTCGTTATCGAGGACACGCCTTGCGAACCGCTTGGTATATACGGCGCATTGAAGTTCTCCGGTGAAAAGATCGTCATTGCCTACAATCAGGTTTTTGACCTTCCTTATACGATTGTCCGTCCGTCCGCTCTTTATGGTGAACGCTGTGTCAGCCGCCGTGTCGGGCAGGTGTTTATTGAAAATGCCATGAAAGGCAAAGAGCTTAAGGTTATGGGAGATGGCGAGGATAAGCTCGATTTCACCTATATCGGCGATATGATTCAAGGTCTGACCAAGATTATTGGCAATACAAACTCCCATAATCAGTTGTTTAACATCACTTATGGGGGGTCTCGGACGATTAAAGAATTGATTGAAATCGTTCAGCAGCACTTCCCTGATATTAAGGTGAACTACGTCCCGCGTGATAAGTTGATGCCTCACCGGGGAACGCTCTCGGTTGATAAGGCCCGAGAATTAGTCGGTTATGAACCGGAGTGGCCGATCGATACCGGCTTCGTTAAGTATATCGAGTGGTACAAAGAAAGAAGTTAGACGCTCCGCGTGCTCGAAAGGTGAAGCCTGTGCCGCTAAAAGAAGATGAATGGCTATCGTCTCTGCTTGGTGTTCCGGCATTTCATTTCAACTTTGAGAGTGACGAAAAAAAAAGCATTCCAGACTTTTTTTGCCAACTCCCGGAAAAGGCCTTTGTTGATGTGAAGGTTCTTCCGGAAGATGTTGGTGTTGTGAGGCAGTTGGAGGCCAAGGGATTCCATCTAATTGACACAAATATTCAGCTTTTACGGCAGTCTGGACAATTTGTCCCAAGAGAAACTGAGGCAAAAATCAGGTTTGCTGAAAGTCGTGACGCCCCCCAAGTTGGGTTTTTGGCGGAAACGGGTTTCTCGAAAGATCGGTTTCATTTGGATCAATCGATCCCAACCAAGGTCGCCAATGCAGTAAAGAGGGCGTGGGCAGAAAACTTCTTTAACGGGAGGCGTGGTAACTGGATGGTTGTTGCCGAGGTCTCCAGTGAGATATGTGGATTTTTGCTGCTCCTGAAAGGAGCTGACGGTGAACTGGTTATTGACCTCATTGCCGTTTCGGAAGCTTGGCAAGGGCAGAAGATTGGCTCTGCGATGATCGGTTTCGCCCTTTCCAACATTGCAGCCTGCGGCAAAATTTTAGTTGGGACGCAGTTGGCTAATTTAGAATCTTTGAGCTTTTATCAGGCTCTGGGGTTTCATGTGACTTCAGGGAAGTATGTGCTTCATTTCCACCAGGATTCGAAACGGTGAAAATCGGAAATTTTGATACAGCAAGTAATGTTCTGGTGATTGCTGAGATTGGCAATAATCACGAAGGCGATTTCGAGTTAGCTAAAAGACTTATTGATGCAGCGGCGGATGCCGGTGCACATGCGGTTAAGTTTCAATCTATATCGCCGGAAAAACTGGTGGATCCCACTCAATTGACTCGTCTGGAACAGCTAAGACGATTTCAATTCTCGGTCGAACAGTTTGCTGAATTAAGCAGTCATGCCGCGATGTCAGGGGTCATTTTTATGTCGACGCCATTTGATATGGATGCCGTTGACTACCTTAAACCACTGGTTCCCGCTTTTAAAATTGCCTCCGGTGACAACGACAATTTACCGTTGCTGCGCGCCGTTGCAAGAACAGGAAAGCCGGTCATTATGTCGACAGGTCTAGCTGACCTGGCGCAGGTAAGACGATCAAAAGCGGTGATTGAGGAAATATGGGAGAAAGAAGGCATTAGTGGCGGGCTAGCGCTTTTGCATTGCGTTGTTTCTTATCCTACAGAACCGCAGGATGCCCACTTGACAGCAATTCACGACCTCAAGGCGTTAGGCTGTTCTGTTGGGTATTCTGACCATACGATCGGCATTGATGCGGCTGTGCTGGCGGTTGCGATGGGTGCCAGGATCATTGAGAAGCACTTCACCATTGATAAGAACCATTCCGATTTCAGGGATCATCAGCTTTCTGCGGACCCTCAGGATTTGACTGAATTGGTTCGTCGGGTGGAAGAGGCTCAGGTGTTTCTCGGTGAGGGAGAAAAACGGGTGCTGGATTGCGAAAAAGGCAACAAGGGCGTCCGGCGCTCCATTTATGCTGAACGTGACCTAGAGGCAGGTCATGAACTTACGCCGGGAGACCTGATTTGCTTGCGTTCTACCGAAGGTATTCCGTCTTCTGAGTTTGATGCCGTTGTTGGTAAACAGCTATTGGTTTCTGTAAAACAGGGCCGCCTGTTGTCAATGAGTGACCTAAAAGGAATGTGATCGAACAATGTGCGGCATTGCAGGTTTTATCGGGAAGCTCCCAATTGAAGAAAATCGCGTCAAAAGCTGTCTTTCAAAGATGGAGCATCGAGGCCCCGACGCTTCCGGTATCTATAGATATAAAGCTGCCGATGACCGGCATATCTGTTTACTTCATAGCCGATTAAATATTATCGACCTGGATGATCGCTCCAACCAGCCCCTGCAGTTAGACGATACAGCCCTGAGCTATAATGGCGAGTTGTATAACTATATTGAACTGCGCAATGAATTGAGGAAAGAGGGGGTTGGCTTTCATACCGAGAGTGACACTGAAGTACTGCTTTCAGCCTACAAGCATTGGGGAGAAAGTGCTTTAGATAGATTTGAGGGTATGTGGGCCTTTGCGCTCTATGATGAGTCGAGTGACCGGCTTCTATTATGTAGGGATCGTTTTGGCGAGAAACCCCTTTACTATTTAGAGGCGGAGGAAGGGGTTTATTTTGGCTCCGAGGCAAAGTTTATTTTTGCTCTGGCAGGCCGAAAGTTAAAGCCCAATGTTAATCATCTTCACCGGTACATGATAAATGGGTACAAGTCGCTCCACAAGCAAAGAGCAACGTTCTTTGAGAACTTGAAAGAGGTTCCGTCTGCTAACGTTCTCGATGTAAGCCGGAATGGAATCGAAGAGAGACCGTTCTGGAAGCCCGAGTTCCGCCCCGACGAATCGATGAGCTATGAAACGGCTGTTGAAAAGACCCGTGAAGCGCTTATCGAATCAGTTCGCCTTCGCTTGAGGGCGGATGTGCCGATGGCCTTTTGTATGAGCGGTGGAATTGACTCTAATTCATTGATTTCTATAGCAAAACAAGTTTTTAATTACGATGTCCACGGTTTTACCATCGTCAATACCGATGAGCGGTATGAAGAACAGGACATTGTTGATGCGACCGTTGCCGAATTAGGGTTACGGCATACTTCTGTTCATGTCACGACAGATAGATTTCTAGAGCGTCTTCGGCATTTGGTGGTTGCTCACGATGCCCCGGTTTTGACCATTACG
>Ga0209578_10001167_pt1 | contig 25406 bp, 26 predicted proteins | sample tdAd472_FD_187127 | JGI IMG/M metagenome (GOLD analysis project Ga0209578, IMG submission 187127) | Marine sediment microbial communities from the Atlantic coast under amendment with organic carbon and nitrate - tdAd47.2 (SPAdes)... | ecosystem: Environmental > Aquatic > Marine > Coastal >...
TTGCCATGCTCTGGAGCCATCCGCCTGGTTCAGTGCAATGACTTTACCATCTTTGGTTCCAAGAAATAGGTAGCCGAAACCTGCACCAACACCACCGCTGACCGGCTCACGTAGCTTTACGCGCCAAGCGTTTTTACCCGTTTGACGATTTAATGCCAGCACTTGCCCACTGACATCGGCGATAAACACTTTGCCTTCATCAATACCAGGTACTATTTTGATGTACTTTTCCCCTACACCATCACCGACATTGGCAGACCATGCCTTTTTCACCTGCAATTTTGCGTCAAAATCAACTAGGGGAGCTGGTCTTGGGCCTTCATCGTCATCGGCAAAAATGCCCCCGAAAAAGCCACAACCGGAAATGCTGGAAATCAACAACAGGGCTATTATTAATCGCAATGTCGCTTTCATCAGCTATCCCCCTGGGCTAAATCATTTAATTTTATTTGTAGCAACGGTCGCTGCACACCATTACTTTCGGCATCAGCGATGGCTTTTCTATAAGCTGAGCGAGCTTCATCCAAGCGCCCCAGGCTCACATAGATATCGCCTTTCGCTTCTTCATAACTGGCGCTGTGGCTGGCGGCAACGACGCCCTCAAGCAAAGCTAACGCGCGTTTTGCATTACCTTCGCCACCCTGTGCAAAAATTACCCGCGCCAAACGCAATTGCGTGATCAGATAGATTGAAGTACCTTTTTCAGTCTTATCTAAGGCCCATTGCAATTCCTGTGCAGCAGTCGTCAGATCATCTTTCACGGCAGCCTGTTTCGCAGCGATCAGGGCGGCATAAATAGCATAGGTTGAGTTGGCATAGTCGGTTTTTAACTGCGCCACCAGGTGGTTGATGGTCGCCGTATTCTCTTCGTTGGCATTCTGTTCAGCAATTGAGACAGCATCCATGAGGTCAAAGTAAATATTTGAAGCAGCCTCGCCCTCACTTTGTTTATGACTCTCCCAGCCTTTGTAGCCATAAACGGCCATCAGCGCCAATACGATACCTATTAGCAATGATTTGCCGTTTTCCTGCCACCAGCGTTTTAAGGCCTCAATCTGTTCTTCTTCGGTACGATAAACGTCCACCTACTTGCTCCTATTCTCACTTTTACTAATTCACCAAGGGTCTCAAATAATCTACTAATTGTTCGGCTTTCAGCCTTACCTGCTCACCATTTCCACGTAAAGGTTTCACTGATAATTCGGCGGCAGCTAATTCGTCTTCGCCAATGATCAGTGCATATTCGGCCCCGCTCTTATCCGCGCGCTTTAACTGCGCTTTAAAACTACCGGCTCCGCAGTTCGTCTGCACCCGTATGTCGGCCAGCGCATCGCGTAATTGCTCAGCGATTGTTAGGGCCCATCTTTGTGCTTCACCGGCGGCACTAACCAAGTATAGGTCGGCTACTTTATTGACATCAGCTGGTTCGCGCTGCAAAGTTTGCAACATTAACACTAAACGCTCAATACCCATAGCAAAACCGACCGCAGGCGTAGCCCTCCCGCCCAACTGCTCCACCAGACCATCATAACGCCCGCCTGCACAGACGGTGCCCTGCGCCCCGAGATCATCGGTGATCCATTCGAATACCGTTTTGCTGTAATAATCCAAGCCCCTCACTAACCGTGGGTTAACCTGATAACGAATGCCGTTGTCATCCAAAATCTTCCTTAATTCACTAAAATGCTCGGCAGAATCCTGGTCGAGGTAATCAGCAAAGTTGGGCGCATCATTAAGCAGTTTTTGTGTTCCAGCGTCTTTACTATCCAGAATACGTAATGGGTTCGAGTTCAGACGGCGTTGACTGTCCACATCCAAATCTTTTTGATGTCCTGCCAGATAATCAACCAGTTGATCACGATACTGTTTTCTTGCCTGTGCAGAGCCAAGAGAGTTAATTTCCAAACGTACATTTTTGTCGATACCCAACTCCCGCCACAATCGAGCACTCAGCAAGATTAATTCTGCATCAATATCCGGCCCCACCATACCAAAGGTTTCCACACCGATTTGATGAAACTGCCGATAACGCCCCTTCTGTGGGCGCTCGTAGCGAAACATCGGGCCGCTATAATAGAGGCGTTGAATTTGGTTAAAGGTCAACCCGTGCTCTTCGCAAGCCCGTACACAACCAGCCGTCCCTTCTGGGCGCAAAGTCAAACTTTCACCATTTCTATCGTCGAAACTATACATTTCCTTCTCGACAATATCCGTGACTTCACCTATCGAGCGCCGAAACAATTCGGTTTGTTCAACTATCGGGAGTCTAACCTGTTGGTAGCCATAGCTCGATAACACCCGGCGCGTGCAATCCTCAAGAAACTGCCAGAGCGGTGTTTGTTCCGGCAGGATATCATTCATTCCACGTATTGCTTTTATTTTGCCCAAAGCGGGGTTCCTTCGTCATTCATTGAGTATTAGGGGAGGGCTATGTTAACCGATACAGACGTCGCTTTATAGAACCGCTAATCCACATTTATTGCAGTTTGAATTTAGCAATGGTACGCCTATCAAGGTACTCCGTCAGATCAACCGGAGCGCCATTATAGGTTAATTCAAGCGCCGCTGGATTTCCTATCACCAGATCAAAAATATCTTTTGTCATGAGTTGTAATCTTTCCCCTGCTTTTTTTGTACCGGTATATAGGCGCCGACCACTACCGTCTTTTACTTCGATCCAGCTATCCTGCTTAAATACCGCCATCAAACTCCCCCCTTTAATGGTTGGAGCATTTTCATTTTCTGCAAACATGACCTCTTCGGCGTCGCCAGTTTCAAGCTGACTCTCTTGTGTTTCTACCATTGGCGATGCATCGATGGTTTCGCTGAGGATACCCTCTTCGACAACACTTAATGGCAAGACATTCTTTTGATCTCTAGCGTTTTGCAGCCCATCAGCCGTTGGGTTAAGGGTACTTTCTTGTAGCCCCTGCACACTGGTTACATCTGACTGATCCTGTTGAGTACGCCACCAAAGCGTTGACAGTGCAAGTAGCGCTACCAGGATCGCAATGGTAACCCCTTTTACAATCGGATCACTCGGTTTCACCTGTTTAGTAACTCGCATAAAGGGGCCTTCTGGTGCGACCAAACCATCCACATAAACTTGATAGCGCTCTAGCATCGCCGCTTCAGAAAGCGCTAAACACTTGGCATAGTTACGAATATACCCCTTTGTAAAGGTCGCTGTAGGCAGACGTTCGAACTGTTCCTTTTCGATAAACTCGACATAAGATTTCGTTAAATTTAACCGAGCAGCAAGGTCTGCGCGACTAAGCCCAGCGGCTTCGCGCGCTGCCATGAACTTGGCGCCACAGTCCGCCGCTTCGGTGATTTCCTCATCCTTAGTATGCAGTTTTGGCCCAGTCATTAAGCTGCTTATTTTTGAATACGTCGATATTCATCTGAATTGGGGAACATGTTTTTCAACATTAGCAGATAGCTTGCTTCTTCATTTTTATCATTATTAAGACGCGCCAACTTGACGCCAAGCGCAAGATTTCGTGGTGAGTTGGGAGTAAACCTAAAGCGCACTAGCTGTTGGTGTTGGCGATGATATTTTGTGCTGGTGGCGATATTACCCTGTTCAAAATAGATCAGTGCTGCTTCCAGCAGTGCGCGAGGCTGCGCATCATTTATCGAGATGGCGCGCTCGAAAGACGTAAGCGCTTCATCCTTGCGTCCTAGCTCCAGATAGCATACGCCAAGGTTTTCATAGACAGCAGAACGATTATCATAGAGCGTATCTTCGCCCGCCGCTTCAAATTGATGACAAGCTTCCGCATACCGCTTTTGGCCAAACAGAAATGCCGCATAGTTATTGCGGAAGCTGGTTCGATCGGGCCCGTACTGCAACGCTTTCAAAAAATGCTGATCCGCCAAAGCCGATTCCTGTTCATTTTGAAATAATATAGCTAGTGCGTGATGAACATCGGGAGATTTATCATCAATCTCTAATGCGCGTTTGAGTGGCCGCCTGGCTTCCACTGTTTTGCCCTGTTGAATGTAGCGCAAACCAAGTTCGGTGTACTGTTGCAAGGCTTTATCTGCGTCAGCGTTATCGCCAAAACGTTTGCTCTCCGTAGTAGTAACGCACGCGGTTAATAACAGTGCCGAAATTGTCCAGCAGAGTATTTTTGTAATGAGCTGAGCTTTGCGATTCATGAAATTTCCTGCCATTGATCTAAAATTGTTACAGGTTCGCCATTGCGATGTGGCGGGCGCTTCGTTTCGTTTTATCCTCTACCTGCCCCACCAATTGGCCGCAGGCGGCATCAATATCATCCCCACGCGTAGTACGCATAGTCGCCGTATAGCCCGCGTTCGCTAAAATCTGCTGGAAGGCCAATACTACCTTTCGCGGTGGCCGCTTATAGCGAGTATTGGGAAATGGATTAAAAGGGATCAGATTAATCTTGCAGGGCAGGCTGCGTAATAATTGCGCCAGTTGCCGCGCCTGCTCTGGCTGATCATTGACACCGTCAATCAGTGTGTATTCTATGGTAATGACACGTCGCTCGCCCATCACCTTAAGATAGCGCTGGCAAGCGGCGATCAGCTCCTTAATGGGATATTTTTTGTTAATTGGCACCAGCTCGTTGCGCAGCTCATCCGTTGGGGCATGCAAAGAAATTGCCAATGAAACATCGGTCACCTCTCGCAACCGATCAATTTCAGGCACGACTCCGGCCGTACTGAGAGTAACGCGCCGTTTGGAAATACCGTAACCCAAGTCATCCATCATGATTTTGATAGCTGCTACGGCATTATCAAAATTCAGCAATGGTTCGCCCATACCCATCATCACGACGTTACTGATGGTTTTATAATTTGTGCCTTTCTCTTTTGCCAGGGCTTTGCTGGCAATCCAAACCTGACCGATAATTTCCGCCGCCGTCAGATTGCGGTTAAACCCCTGTTTTCCCGTAGAACAAAAGCTGCAATCAAGCGCGCATCCTGCCTGCGATGAAACGCAAAGTGTCGTCCGGGCACCCTCCGGAATAAGCACCATCTCTACGCAACTGCCACCATCGACCCGAATCACCCACTTGGTGGTGCCATCTTCTGAACGCTGCTCATGCACCACTTCCGGTCCACGAATTTCAGCTACTTGAGCCAAGTGCTCACGCAGAACTTTACCAACATTGGTCATCTCATTGAAATCAGATACGCCATGATGATGTATCCATTTCATGATTTGTGCGGCCCGGAAACGTTTTTCCCCAACCTCAAGAAAAAACGCCTCTAATTGCTCAAGGGTCATGCCTAACAGGTTAGTCTTGCCTGTTTGTGCCGAACTAATTGGAGTAGACATAGCCATTATGCGCGGGCGCCATCAATAACATAAATTAGCGTGCACAAATTTCATTGGGTTCAAAGAAATAAGCGACTTCACGCGCCGCCGACGTTGGCGAATCGGAACCATGTACGGCATTGGCATCGATGGTTTGCGCAAAATCCGCTCGAATCGTACCAGCGGCTGCTTCTTTCGGGTTGGTCGCTCCCATTAGCTCACGGTTCAGTGCTACTGCATTTTCACCTTCCAAAACCTGGACTACGACGGGTCCCGAGGTCATAAAGCCAACTAAATCCTTGAAAAAAGGACGCTCGCGGTGCTCTGCATAAAAGCCTCCAGCTTTCTCGTCGTCCATGTGCAACATTTTAGCCGCAACAATTTTCAAACCGGCTTTTTCAAAACGACTGTAAATTTCACCGATCACATTTTTGGCGACAGCATCGGGTTTAATAATAGAAAGCGTACGCTCAACGGCCATTGATTTTAAATCTCCTGAAAATAATTTAATAAAATGAGTGGATAGTATTCAAGATCGCGGATTATAAGGGTTTTTTAGTAGAAATAGTATGAAAAGTCTTTGCCCACGCCGCACAAAGATCAGTTTCAATCGAAATGAGATTAGATGGCTCAGTTAACCACTGAGAAGGGGTTGTCGTTCTATGTCTATTCGGCTTCTTCTATCCAAGCTGCCTGAATGGCCTCCAAAATTTTCTCGCCACAATGCTTAGGATCGTCATCAAAATCCTCTAGCGCCATCACCATATCGCGCAAATCTACAAAATTGATGGTCAGCGGGTCGACATTATCATGCAAATCCACTAACTCTATTGCTATATCCTGCACATCAATCCACTTCAGGCTCATGCTATCCACCTCTGTATTAGGGGTTATTAAATTTTGGCTTCAGACACCTGATTGATGGTGTATTTTGGAATTTCAATCACCAAATCTTCTTCACCCACTGCCACTTGGCAGCTTAAACGTGAATCCGGCTCTAGCCCCCAGGCTTTATCCAGCAAATCATCCTCTAACTCATCAGACTCTGCCAGTGAACCGAAACCCTCTCTGACAATGACGTGGCAGGTTGTGCAGGCGCAGGACATTTCGCACGCATGTTCGATCTCAATATCATTTTTAAGCGCAATCTCGATCAGGTTATCGCCAGTTTCAGCCTGAATCACAGCGCCTTCTGGGCAAATTTCGGTATGGGGTAAAAATATCACCTGTGGCATTGGTTTATCCTACAAATTGTCTATTGCTACTCTTGTTGATCTTGCGCTTGTTTATCCAGGTTTAGATTATCCAAAGATTTTCCCGATAATGCTTTTTTGATGCTCGCGTCCATGCGGCGAGAAGCAAATTCACTGCTAGCGTCACTCACATGCTCTATTTCTCGGGTAATCTCGTTAATATCTTGACTGGTGAGTGCGCGCATCAAAACAGCCATTTTACCTGTCAGTTGCCCACGCTCCTCAGGACTAAGCAGCTCATCACCATCTTCAGCCAAGGCGTTAGTCACGCTGGCCAGCAACGCTTCTCCTTCCACTTGTTTTTCACGTAATTGCCTGGCGGCAACATCGTGCTGCGCATAGTCGATCGAATCTTTGATCATCTGTGTAATTTCTTCATCGTTCAAACCGTATGAGGGTTTCACCTGAATACTGCTCTCAGTGCCGGTACTTTGTTCCTTAGCGGAAACACTGAGAATACCGTCAGCATCCACTTGATAGGTCACCACGATGCGAGCCGCACCAGCTACCATCGGCGGAATACCCCGTAATTCGAAACGCGCTAACGAGCGGCAATCGCTCACCAGCTCACGTTCACCTTGTAGCACATGAATCGCCATCGCAGTTTGACCATCTTTGTAAGTGGTAAATTCCTGCGCCTTGGCAATCGGAATGGTGAGATTACGCGGAATAATTTTTTCCACGAGTCCACCCATAGTCTCGATCCCCAAAGATAGCGGATTCACATCCAGTAGCAACATATCTTCCCCAGACTGGTTGCCCACCAAAACATCCGCCTGAATCGCTGCACCGATGGCTACCACTTCATCTGGGTCAATCTCGACCATGGGGCGCGAACCAAACATTTCCGCCACACGAGAGCGCACATAGGGAACCCTGGTTGAACCACCAACCATCACGACATTATCAATCTCCTGCTCTTTAAGCTTGGCATCGCGCAGAGCACGTTTACAAACTTTCAGCGTTTTGGCGACCAATGGCTCAATCAACTGTTCAAACTCAGCTTTAGTGATCTCGTGCTGACAGGATTGCTGTCCCCAGCTAAAACTTAAACTGGTTACCGTTTCGGCAGTCAGTCTCTCTTTCACCTGACAAGCCAGCTGCAACAGATCACGCGACTCCGAGTGATTTAAATTTTGTGTGATACCCGCTTTTTGCACCAACCATTCAGCAATGGCGTGATCAAAGTCGTCACCGCCTAAAGCAGTGTCACCCGCCGTGGACAACACTTCGAAGACACCTGCTTGCAATCTGAGAATCGAAACATCAAAGGTACCGCCTCCCAAGTCATAAACCGCAATAATGCCTTCTTCTTTTTTATCCAGCCCATAAGCGACGGCTGCTGCAGTCGGCTCATTCAACAGGCGCAGCACATTTAAACCGGCAACCTTAGCGGCATCCTTAGTTGCCTGGCGCTGCGCTTCATCAAAATAGGCTGGCACCGTAATCACCGCACCGTCCAGCTCACCACCGAGCGCTTCGCCGCCTCGCAGCGCTAGCACTTTTAGTATTTCTGCGGAAACATTGACTGGACTGACATCGCCCGCGACAGTTCGAATATAGGGCATTCCGCCCACTTCTTTTTCAATAAATTCATAGGGCATCTGATCGCGAAAGGTTTTGACATCAGCCACACCTCGGCCCATCAATCGTTTCACTGAACTAATAGTGTTTAATGGATCCTGTTTAGCCGCTTGTTTCGCTTCATCGCCAACAACCACACCGTCCTTACTATAGCGCACCACCGAGGGTAATAATTTTCGTCCCTGCAAATCAGAGATCACCGCCGCACTACCACTACGCACCGTTGCAACCAGTGAGTTTGTTGTGCCTAAATCAATGCCCACCGCAAACTTATGCTGGTGCGGTTGCGGGCTTTGTCCGGGTTCAGAAAGTTGTAACAGGGCCATAGGTAATTCTCTAAATCTCTGCAGCGTCCATGGTTGAGCTGATTAATAATCGAGCAGCTCTTCCTCTAAGCGCTCCACTTCATGCTGCATTTTAACGATAAACTGCATTTTTTTAACCTGTTCGGCAGCTTTATCCAGTAATTCTGGTGATGTTTCTGGTGATATTTCTGCCATCTGTTGCCTGAACAGTGTCTCGTAATCCTGTAATTGCTCTCGCAGCTTACTCCCGATTTGCTCCAGCGACGACTCAGGGGCAGCCGCGTGACGAGCCGTTTCAAGCTCCTCGCGTAACTCAATTTGCTGCATTAGAAAAAGCGGATCCATATTAGTGGAATTGTCTTCGCTTAAATCCACCCCCTTCAGCTTGAGCAGATAACTGGCGCGTTTTAGCGGCGAAGAAAGCGTTTCGTAAGCCTCATTAACGTTTGCAGTATATTGCATGGAAAGTAGCTGGTCGCGCCTCGAGGCATGCGCGTGACGATCGGGGTGAGTATTACGCTGGATATTACGGTAAGTGCTGGAAAGCTGGTTTAGGTCGATATCAAACTGTTCGGCCAACCCGAATAATTGAAAAAAGTTTTGCGAGACTGACACAGAATATATACGCCTTCATAAATATCGCTTTTGCGCTGCGAATTGGAAACTTCAAACTTTGCCTAGATATTAAAACTCTCGCCACAGCCGCACTGGCTACTGACATTAGGGTTAGTGAACTTAAAGCCTTCATTAAGTCCTTCTTTGACAAAATCCAGCTCGGTGCCATCCAAATAGGCCAGGCTTTTCTCATCGACAATGACCTTGACGCCATGGCCTTCGAATACGCGATCGTCCTCTGCTACTTCATCAACAAATTCCAGCACGTAGGCTAACCCTGAACAACCACTGGTACGCACGCCCACGCGAATACCGACGCCTGTACCACGCTGATTAAGTTGACGCGAAACGTGCGCTGCCGCCGCTTCAGATACTGTTATCGCCATAAGATTTCCTAGCAACTTAGTGTTAATTCAATCTCAATCTACCTGAGCGCAACGAGATGTCTCAGGATTTGGATTCTCGCTTTTTCTTCAGGTCAGAAATAGCCGCCTTGATGGCATCCTCCGCTAACACCGAACAGTGGATTTTAACAGGAGGTAACGCCAGCTCCTGGGCAATATCCGTATTTTTAATCTGGGTGGCTTGATCCAAGGTTTTGCCTTTAACCCATTCAGTCAGCAACGAACTCGACGCAATGGCTGAACCGCAGCCGTAGGTTTTAAACTTGGCGTCCTGAATGACGTCGTCTTCACCCACTTGAATCTGCAAACGCATCACGTCACCACAGGCTGGCGCTCCGACCATTCCAGTGCCCACATCATCTGCATCTTTATCCAAAATACCAACATTTCGTGGGTTTTCGTAATGTTCTAATACTTTATCGCTGTATGCCATTTTCCTAACCTCTCAATTCTGTCTCTAGGGGGCTGCTTAGTGTGCAGCCCATTGGACAGTTGATAAATCAATCCCATCTTGGTGCATTTCCCACAAAGGAGAAAGCGACCGCAGTTTTTCCACGGCCTCACGCACGTGGCCAATCACATAATCCACTTCTGCTTCGGTGGTAAAACGACCAATCGAGAAACGAATCGAACTATGCGCCATTTCATCACTTAAGCCCAAGGCTCGCAATACGTAAGAAGGCTCGAGACTTGCCGACGTACAGGCCGAACCTGAAGATACCGCCAAATCTTTTAATGCCATCATCAAAGATTCACCTTCGACAAAATTAAAACTCACATTCAGAATACCTGGCAGCCGTTGCTTGGCATCACCATTCAGGTAAACCTCGTCCATACCAGAAAAACTATCCCACAATTTATTTTTCAGTTTTAAAATACGCGCATTATCTTCCGCCATCTCTTCCTTAGCAATTCGGAAAGCTTCGCCCATACCCACAATCTGATGAGTCGCCAGCGTTCCCGAACGCATACCACGCTCATGCCCACCACCGTGCATTTGTGCTTCAATACGCACGCGTGGCTTACGTCGCACATACAGCGCACCAATACCTTTGGGGCCGTAAATTTTATGTCCGGAAAAGGACATTAGATCGACTTTAATACGCTCCAGATCGATTTCCACTTTGCCAGCGCTTTGCGCCGCATCAACATGAAAAATAATACCTTTACTGCGCGTAATTTCGCCTATCGCTTCAATATCGGTAATCACACCAATTTCGTTATTCACATGCATCAACGAAACCAGGATCGTATCCTCACGCATTGCCTCTGCGACTTTTTGCGGTTCGATAATACCCTGTGCGTCTGGTGTTAAATAAGTAATTTCGAAGCCTTCTCGCTCCAACTGCCGACAAGTATCCAGCACCGCTTTATGTTCAATCTTCGAGGTGATGATGTGCTTGCCTTTTTTGCCATAAAAATGCGCGACGCCTTTTATAGCTAAATTATCTGATTCAGTTGCACCAGAGGTCCAGACAATCTCTCGTGGATCGGCATTAATCAGTTCAGCCACCAGCTTACGGGCATTTTCCACCGCTGCCTCAGCTTTCCAACCGAAGACATGGGAACGCGACGCCGGGTTGCCAAAATTACCTTCCAACTCCAGGCACTCAATCATCTTTTTCGCAACCCGATGATCCACCGGTGTTGTTGCGGAATAATCCAAATAAATAGGTAATTGCATTAATATAACTCCAAACTCAGTCGCTTCATTCACACATTTAGGCAACACTGTTACTTAAAGGCTTGCCTCTATATCAATCAAATCCGCAGACTGTCTTTGATTTGATCTTTGAATATCAATGGCCTGACGTTTCGCGACAGCCCGTACCTCATTCCTCCGAACCAAATCACCGAGACTGATTTTACTTAAAAAATCATGAATCTGACGGCTCAAATCACTCCACAAATGGTGGGTTAAACACTCACTACCATGCTGACAATCGTTGTCACCTCGACAAAGTGTCGCATCTACCGATTCATTGACCGCATCCACCACCTCAGCAACGCTAATAGCATTGCCTTCACGAGTTAACTGATAGCCGCCACCAGGGCCACGTACACTTTGCACTAACTCCCGCTTACGTAGTTTTGCAAAGAGCTGCTCCAGATAGGACAGAGAAATATCCTGCCGCCCCGAAATATCAGCCAAACTAACTGGCCCTTGGGTGCTATGCAAAGCCAAGTCAAGCATTGCTGTTACGGCGTATCTGCCCTTGGTGGTTAAGCGCATAACAAATCTCTCATTGCCTCTTCATCAATCATGAGCTTATTATGTTAAAACCAACTATTTTAGTCAAGTATATATCCGATTAAATTAGTAGGTTATTATGAGCCTGCAGCTTTAATATAAACCGAACCCGACAGATGAAGCGCTTGCCTGGACAGCTCAACACCAATGGCATTAGTGTTTAATTGCGCAGATGGATTGCACAACGCGATCAGGGTTTTCTAAAAATCCTTCTTGAAAATCAATCACTTCCATTGATTTACCAAAAAAAGCTCTCAGCTCGCCCGGTGCGAGTAAAAAATCTGGATTGGCAGGCCGACCATAGCGCTCATTACCCTGAGCAAAGGTTCGATAGATTAACACCCCACCTTTTTCAAGGGACTCTTCAAACCTGGCTAGAAGCGGTCGGTGCAAATAATTAACCACGACAATACCGGAAAACTGGCCACTCTCGAACGGCCAGGGTGCCCCGTTTTCCAGGTCATACTCCATAATTTCAGCATTTCTATTCACGTTTAAATCGGTGACCCTTGAAACATCTCGATCTAAAAAAGTCACCCTGTACCCTAAGCCCAAGAAAAGACGTCCGTGACGACCTCCGCCGCAAGCCAAATCCAACACCATCCCGGACGGAACCAGTGCCGCATGTTGCACAACCCAAGAGGATGGCTCACTCGATTCTTGCTGATTTTTCATATTTATAGGCTTCATTCTGCGTTGATGCTCATTCTCAATCTCTAACACCGACCTTAAAACGACATGAATTATTACCACAATCCCTTATCGCTAAATCTTGATTTAGGTCATTAGTTAATTCAGCCATTACCCTAAAATCCTCTCTACACCTTTCCAACTGGTAGTATCAATGAAGCAATGTGGCCAAACTGTTTGGGATAGTCGTTTAATTCAAAAATACAACTATTCTGGACCTCGCTACACATCTTACCCAACTGCTTTGCAGTTCTCGGGTGCTCTCGATATCGAGAAAATGCAGTGTTCCCTCGCCAGGATAGCCACGAGTGAGCAACCACTTTCTCTGTATTTACACATTCCATTTTGCGCGCACCTTTGTTACTACTGCGCCTGCAATAAAATTGTCACTAAACGCCATGATAAAGCCGCACCTTATTTAGCCAGACTTTACCAGGAAATCGAAGTCAAGGGACTAAGTTTCGAACGAAAACGCATGGTGGAACAGCTACATTGGGGCGGCGGCACACCGACTTTTCTAAATCAGGATGAAATTCATAACCTGATGACGCATTTACGTGCATTTTTCAATCTGTTAGACAATGATTGTGGTGATTATTCTATTGAGATTGACCCACGCGAATGCTCTAAGCAGAAATTGCACCTGTTGCGTTACGAAGGCTTCAATCGTATTAGCCTGGGTGTTCAGGATATTGATCCGAAAGTGCAAAAAGCGGTAAACCGCATACAACCGATAGCACTGGTCGAGGACTTGGTTGAGCGCGCGCGACATATTAAATTTAAATCCATTAACATGGATTTGATTTATGGCCTACCATTACAAACAGCCAAGAGCTTTGAAAAAACAGTCGACCGTATTATCGAACTGTCTCCCGACAGATTATCCGTATTCAATTATGCACACTTGCCGGAACGCTTTACACCACAACGTCGACTCAAGGAAGAAGACTTACCTAAGCCGGATGTTAAACTAGCCATACTACAAAATACTATATCTCAGCTTGAAGAAGCCGGTTATGTCTACATTGGCATGGATCATTTCGCCAAGCCAACTGATGAGCTAGCTATCGCCCAGCAACAGGGCCAACTGCATCGCAATTTTCAGGGTTACACCACCCACAAAAACTGTGACTTAGTCGCAATGGGTGTTTCTTCCATTAGTCATATTGGCCCTTATATATTCCAGAACAGCCCTAACATGGAAACCTATATCAAGGAGATTGACGCGGGTAAAATGCCTATCGTCAAAGGCCTAGAAGCGAGCCGTGATGATCAAATCCGTGGCGAAGTCATTATGAACCTGATCTGCCATTTCGAGCTGGATAAAAAACAGATTTCCGATCAATTCGATATCGATTTTGACCAGTATTTTGCAGATGAAAACGAGCGACTAAACGAATTCGCTGAGGATGAGCTTATTTATATTGAAGGTGATAGGATTAGAGTTTCTCCCGCTGGTCGCTTGCTGATACGCAGTATTTGCATGGCTTTTGATGCTTATCTACCTAAACAAAACGCAACTACTGCTTATTCGAAAATAATTTAGCGACTTACGGCTAACGCAACAACTCAGAGTAATGTAAAAATTTAATTCGGTCGCCACGCTTGACCGTTGTGCCTGGTGGCACAATGGCAAAACCATTCGCCCAACAGGTCGATGACATCACACCAGAACTCTGATTATCAAACACCGACACCAGCGATTCGCCGTCATCATTATTCTTTACCTGCGCCCGCAAATACTGCTTGCGATTAGAGGTTTTGGTGATGTCAAAATCCGCTGTCATCGTCATCTCTTGCGGCAATAAATCACTCGCGCCCTGATACTTCAGCAGGAAGGGTCGACCCAACAACACAAAAGTAACAAAGGCAGATACCGGATTTCCTGGCAGCCCAATAATTGGAGTACCCAGTACTTCGCCGAAGGCGAGTGGTTTACCCGGTTTAATCGAGATCTTCCACAGGTGTAACTGTCCTAGCATTTCAACGATCGGCTTGACGTGATCCTCTTCACCGACCGACACGCCGCCAGTAGTTACAATACAATCTGCTTCGGCCGCTGCCTTACGCAGTGCCGCCTCAGTCTCTTCACGGGTATCGCCAACGATCCCCATATCCAGCACTTCCATGCCAAGCGACTTGACCAAGCCGCCCAAGGCATAACGGTTGGAATTGTAGATTTGTCCCGCCCCCAAAGGATTGCCGGGTTCAACCAGCTCATCGCCAGTGGAGAGAATGGCGATACGCAGTGGTTTAACGACACTAACTTTCGCAATACCGATCGAGGCCAGCAAACTCAATAACTGTGGTGTGAGTTTAGCCCCCGCTGAGACGATTAAATCACCCACTGTTATATCATCGCCCTTGGGCCGGATATTTTGTCCCGGTTTTACATTTTCAGGAAAAATTACTTGCTCACCGTCAAGAGTACACTCTTCTTGCATCACCACGGCATTCGCACCTTGCGGAACTTCTGCACCGGTAAAAATTCTTGCTGCCCCCCCCTGCGCTAACGGTTGCGGAACAGCCCCGGCCGGAATCCTTTGCACCACAGACAGGCGACCACCCTTCGACAGGGTGGCGATGTTAATTGCATAGCCATCCATTGCGCTATTGTCGGCAGGAGGAACATTGACCGCCGAAATTTGATCTTCAGCTAAGATCAAGCCCAAGGCATCTTCCAACCGAACTTTCATGGACTTAGTTTGTTTTGGCGCTGCGGCTAAGAGTTGTTCTAGTGCCTGTTCCATCGGCATGAGTTCAGACTTCCCTCCGGCTGGTGCTGCATCGCAACCGCTGCAACTACTCATGAGCGGGTCTCGCAAGCGGTAATTACCGGAGCCTCCGTTGCTACCTTTGCCAACACCATGGCAACAAAATTACAGGGTCGATGACGCGCATCCAGTTGCTCCTTGATGATGCCATCCCAAGCTGTTTTACAGGCATTGGGAGACCCCGGCATACAGAAAATAACCGTGTTGTTAGCAATACCAGCTAAGGCCCTGGATTGTACCGTGGAGCTACCAATATCCTGTGCGGATATTTGACGAAACAGTTCACCGTAACCTTCCACGGTTTTATCAAACAGCGGTTTTACCGCTTCCGGTGTACTATCGCGCGCAGTAAATCCGGTGCCCCCAGTGACTAAGACCACATGAATTTGGCTGTCCGCAACCCACTGTGACAGAACGGAACGCAGCTGGTAGACATCATCCTTAACAATAGCTTTTGTCTGGAGTTTATGCCCGGTCTGCTGGAGTCGCTCTACCAGCGTATGACCGGAGGTATCGGTCTCTTCGGTGCGAGTGTCAGAAACCGTAAGCACGGCAATATTCAGAGGTACAAATTTAGCGTTTTCTTGCGCATGTCCCATGTTTCAATTCTTCCTCAACAAATACTTTGAGCCAAACATTATAACAAGGCTCATTAATTTAAAGCTAAAATTCTTTGTTACGCCGATAACGAAAACTATCTGTCCTGTACAGTACTCATGCCTGACTGACCAAACCAATAACCATTGCAGTGCTGCCGGGCAATCAGGCCAGCATCTACTTTGCCTTGATCAAGGCCGTTTCGGAACTGTTGAACGACTTGCTCGGTGCCCTCAAATTGTGGACTGATACGCACTACATCCACACCCAAATTGATCATTTCAGGGAGCTGTGGCAACAGGTTATAACAATAGCCAGACTGGGTTTGAATACCGTTCAACGTAAATAACTCTTGATCTTCCTGGGTTTCCATCACCACACCATCGGGATAATCGATACAGCTATATCGGCAGTCGTCCTTGGGCAGGTTCTTCATCCGCGCCGTAAAGCATCGTGCGGAATAAGCCAAGGGTAATTTGCCATAGGCAAATACTTCGGTCTCAATTTCATCCGAAAAACCCATCGTTTTCGCTTCAGCAAGAATATCGTTCAAAGTTTCCCGGTTCAGCTCAACCGGCATAACCCAACGCTGCATACCCTGTTGCTGGAGAATTTTTAGGGTATGGGCGTTATATATATTAATTGAAGAACCACTGACAAAAGGCAACCCCTGCTCGCTCAGCATTTGTACCGCCGCCATGTCATTCGCTTCCACCAAAATTCCGTCGTTATTGCTGCATATTTTCTGTAAACCGGACAGTTCAGAGCGGGCTTCAATCAAAGCCAAGGTAGATAGCACAACTTGCTTGCCTGACTCATTTAACTTAACAGCAAGTTCAATCCAATCTTCAATGCGCAGTTCATGCCGCTTCGAGCAAACCGCTTCGCCCAGGTAGATAATATCGACGGAACTCTCCAGCAGGCGTTGATAAAAATCTAATACCTGTTGTTTTGGCCAATAGTAAAGAATGGGGCCAACAGAAATTTTCACGGGTTAATTATCTCCAAATGTATTGAACTGTCCGGCTAAGCCGAACCGACCAATTTCAGTTTACTGCCAAGGACGGCTGTAGGCACCCAGAGTAGTCTGAGTCCCCTCCGAGACCTTGGATAAGCTGTCCATCCATTCGCTACGCGGGGTAAAATTATCTCTTTCAATTGCATAGGCATCCAAGGCTTCCCGCCAAACCCGCACAATTTGTTCAACATAGGCCGGGCTGCGTTGTCGCCCTTCCAGTTTAATTGCCTTAATACCCGCCGCACTTAATTCTGGGATTAACCGAATAGTATTCAGACTGGTCGGTTCTTCCAACGCATTGTATACATGATCATCCACTTTGAAGCGACCCTTACAAAGGGTCGGATAGCCCGCATTTTCGCCTTCCCGATAGCGGTCGATCAGCACGTCATTGAGGCGGGATTCTCTACCCTCTGCGGTTTCCTCCCAACGCACCGCCTTGGCGGGCGAACAGGCACCACAGGTGTTTGGCGATTCGTCGGTGACATAGGAGGAAAGATAACAACGTCCTTCCGCCATAATACAAAGGCTACCGAAACCAAAGACTTCCAGATCGACCGGGCTTTTTTCCGCCGCTAATTTCACCTGCGCTAAGGACAACACCCGTGGCAATACTGCACGACGAATACCAAAATTTTTATGATAAAATTTCAATGCTTCATGGTTTGTGGCCGAGCCTTGTACCGACAGGTGAAGTGCTAAATCCGGATACTTATTACAGGCATATTCCAACACCCCCATGTCAGCGACAATCAGCGCATTCACACCCAGATCATAGGCGCGGTCCACCGCTTCCTGCCATCGCTTCCATCCTTTGGGCTGTGCGTAAGTATTGATCGCGACAAAGACTTTGACTTTGCGATCAATCGCGTAATCCAGTGCTTGCCGGGCTTTGCGATCATTAAAATTCAAACCGGCGAAATGGCGGGCGTTGGTGTCGTCTTTAAAGCCCATATAGACGGCATCAGCTCCACTATCAACAGCAACTCTTAAGGCTGGCAAACTACCAGCAGGACATACTAATTCCATCACCAAGGACTCTTAGGCGGCGTAGATAAAGCGACTGACGTGAGACACCGAATCTAGCAGCTGTTTTAGTGGAAAAGGTAGGTTTTCATGATCCAGCGCATCGAGGATATTTTTTACTTCCAGGCCCAACTCAGTATCCCCTTCAATGGTCAACCGACGTTGAAAAAACAAGGTATCCGGGTCTTCCTGGCGACTCACCAACAAAGCAAATTCTCTAGCATTGCCGCTGATCGTGACATCTGCCTCGCCCGCTACTCGTTCCACCTCTACCCGATTGCCGCTCAGTGTAATGCGCCAACCAATCTGCATATCCTTCACATAAACTTTAAGCCAGCGACCTTCCAGACAGTCTAAATCCCCCTCTGCAATCTCTATAGCGAATACTTGAGATAAGAGTTTTTCGAGGGCGACCTTTTGAACCAAAAAAGGGCAAACCTGAGCCGACTGGCTGACCAGAGGCTCTACTACTTTTTGTATGAAGGGATGCATATTTCACTCCGGTGTTTTTATGCTGTGTGCGTCAATGCGTCAGCGGCGAATTGATTTCGTCGATATCAATACCTTCAATAGTCGCCTTTTCCATCAAGCCATGGATATACTGGCGGACTGCCCGTCGGTTACCCTGCTCGGTGAGATAACTCACTATTTTTTCTCGCACTTGCTCAAAAGGCAGTGGATCACCAGAAATTTTACGATCTACCCGAACCACGTGATAACCATATCGGGATTCGATGACATGAGCGGCTAAACCGGTTTCTAGCATAAACAGCTGGCGCTCAAACTCTGGCGTTGTTTGACCTTTACTGAGCTGCCCCAAGTTGCCATCCGTTTCTTTCGAGGGACAATCCGAATACTGCTTGACCAAGGCCGCGAACTGGTTGGAATCCTGCTGTAAAACAGCTAATAATTCTTCAGCTTGAGTTTTAGCGGAATCGCGTGCTTGCGGGTCTTGCGGATCAGCAGCCAGTAAAATATGGCAAGCCTCAACAAGATCAGGACTACGGAAGCGCTCCTGGTTTTGTTCAAAATAACGGCGACAACTGATTTCATCCGTTTGCGGTGTTTCAACTTCGACTTCAATCAAGGAGCGTATCAGTGCTTCGCTCTTGGTTTCACTCTCAAATGGTTTGAGTTTCTGATCCAACCCTTGGGCTACTGCTTCCTGCACGAATAACTCCTGAATGATCAGGGCTTGAGCCGCTTTAGTAATTGCTTCTTCCGCGCTGGCAGCAGGGTGATACTGTAATTCCAACGCTAATGTTTCTTTTGAAATGGTTGCGCCGTTGACAATAATATTTGGTAGATCTTTTTCTATCGCCTGTGTATTCAATGCAGAATTTGACATAGTCTTCACCTTAAAAAACCCCGCAGTGTTAACCACGGGGCTTCTGTTTTATTCCACCGGAACAACCGACTAGTTGGTCAGTTCCGACATTAACAGCTAAAACAGTTCTAAAACACTTTTTGTCTTACCAGCTGGTAATTACGTCCCAAGTACCAGATTGGTGCACTGATGACGTGAACCATCCGTGTAAAGGGAAAGACGACAAAGAGCGTTAAGCCAAGTAGCACATGTAACTTATAGATAATATGCACGTTCGCTATCGCTGCAGCCGCTTCTACCGGCTGGAAGGTAACAATGCTTTGCGCCCAAGTGCCCAACAGTAACATCACGGAACCGTCCATGTGTTGACTTGAAGCAACAATTGTACAAAGCCCCAGTATCAGCTGGGCGTAGAGCAGAAGCAAAATCATAATATCTGATTTGCTACTATTGGCACGTACGCGATCATCCGTTAAACGTCGTTTGATCAACATAGTCATACCAATCAACGCCAGAAAGCCGAATACGCCACCGGACACCATGGCCAACATTTGTTTCGCTGGCGTAGAGATCACATAGTGATAAACAGATTCAGGCGTCAACAAGCCAACAAAATGTCCCATCAGTACAAATATCACACCGACATGAAACAGGTTATTGGCGAGGCGAAAGTTTTTGTTGTTTAACATCTGACTCGAACCCGCCTTCCAGGTGTACTGCTCACGATCAAAACGTATCCAACTACCAACCAAGCAGACCAGCAGTGCTATATACGGATAAAGACCGAATAATAATGTATTAAAGTAACTCATAGCTTATCTCCAACATCTCCTGGCAAATTACAATGGATGGGTGCTTGTGTTAGGCCGCTGCGACGCGTCCTTAACCCAATGCACCGGCTCCGCAAGATTCTCTTTGGCTGTGAAAGGCCGTGGATTCTGGGATGGGCAAGGCTGTTGATTGTCACCCATACCAAAGGTAATGGCTTCCTCCTCCCAAACTTTATCCAAGGCCTCCGGCGTATCATCTCTCGATTCATTCGCCGCCTTTTCCAGCATTGGCTGGAGGTCGAGCTTCACACCAGCAATCATCAGTAGTGCATCAAACAGACAGTGGTACGGGCTTTCTCTTTCCTGCAACCTTGCGCTCAGCATCGCCAGGATATGATGTACATCCGCCAAACCTTCACGGGCATCCATTTCATCACCCTGGGCTAAAAATTCCAGGTATAGAGGGATGTAATCCGGTAGCTCTTTGACGCTGATATTAAAACCCTGCTCTTGATACAGGCCCATCAAGTCAACCATAGCTTGACCACGATCTCGAGACTCCCCATGCACATGCTCGAACAACAACAGTGATAATGCCCGGCCACGATCAAACAGACCGACGTAACATTCCTGCGCATCCATCAACTCTTGCCCACGCAGGTACGCCACCAATTCGTTGAGCTGACCGCGCATTGACGGCGAAATTTCCTTTGCCGTCTCTATCGCTTTCGTCAGCTCATCGGCATGAGTAAGCAAATCCGCTGTGGGATAGCTCATCAGCCTTGAGATAACTTTTAGTATCTGCATGCTGTATTACTCCCAAACCTGAACGGTATCGATGATGTCGCGCCGATTGGCTTTGGCAGCACCAAACATGTTGATATCACTCTTACCTGTCGAACAGCCGTTACCGAAGGTAAAGCCACAACCACCGCGTTCTGCGTAAGCTTCAACCAAGGCATCTTCTCGATGTGCCGAAGGAATCACATAACGATCTTCATAGTTGGCAATCGCCAAGTAGCGGTACATCTCTTCTACCTGCAAACTAGTTAAGCCAACTTCTTCCAATACGGCTTGGTCATCAGCGTGTTCAACAATCTGCGCACGTTTGTAGGCACGCATTGCCAGCAATCGCTTCAGTGCTAATTTGACTGGCCTTTCGTCGCCCGCTGTCAGTAAGTTAGCCAGATATTTCACCGGGATACGCAAGGAATCCACATCGGGGATAATCCCGTTCATACCAACATGGCCAGCATCAGCTGCGTGTTGAATCGGCGATAGTGGCGGCACATACCAAACCATTGGCAAGGTACGATATTCTGGGTGCAACGGCAGCGCCAGTTTCCAATCCACCGCCATTTTGTAAACCGGCGATTGGCGTGCGGCATCCATGACAGAATCGGGAATACCATCGGCTTTCGCTTGTTTGATGACTTCTGGATCAAATGGATCGAGGAAAATCTCCAACTGCTTTTCATAGAGATCCTGCTCCGCAGGTGCGCTCGCCACTTCTTTGATACGATCGGCATCATAAAGCAACACACCCAGGTAACGGATGCGACCTACACAGGTTTCCGAACAAACCGTCGGCATACCGGATTCGATACGCGGATAACAGAAAATACATTTCTCAGATTTACCCGACTTCCAGTTGAAATAAATCTTCTTGTACGGGCAACCGGAAATACACATACGCCAGCCGCGACACTTCTCCTGATCGATCAGCACAATCCCGTCTTCTTCCCGCTTATAGATCGCACCACTCGGGCAGGACGCTACACAAGCCGGGTTCAGACAATGCTCACACAAACGTGGCAGATACATCATGAAGGTATTTTCGAACTGGCCGTAAATCTCCTTCTGCACGTTATCGAAGTTCTTGTCTTTACTACGCTTGGAGAATTCCGTACCCAGGATTTCTTCCCAGTTCGGACCCCACTCGATTTTCTGCATGCGCTTGCCGGAAATCAGCGAGCGCGGTCTTGCGACAGGCTGATGCTTTTGCTCCGGTGCGGTATGCAGGTTTTGATAATCAAAATCAAAAGGCTCGTAATAATCATCAATTTCAGGCAGATCCGGGTTGGCAAAGATATTCGCTAACACGCGGTATTTACCACCAATTTTTGGATTAATCGAACCGTCTTTGTTACGGACCCAGCCGCCATTCCACTTATCCTGGTTTTCCCATTCTTTCGGGTAACCGATACCGGGCTTGGTTTCAACGTTATTAAACCAGGCGTATTCCATCCCTTCACGGGAGGTCCACACATTTTTACAGGTAATAGAACAGGTATGACAGCCGATACATTTATCGAGGTTCAGCACCATGCCAATTTGAGAACGAATTTTCACTATCGAATCTCCTTAAACATCTTGAGGAAGTGGTTGGGGCAAAGCATCTCCACCGAGACCGCCGGTCTCAGTTTCATCCAGCCAATCCACCTTGTTCATTTTACGTACGATAACAAACTCATCGCGGTTACAGCCCACCGTGCCATAATAGTTAAAGCCGTAAGACTGCTGCGCGTAACCGCCAATCATATGAGTCGGCTTCATGATGACGCGCGTCACTGAGTTGTGGTGTCCGCCACGGGTGCCGGTCGTTTCTGAACCCGGGACATTGATGATCCTTTCCTGGGCGTGATACATCAGCGTCATGCCTTCATTAACACGCTGGCTCACCACCACACGACAGGTAATGGCACCGTTGGCGTTAAACACTTCCACCCAATCGTTATCTTCCAAATCGGCTTTCTTGGCATCGACTTCTGATACCCAGATGATCGGACCACCACGGTTCAGGGTCAGCATTAACAGGTTATCCGAGTAGGTGCTGTGAATACCCCATTTCTGGTGCGGGGTAATCCAGTTCAACACAATCTCTTTGTTGCCGTTGGTTTTTTTACCCTTCACCATATCAATGGTTTTGGTATTCACCGGCGGACGATAGGAAATCATCTGTTCGCCAAAGGCCTGCATCCACTGGTGATCCTGATAGAACTGCTGACGGCCCGTAATGGTGCGCCAGGGGATATACTCATGGACGTTGGTATAGCCCGCGTTATAGCTGACATGCTCATCTTCCAAACCAGACCAGGTGGGCGAAGAAATAATCTTGCGCGGTTGTGCCTGAATATCACGGAAGCGAATTTTCTCTTCGTGCTTGGGTTCAGCCAAATGCTTGTGATCCCGACCGGTGATTTTACCGAGCGCATCCCAGGCTTTAACGGCAACGTTACCATTGGTTTCCGGCGCTAACGTCAACACCATTTCAGCAGCATCGATTGCGCTTTCAATCCTTGGTTGCCCTTTGCTCACACCCTCTTCGGTCACGCGATAGTTCAGATCACGCAGGAACTCGACTTCTTCGTCGGTATTCCAGCTAATCCCTTTACCGCCGTTCCCGGCTGATTCGAGCAAGGGGCCAACTGAAGTGAACTTCTTGTAGGTATTCGGATAATCCCGCTCGACCACTACCATATTTGGTGCAGTTTTACCGGGAATCAGCTCACACTCACCTTTTTTCCAATCCAGCACGTCAATCGCCTGCGCTAGTTCTCCCGGCGTGTCGTGCTGCATTGGAATAGTGACGATATCCTTCTCAACACCCAAATTACCCTCAGCAATTTCAGAGAACTTCTTGGCAATACCCTTGTAGATATCCCAATCCGAACGCGCTTCCCAAGCGGGATCAGCCGCTTTCGACAGCGGGTGAATAAAGGGGTGCATGTCCGAGGTATTCAGGTCGTCTTTCTCGTACCAGGTTGCCGTTGGCAACACGATATCGGAGTAAAGACAGGTTGAAGACATACGGAAATCCAGAGTAGTGACCAGATCCAGTTTGCCAGTGGCGCCATCAGCAACCCACTCAGCCTCCTGAGGAATAATGCCACCCCGTTTACCGTTATCTTCATTCATCACGCCATTGTTGGTACCCAGCAAATATTTGAGCATATACTCATGCCCCTTACCGGATGAGCCCAACAGGTTAGAACGCCAGATAAACATGTTACGCGGGAAGTTTTCCGGACTGTCCGGCTGCTCCGCAGCAAAACGAATGCCACCGCTTTTCAGCTGTTCAACCAAGTAGTCTTTTGGATCTTTACCCGCCGCTTCCGCATCACGGGTAATCTGTAACGGGTTTTTGTTCAGCTGGGGCGCACTCGGCAACCAACCTAACCGTTCAGACTTGATGTTGTAATCGAGCATCGCTTCTGGATACTGTGATTTATCCACCATCGGTGACAGTACTTCATGAATACTGACTTTCTCATGCCGCCACTGCGAACTGTGGTTATAGAAGAAAGAAGTGGAGTTCATGTGACGTGGTGGTCTGTGCCAATCCAGAGCAAAGGCCAGCGGCGTCCAACCGGTTTGTGGCCGTAGTTTTTCCTGTCCCACATAGTGCGCCCAGCCACCGCCGGTTTGACCGACACAACCACACATGATCAGCATATTGATCAGGCCACGGTAGTTCATATCCATGTGATACCAGTGGTTCATCCCCGCGCCCACAATGATCATAGAGCGACCCTTGGTCTTGTTGGCGTTGTCGGCAAACTCGCGCGCTACCTGAATGACTTTTTCTCGCGATACGCCGGTAATATTTTCCTGCCAAGCGGGTGTAAATGGAATCAGATCGTCATAGCTGGAAGCGACATTGCCGCCACCCAAACCACGATCAATACCATAGTTGGCGATGGTTAAATCAAATACCGTGGCAACCTTAACGCTAGTGCCGTCAGCCAGCTGTAACTCGCGCGCTGGCACATTACGTGGTAGTACTTCGTCGTGCTCACAGTAGTTCCAGTATTCGTTGCTCTGATCCGCAGCAAAGTGCGGGAAGGATACCGAGACGGTATTCGTTTCACCGTCAACCAAGGAAAGCTGTAGCTGGGTATCTTTACCCTCTTTACCTTCACGGGCTTCAATGTTCCACTTACCTGCCTCACCCCAGCGATAGCCGATTGAGCCGAGTGGTGAAACTAAGTCGCCACTGATTTCATCATAAGCGATGGTTTTCCATTCCGGGTTGTTATCCTGGCCGAGGTTATCCGCCAAATCAGAGGCACGGATAAAACGGGTCGGTTTCAGTGTACCGTTTTCATGATCTTCCAATAACACCAACATCGGCATATCGGAATAACGACGCACATAATCGGTGAAGTATTCGCTCGGATTTTCCAGATGGAATTCCTTCAGAATCACATGACCGAAAGCCATACTCAAGGCCGCGTCCGTACCCTGCTTGGGGTTAAGCCATAGATCAGTAAGTTTGGCTACTTCTGAATAATCTGGCGTCACAGAAACTGTTTTGGCACCTTTATAACGCACTTCGGTAAAAAAGTGGGCATCCGGGGTACGCGTTTGCGGTACGTTAGAACCCCAGGCAATGATGTAATTAGAGTTATACCAATCGGCTGATTCCGGCACGTCGGTTTGCTCGCCCCACACCATCGGCGATGACGGAGGCAAATCACAATACCAATCGTAGAAGCT
>Ga0209578_10001185_pt1 | contig 25220 bp, 15 predicted proteins | sample tdAd472_FD_187127 | JGI IMG/M metagenome (GOLD analysis project Ga0209578, IMG submission 187127) | Marine sediment microbial communities from the Atlantic coast under amendment with organic carbon and nitrate - tdAd47.2 (SPAdes)... | ecosystem: Environmental > Aquatic > Marine > Coastal >...
GGGGGGGGGGGGGGGGGGGGGGGGGGTCAGCGGGCCTTGACGGTTGAGACGCCGCCGTCCACGCCGAGCACCTGGCCGGTGATCCACGAGTTCGCGGGGTCGAGCAGGAACGCGATCGCCCGGGCGACCTCCTCGGGCTCGCCGATGCGTCCGAGGGGGTGCATCGAGCGGCTGGCCTTGAGCGAGGCCTCGTTCTTGGTGATGCCCGCGGCGAGCGGGGTGTCGGTCAGGCCGGGCGCGATCGCGTTGAAGCGGATGCCGTAGGTCGCGTAACTGGCCGCGGCGGACCGGACGAGCCCCTCCACCGCGCCCTTGGCGGCGCTGATGGCCTCGTGGTTCGGCAGCCCGAAGCGTGCGGCGCAACTCGACATCAGCACGACCGAACCGCCGGACTGGCGCCAGGCCTTGCCCGCGCCGCGGACGACGGCGAAGGCGGTCCGCAGGTTCTGGTCGAGCGTGTGCTGGTACTCGTCGAGCGAGCAGGAATGGGCCGGCTTGAGCAGGATGGAACCGGCGAGGTTGACCACGCCGGTGAGGTTGTGCTCGCCGATCGCGTCGCTCACGGCGTCGAAGTCGGTCGCGTCGAGCTCGGCCGTGGATTCGACGGCGTCGCCCAGTTCTGAGGCGAGGTCGTCGAGGCTGGATGACGTCCGCCCCGCGAGGACGAGTGTGTGCCCGTCTTCTTTGAGGCGTACGCAGAGTGCGCGGCCGATGCCGCCGGCGGCGCCGATGATAAGCGTGCGAGTCCGGTCCGTTTCGTGTGCCATGGCTCCCGGATTCGCCGGATCAGGCCATCCGGATGCGGATGGGGCCCGTGGCGGTCGAGGGGTCGACGGGGGTCCCGTTCTGGGTGATGACCACCTGCCCCCGATCGACCAGCCGCCTCGCGGCACGACGGGCGGGCTCCATCAGTGAACTCCATCCATCGGCATCGATCCGTCTGGCCGCCTCGGAGGGGCAGATGCTGGCGCCGGCGTGCCGCTCGTGCAGCAGGGTAAGGATCGCGGATTCGAGGGCCCGGTCGGACTCGCCGGGCTTGTTGGCGCGGCAGGACTTCGAGCAGTAGCGGACCGAGTCCCAGTCGCGCTCCCACTTCTTGCGCCACGCGATGCGGCGCCCGCAGGACTGGCAGGATTTGTCGGGAACCGAGGGCACGCTTGAGGATTCGTGATCGAACAGGCCGCCGATACATGCAAACGGAATGTGTCTGCCGTCCCAACGAAGTGCAAACGCCGTGCAGGGATGACACTTTCGCGGCAAGCCTTTCCCGGTTCCTCCTTTGGATACGAAGTGGTCTGATTTAGACTCGGCGTTCTGCCGCGTGCGTGCCACCGCGGGCTGAAGGGAGCAACGATGGCACGCACACGAACGATGAACACGATGGCGATCCGGGCGGCGGCGGGGCTCGCGAGCCTCGGGCTGCTTTCCTCAACCGGGAGCGCGAACACCCCGCTGACGGACCCCGAGAAGCGGCATGTCCGGTCGATGCTCAACCTCGCGTGGGACCTGCTGTGGGAGGACTGCCGGAACGAGACGTTCGAGAGTTTCCTGAACCCGAACAGCCAGGCCGGCCCGCAGAGCACGTACACCCCGCGCCGGCTCAGGAGCGGGGCGACCCGCCCGTCCAACCTGCGCGACGGCATCTGGGAATACCACCGGATGCTGCGGAACAACCGGCTGTGCAAGGACAACTCGATCAGCGGCGGCGGCTCGACCACGATGGCGCCGGGCGTGGGTGCCGACCGCGTCACGATCAGCGGTCCGCAGCTCACGTCGAGCCTGACCAACGCGAACCCGGTGCTGCGCGCCCGCGACAAGTTCCAGATCATCCGCACGCTGATGAACGAGATGGCGCACGTCTACCAGGAGCGCGAGACCGGCTCCGACGCCGACCTGAAGCGCTGCGACATGGAGCGCGACTCCGACTGCCTCTCCCTGAAGTTCTACGACAGCCTGATCCGGCGGCTGGAGAGCGCGCCGGGCACGCCGCACACCTCGCTGGCGGGCATCCGGGCCGAGGGCAGCGGCGGCGACCGGATCGCGGACTGCCTGCAGGCCGCCGGCGCAACCTCGACGGCGCAGATCGCGGGCGTACACCGCTGGATGGTCTTTCACCGGTCTCTGCTGCAGGACCGCAAGGACGGGCTCTTCAACACCCAGATCGGGCAGTCCAAGAGCTGGCGGTCGCTGTACTACGGCGGACGGTACCGGAGCCCGCTGCTGCTCCGACGCAATGTTACGAACACCGTGACGACCCGCCAGTTCACGCTGACCTGGGTGGACGGGAGCTCGCGGACGTACACCATCCCGAACGACGGCAAACGCCCCGTGAGAGTGGTGGTGCGCCGCAACCTCGCAAGCTGCATCTACGTGCGTGCGATCACGCAGGGCTCCGACGGCGCGGTCTGCTTCTACACCTGGACCGACACCGACAAGGACGGGCTGCCCGAGGCCGGCACACGCGCCGACCGCTCCTACCCGGCCCCGTCCCGCACCATGCGTGACGTTGACTTCGACGGCGTCTACGACATGGACAAGATCCCCCAGGGGATCGGATTCGCGGAGGGCTTCCTGGTCCACGACCAGGTCAACGGGCGGCTGGTCGCCTACGAGACCGACGCCAACCAGATCGACCTGACCGGCAACTTCCTCGAACTGGCCAGCGACCCGGTCTTCGCCGACCCGTCGCTCGGCGACCCTTTGGCCGGCGGGTTCTCGCAGTACATCTTCGACACGTTCGATGTCGGCCTGGGCAACCCGGTCGTTCTGTTCAGCGACGATCCGAACGTCGGACAGTTCGGCGATTCCGACACGCTGATCGTCCCGGTCGGGCCGACCGGCGGGCTGCCGCCCCTCGGCCCCGTGCCGCTGGCCGGCGCGCTCGGACCGAACGCACTCCTCGGGCCCGAGCAGCTGCCCGCCAACCCGGGCGGCGACATGGTCTGGCACGGGCCGGTCTTCGACACCATCGAGGTCCGCTCGGAGAACCAACCGTTCAACGCACCCCCGATGGCGCTCATCTCCACGGACCAGTTCGGGACGTCCGGCCCGCTGCCGCCGCTCCCGATGCCCGAGAGCGATCGGATTGGGTTCTTCTCGTTCAACTCGGGTCAGGGCGGGTTCATGGACGTCCCACGTCTCGGTCAGGCCGGGCCCGCGCTCGAAATCGACCCGGACAACGACGGCAATCCGGGCGAGCTGATCCTTGTGGACGATCCGCCCGCCCTGCTGCTGCGCGACCCCGTGATCCCGCTGGGACCGGACGACGTGCCCGCGGTCGCGGAACTGCGGCTCGAGCCCGTGGACCCGAGCGCCCAGGAAGTTCCGTTCGAGCTCGAGGAACTCCTGCCCGGTCAGCCGATCGTCGGCTTCTCCGGGGGCATCGAGGTGCCCACGCAGCCGATCCCGGGGACCAACCCGCCCCTGTACTTCCAGTCGTTGCATGACTTCGACGGGCTGGGCGGGCCGAACGACGCGATGGTGCTGGTCTACTTCAACGACAACCCCGGGTGGCAGTGCCTGGTCTTCACACAACTCGATCAGCCGTTCGTCGAACCTTTCCCGGTATTCCAGGCCCAGATCCCGTTCGAGCCGGGCGGGGTCTTCTACCAGGACCTGGACGGGGACGGTGACACGGACGTGACCATCGAGGACTGGGCCGGCGGGCCGGCGCTGTGCCTGTTCAACAGCCTCGACGGCTCGCTGATCCCCGGGCCCTGCCCGCAGCCGTGTCCCGCGGACGTGAACGGGGACGGCATCCTCGATAACGGGGATATCGGGGCCTTTGTGAGCGCCTTCCTCGCGTCGGACCCGATCGCCGATTTCAACGGAGACGGCATTCTGGACAACGGGGACATTGGGGCCTTCGTGGCCGCGTTCCTGCAAGGTTGCTAAGCGTTCGGGACGTGGTCAGTACAATCTGAAGAAATACTTCGATGTCCCGAATTTGGGTGGTCACCCCCAGAAGTGTGGGGCAGGCTGAATGGTCGGGTTGCGGATGCCTGTGTGTGTCCGGGTTTCGTGCCGTGCCCGATGCGATCTCGCTGCTCGCATCCCCCCACGGAGTCCATCCATGCGCACGAACCAGACGCTCGGCCTCGCCTTGGCCTTCACGATCGCCGGCACCGCCGCGGCCCAGAACACGCTGCGGCTCACCGCCGTCATTCGCGACTTCCGCCAGGACCACCCGGATATGGAATTCGACCTGTTCACCGAGGTCATCCCGAACCTGCAGGTCGTGCAGGAGGACGCGGTGCTCTCCACGCTGGGTCCGGACGGCGACCCGGTCTTCAACGGCGCGGGCAAGACCTTCTTCAGCACCGCCGAGAACTTTGACCAGTGGTACGACACCGTGCCGGGCGTGAACATCGAGATCCGCAAGACGCTGACGTTCACCGAGACATTCGCGGGCTCGGGAGTCTACGCCTTCAGCGACAACTTCCCGGCGGTGCCGGGCACCACGTTCCCACCGGCTTCTGGCAACTTCTTCCCGATCAACAACGAAGGGTTCGGCAACGAGGGCAACGCGAACAACCAGCACTTCACGATGGAGCTGCGGACCGAGTTCACCTACCAGGGCGGCGAGTTCTTCAACTACACCGGCGACGACGACCTGTGGGTCTTCATCAACGGGCAGCGCGTCATCGACCTCGGCGGCGTGCACCAGGCGCTGGATGCGAGCGTGAACCTCGACGACGTGGCGACCGAGCTCGGACTGGAGATCGGCGAGACGTACTCGTTCGACCTGTTCTACGCCGAGCGGAACACCGTGGCGTCTAACTTCAATGCCGAGACGTCGATCGTGCTGATCCCGTCGCCCGGCGGGCTCGGAGTGCTCGGGGGCCTGGCACTGCTCACGGGCGTGCGACGCAGGCGCTGATCGGGTCGATATCAATACATGATCCGGGCGCGCCCGAATCCGGGTGCGCCCGTTTATATGCGCGGACGCCCGGGGCAGTATCCTGCGAGCATGCCGGAGGACGACTCACCCACCATCGACCTCGACGAGGGCTCGCGACGCGACCCCCCGACCGATCCGGCGGGTGCGTACGCGGACTCGTTCTCGGAGATCCGCCCCGGGGCGAGCCTCGGCCCGTACCGGCTGCTGGAGAAGATCGGAGACGGCGGGTTCGGCACGGTCTACCTGGCCGAGCAGTCGGAGCCCGTGCGACGGCGCGTCGCGGTCAAGATCCTGAAGCGCGGGATGGACACCGAATCGGTGATCCGGCGTTTCGAGAGCGAGCGCCACACGCTCGCGATGATGGACCACCCCAACATCGCGACGGTGCTGGACGCGGGGCAGACCGAACGCGGACGCCCGTTCTTCGTGATGGAGCACGTCGCGGGCCGGCCGATCGACGAGTACTGCGACGCGCGCCGGCTGGGCGTGCGTGATCGGGTGCGTCTGCTGCGCAAGGTCTGCCACGCCGTGCAGCACGCCCACCAGAAGGGCGTGATCCACCGCGACCTGAAGCCGAGCAACGTGCTGGTGGTGGACCGCGACGGCGAGCCGGAGCCGAAGGTCATCGACTTCGGCATCGCCAAGGCGACGGCGGGCGACGCCTCCGAACGCGCCTACACCCAGGCCCACCAGCTGCTGGGCACGCCCGAGTACATGAGCCCGGAGCAGGCCGGCGGGGCCTCGCACGAGGTGGACACCCGCTCGGACGTGTACTCGCTGGGCGTGCTGCTCTACGAGCTCGCGGTCGGCGTAACGCCACTGGACGCCGAGGAACTCCGCGCGGGGCCCATCCACGACGTGCACCGGCGCCTGACGGAAAGGGAACCGCCCGCGATGCGCCGGCGCTTCGAGTCGCTGGGCGACCGATCCGCGGAGATCGCACGAGCCCGGTCCACGGGCGTGCACGCGCTGGCCCGCGCCCTGCAGGGCGAGCTGAACTGGATCGTCCGGTGCTGTCTCGAGACCGATCCCGCACGACGGTACCGCTCGGTGGACGCGTTCGAGGAGGACCTGCGCCGGTACCTGGAGCAGGAAACGGTGTCGGCGCGCGCGCACTCCCGCGTGTACGTGGTCGGCAAGTTCGTCCGCAGGCGACGCTTCGAGGTCGCCGCGGTCGCCCTGCTGCTGATCGTCCTCGTCGCGGGGTTCGTGGGCACCGCCTACGGCTGGGCCAAGGCCCGAGACGAATCCGCACGTCTCCGCAGCACGCTCGACTTCTTCGGCGAGACCCTCGCGGGGGCCTCGCCAAGCTCCAACACGCTCGGTGTCTGGACCGACGAGCCCGAGCTCACGCTCGGCAAGGCCCTGGGTGAGTCCGAGGCGCTGATCGGCGACACCTTCACCGCCGAGCCGCGCCTCGAGTCCACCATCCGCGAACTCGTCGGGCTCGCCCAGCTCCGGGGCGGACGGTTCGAGGACGCGCTGCGCCAGCTCACCGCGGCCTACGAGATCCGGGAACGCGAGGCCGGCGAGCGCGACGCACGCACGCTCTCGCTGCTGCTCCCCATCGCGGAGACACGCAGCAAGCTCGGCCAGTACGAGCAGGCGATGCAGACCGCGGAGATGGCCTACGAGCGGTACGCCGAGTCGTTCGGACCAGAGTCCGAGGTGACGCGGACCGCGGCCCTGTGGATCGGTCGCTGGCACGCCTCGGCCTTCCGGTTCGGGGAGGCCGAGCGGTCGTTCGAGCGGGCCGAGCTCTCGGTCGCCGGCGGGTCGGACACGGGCGACGCGGTGACGATCGCGGCGGCGATCGAGCGGGTGGCGGCGCTGGTGAGCGAGGGTGACCTGGCAAGAGCCGAGACGGTGCTGCGCGAGCTCGAGCCACGCATCGCCTCGCTGCCACAGACCGAGGACGTGCTGAAGGAACGCTCCGTGCGTCTGATGGGGCAGGTGCTCACGCTGCGCGGCAAGCACGAGGAAGCGATTCTGGCGCTGGCAAGCCCCAACGGCGAACGCGTCGGCGATCGCGTGCGGGCCCGGCTGAACGCGTGGGCGACCGGGCTGTCGGGCGAGCTGGAAGCATCGGAGGAGATGTTCACACGCCTGCTGACTCTGGAGCGGACCAGCCCGGGCTCCCCCTTCCGCGAGATCTTCCTGCGCTGGTACCTCGCCGACGTGCTCGTCTGGAATGGCAGACCCGAAGAAGCCATCGTTCAGGTCCGGGCGGCACTGGAAACTTACGACGGGCACGCCTTCCCGAACGATCCCGACCGCCTGTGGGCCCGAGCCATCGAGGCGACCGCCCTGGCCGACCTCGCCCGGTACGCCGAGGCGGAACTGGCCCTCGACGAGGCGGTGCAGATCGAGTCGCTCTTCCCCGAGCACCGGCTGCACCTGCCCGCGGTGCTGTGGGCCCGCGCGAAGGTGGCCCGCGGGAGGGAGCTCGACGACGAGGCTCGCACGCTCGGCGAGCAGGCCGCGGCCCGGGCCGGCGCCGTCTACGGGCGCGACCACCCGCTCACGCGACGCATCCGGGCCTGGATCGATGAGAGTTGAACGGATCGGTCAGGATCGGCGGCGTCGCAGGGCGATGAGCCCGACGCCCAGCGGCAGCGCGGCCGCGGGCGTGGGCACGCGGAACTGACCGTCCCAGCCCACAGACAGCGTGGTGCCGTCGAAGGAAACGTCGAACTCGCCGGAGCCGAACTGTGTCTGCTGCAGGCTGCCCGCGAGACCCGAGTAGACCGAGGTAAACTGGAGAATGAGCTCGCTGCCCCCGGCCCGCTCGAGCACCATGGTCCCGGCCTCAAACACTTCGCCCGGCGCCGAGCTGGGCACCCAGGTGATGGCGTAGCTGCGGACGCCGACGATGTCGGTCGGCCCCGCGTACGTGCCGGTGAGCGTCGAGTCGGAGACGATGTCGTCGCCGACGCGCGAGACCTGCGAGTCCATGAAGAGCTGGCTCTGTGAGTCACCCAGCCACTGGAAGGTCCGCGAGACGTCGTAGTTGCCCCCGCCCAGCGCCCAGAGGTTCTGGGTGCCGCCCTGGTCCTGGAAGGCGTTGGCGCAGAGGTTCGACAGCAGCGAGGGAGCCAGCGGATCGAAGTTCTCGGGGAGATTGCTGAATGTCAGCGTGCCCTCGCTGCGGGCGGCCTGGTCGATGTCCACCATCCCCGAGCCCGTCGCGGACACGCCGGACCCGTTCACGGATCCGTCGATCGCGGCCGTGAAATTCAACAGCTGCGCACACGACACACCGGTCGAGACACTCAGACACAACACGGCGATGGTGCGCATTCGGCTCTCCTGTTTGGGCTCGGAACACCCAAACAGACCACACCGTGACCAATACGCCAGTGAAATCAGTTGTGAATCGCGTGAACCACCGCCCGGCGTACCCGCTGCCCGGCACGCACACCCCGATCCGGCGGCCCATCAACGCGGCTTATTCCGAGGCGTCACCGCTCGCGGAACCCAGCTCGGCAGACTTGAGATGGCGGTCCAGCCAGTCGATCTGCTCGGCCAGCACGTGCATCACCGACTCGCGGGCCCGGTACCCGTGGCTCTCGTGCGGGAGCATGACCAGACGCACGGTGCCGCCGTGCCCCTTTACCGCGTGGTACAGGCGCTCCGACTGGATCGGGAAGGTCCCCGAGTTGTTGTCCGCGGCCCCGTGGATCAGCAGCAGCGGCTCGTTGATCTGATCGGCGTGCATGAACGGCGACAGGTTGAAGTACACCTCCGGGGCCTCCCAGAACGTCCGACGCTCGGACTGGAAGCCGAAGGGGGTGAGCGTGCGGTTGTAGGCCCCGCTGCGGGCGATCCCGGCCGCGAAGATGTCGGAGTGGGCCAGCAGGTTCGCGGTCATGAAGGCCCCGTAGCTGTGGCCGCCCACGGCGACGCGGTCGCGGTCGGCGATGCCACGCTCAACCGCGAAGTCCACCGCCGCCTGCGCCCCGGACACGATCTGATCGATGAACGAGTCGTTGACGGTCTCCGGGTCGGAGCCGATGACAGGCATCGCGGCCCGATCGAGCACGGCGTACCCCTGTGTGAGCATGAACAGGTGCGAATACCCCCCGACCCGCGTGAAGCGGTGCGGGCTGCCAGACACCTGGCTCGCGGTGCGGGCGTCGTTGAACTCACGCGGGTAGGCCCAGACCACCAGCGGGAGTCTCGTGCCCGGCTCGTAGTCGGGCGGGAGGTAGAGGATGGCCGAGAGCTCGACCCCGTCGGCCCGCTCGTACTTCACAAGCTCCTTGTGCATCCCACGAAGCTCGGGCTGCGGGTCCTCGAACTCGGTGACCGCGGTCCGGTTGCCGGCGCCAAGGTCGCGGACGTAGTAGTTCGGCGGCGTCTCGGTCGTTTCGTAGCTGGTGAGCACGCGCGAGGCGTCGGCGGCGAGCAGCTCGACCGGATACTCGTAGCTCTCGCCCGCGCTGCGCCAGAGCTCCTCCTGCTCGAAGTCGTCCAGCGACATGCTCCGCAGGAAGGGACGGTCACCCTCGCTGGTTGCGCCCGAGCCGGAGAGATACACGTGCCCGTTGTGGACGTGGGCGACGGACCGCCCGAACTCGTTCAGGGTGGACATCGGACGCCCCGGGTCGGCGATGCGGTCCTGGGTGTTGCGCTCGAAGACGAGGCGAGGGCCAGAGTCCGGCGAGGCGAAATCGACCATCCACGTGCGGGTCCAGCGGGTGTCGCGGTCGTACTCGCTGAGCATGGCGAGCTCGCCGTGCCCGACCCAGCGGACGCCGCTGTAGCGATCCTCGAGACGGGCGATCTCCACGCCCTCCGATTCGAACGGAGCCTCAAGGGCCATGATCCGGTCGCGGTGCTCGACCTCGGCCTTGGGATCGCCCCCGTCGAGCGCCTCGGCCCAGACGAGCGTCGCCGGGGCGTTGGCCTGCCAGCCGATGGACCGGCGCCCGGTCTCGACCCCGCCGATCGGGATGCTGTCGCGGAGGGGCTTGTCGGCGATGGTGGCGACGTGCTCGCCGGCGGCGGTCCAGACCTCGTAGACCATCGGGAATCGCCAGGAGGTCACCAGGTACGAGTAGGGCCGCTGAAGGCTGCCGATCAGCAGGTACTCGCCGTCGGGCGACGGACTGAGAGTGGTGTAGATCCCCGGATCGCCCACGGGCGTGGTCTCCCCGCTCACGCAATCGATCCGGACGATGCGGCTGGTCATCAGCCAGTCGAACATTTCCTCGTCGTGCCGGTCGGAGAGGAGGTCCTGGTAGGTGCGCACGGGCGCGGTGCGTCCGTCGTTCTCCTGCATCACGGGCCCGGTCGGCACCGGCGAACGCTCGGGCCTCGCGCCCCGATCACCCGGGATCGTGCGTGCGATGATGGTGCGGGAATCGTTCATCCACTGGAAGCCGCCGGCCGCGAGGTTCATCCCGTCGGCGATCGCGCCCGCGTGGTCGCCGGCCAGGTCGTAGACCCACAGCTCGATGCCGTCGGCCTCGGTCAGGGTGAAGGCGAACCGCTCGCTGTCGGGCGACCACGACGGGTATCCGACCCCGACGTCCGCCGGGAGTTCGACGTCGCGTTCCGCGCCCGTTTCCACGTCCCGAACCGTGAGCCCGACGTAGCGGCGCGGCCCGTGACGCCCGTTGGTGGACGCGTCGAGCCGCATCCCGGCGAGTCGCTCCATCGGTCTGGCCATCTCGCGGATCGGGGGGAGGTTCTCGCGATGCACCAGCACCATGGTCGAGCCGTCGGGCGAGACGCTCACCGAGGGCGTCGGCGGGGCATCGAGCATGTCAACGATCACCTGCGGCGGGAGGCGGTACCCCTGCCCGGCGTCCTGGGCCGCGACGACGGTTGAGGCCAGCGCAAGGGTCAACACGGCGCACAGGCCCGCGTTCAGGGCTTCCCGGATCGGATTCATGACTGTCTCCCTCGTCGAAATCGGTTCTGGTCGGACTCCCCGCATCGCCCCGGAGGGCGACCGGAAGTCGGAATGTTGCCCCCCCACGGGCTCAGACGCCAGTGTACAGGAGCCCGAGCCACACGCAGATGACGTGTCAACAGGCCGACACAGACATTCACCGCGTGGCGGGCACGCGGTTGCACGGAACGGGCAATTGCAAAAACAGACAACCCGCTCTATGCAGCCGGACGCGTCGAGGTGCGTCCCGGTGCGGAGCGGGTCAATGGGCCTGGTAGAACTCGAATCTACGACCTCACCGTTATCAGCGGTGCGCTCTAACCAACTGAGCTACAGGCCCCGGATGTCTCGGAACGGTCATCGGCCGTCCCGGGCAGCGAGTATAGCGCACCCCCCCCGTCGCCCGTCCACCCTCCGGGCGTGATTTTCCGCCCCGCCCGGGCCGAAGCCGTGCGATTCCAGACGCTTACACCCCGGCCCGCTCGGGCTGGAGCGGGAGGACGAGCAGGAATTCGGCCCCGTGCCCGCGTCGGCGGGTCAGGCGGAGGTCGCCGCCGGACTCCCGGGCCAGGCCGCGTGACAGGGCCAGGCCGAGCCCGAGGCCCGACCGGTCGGCCCGCTGGCCGGCCCGCCCGCGTTGGAACTCGCCGAAGACCCGCGCCCGGTCGGCCGGGTCGATGCCCGGGCCGTAGTCGGCGACCAGGATCTCGAGCGTGTCGCCGGCGATCCGCACGTCGAGGTGGATGCGGGTCTCCGCGGTCGCGTCGTCGTGCCCCTCCCCGTCCGCCGGGGGCGGCGCGTACTTGCACGCGTTGTCCACCAGGTTCGTCAGGATCCGCTCGACCGACTGCGGATCCACCTGCAGGGCACGCTCCACGCCCGCGGCCTCGTTCGACACGATCAGGTCCATCCCGCTCTGCTCCGCCCGACGGCTCAGCGCCGGCAGCAGCCGTGCCAGCAGCCGGTCCGGCGAGATCGACTCGGTCCGGTCCAGCCCCCCGTTGCCGGTCCCGTTCCGCCCCGCCCGGTTCAGGCGGGCGTAGGCCAGCACGTTCTCGACGATGCCCGCCAGACGCCCCGACTCCTCCTTGAGCGTGCTGAGGTACTCGCGCCGCGAGGCCTCCTCGGTCACCATCCCGTCGGCCAGCATCTGCGAGTACAGCCGGAAGGTCGTCAACGGCGTCCGCAGCTCGTGCGTCACCGCCCCCACGAACCGCACGCGACGGTCGCTCAGGCGCATCGCGGTCCGCAGCACCACGCCGATCGCGGCGACCGAGGCGATGACCGCCGCCCACGTCAGCAGCAGGCTCCAGCGCGCCGGCGTCATCCCGAGCGAGGGCGCAGTGACCTCGCCCACCCGCAGCACCGCCGGCACCGCGGCGAGACGACGCGCAGGGTCATCCGCGAAGGTCGATCCGAGCACCGGGCGCAGGGCCGCCCCGTCCCCCAGCCCGCCCTGTTCGAGCAGTTGTTCCTCGAGCGTCTCCCAGTCCAGCCAGACGCCCTGCAGCCACGCGTTGCTGCCCCCGGCCTCCACGCGGCGCAGGTACAGCAATTCTGGCACGCCAAACTCCGGCTCCAGCCAGACCGGCGCCAGCGGGCCCACCTCGACCGGGGGGGGCGCTGCGACCGCGCTCGACGTGAGCAGGGTTCCCAGCAGCGCATCCCCTTCACCGAATTCAAGTTCCCCGGCGGGAGCGCCCGCGAGCGGTTGGGCACGCGTCTCCGATGCGCCGTCGGCGAGCGCCTCGCGCCGGGCCGTCTCCCGCTGCGCGAACGAGTCCGCCTGCTCCTCGACCGCGTCGTCGGCTGCCTTCGCCTGACGCGAGCGGTCGGCGCGATCATCGTCGGCCGGCTCCTGCGCGTCGCGTGCGAGCTCGTACGAAGCCTGGCTCGACGGTGTGGGCAACTGCGGTCTGTTGAGCAGTTGTTGCACGTTGCTGCGCAGCCCGTACTCGCGCACCGAGTCGTCGTACTCGTTCTTCGCGCCGGGCTCGATCCCCATCGCCAGCGTGGTCGTCTCGGCCTCGGGTGTCCTGCCGGCGCTGACCACCGGGCCGAACGCGCGCGAGAACTCGTCCTCGGCCCGGGCCCACACGCCGTCGTCCATCGGGCGAGACTCGAGCATCCCCGACAGCACGCCCAGCACGGTGCCGGCCCGGTCGCGGGCGCGGACCGAGATCTCGACGCCCGGGTCGTCCACCACCAGCCGGGCCAGGTCGGCGTCGCTGGGGAACTGGGGCGAGCTGACCGTGCCGTCGGGCTCGATCTGCACGTGCAGCCGGACCAGCCCGCTCGACTCGCCGGGGTAGCCGATCCCTCCCTCGTACGCCAACGCCTCACCCTTCGCCAGCGCCAGCGGCGAGGGCGTCACGGGCTCGCCCTCCGCGACCGGGGCCCACATCGCTTCGTACGAACGTCCCACGGGCAGCACCGCCCGGTACTCGAAGTACGGGCGACGCGCCTCGCGTGCCAGCAGCGGGGCCAGCCACGAGTCCATCCGCCACAGGGCCAGGCGGACCGCCTCCTGTCGCTGGCGTTGCGCCCGCAGCAACGCCTCGCCGGACTCGAAGACGAGCACCTGCAAGGTGACGCCGACCAGCACGAGCGACAGCAGGGCGACGCCGCCCCAGTACCCGATCCAGACCCATCGACGGCGCGGCGTCATCAGACCCCCCCTTCATCCCCTGTGCCCCCGCCGGCCCCCTGTTTGCTCTCACTCCCAGTGGCCGCATCTGTATCGTCGGCGAGGATGTACCCCTTGCCTCGGATGGTCGCGATGACCGCGGGGGAGGACGGGTCGTCGTCGAGGTTCTCGCGCAGGCGGGCCACGGCCATGTCGACGGTGCGGGTGTGGGTGCCGCGCGGGTCGAGGCCCCAGACCTTGCGGAGCAGCTCGTCGCGCGAGACGGCCCGCCCGCGGTTGGCGTTCAGGAATCGGAGCACCTCGGCCTCGCGCTCGGTGAGCGAGCGGACCTCGCCCGAGGGGAGCCTGGCCTGGCGGCGTTCGAAGTCGATCTCCCGACCCGCGATGGAGAGCGTGGGCGTGTCGAGTGGGCGCTCGGCGGAGCGTCGCAGCACCGCCTCGACCCGCGCGACCAGCTCGTCCACCCCGAAGGGCTTGACCACGTAGTCGTCGGCCCCGAGGCGGAGGCCCTTGACGCGGTCCTCCTGCTCGCCGCGTGCGGTGAGGAAGATGACCGGCAGCGCCGGGCGGGCCTTGCGCAGCTCGCCCAGCACCTCCAGCCCGTCCATCTTGGGCATCATGATGTCGAGCAGCACGAGGTCGATGCCTTCCGCCAGGGCCGCGTCGAGCCCGGCCTCCCCGTCCGCGGCCTCGCGCACGGTGTACCCGCTGAAGCGCAGCGAGTCCACGATCCCGCGCCGGATCGACGTGTCGTCTTCCACGATGAGTACGGTTCCGAGTGACACCGGGGTGGGGCTCCTGGGGGGTCGAATCGCGTCCGGTTCAAGCCGGGCCGCGTGCTTTCGTTCGCGGCTCGGAAGACTGTCCCGTCGCTTGCGCTCCGGGCTCGTTGGAGCGTGTGCTCCGGGCTCGTCGGAGCGTGCGCTCCGGGTTCGTGCAATCATTCCCACTCGTAGCGGACGGTGTAGCGGATGACCCGCTCCTCGTCGGGCTCGAGGGTGACGTTCCAGCGGATGGTGCGGGAGTCGGTCTTCTCGAACTCGGCGGTGGTCTGCACGATGTCCCACTCCGCCCAGCGGTACAGCCGCTCCTGCACGAGCACGTCGATGGACTCGTCCTTCTTGCGGTTGCGGACCTTCACCTCGATCGTCTCGCTGATCCAGTTGCGTCCGTTCTGGTAGTCGAGCTGCGTGCGCTCGCCGACCACGTCGAAGGCGTTGCCCATCTTGATGAGGACCTCCTCCTCGCGCGGGGTGTGGTCGATCACGTCCTCGCCGATGAACTCGAGCGAGCCGTCCGCGTTGTCCATCTGGCTGACCCGGATGCGACCGGCGGGGAGCGGGATGCCCAGGCCGTGGTCGTCGGTGTTGTCGAACTTCAGGTAGACCTCGACCTTGGGCTGCACGCCCTGCCCGAGGTTGCGGTCGTTGTACAGGCCGTTGCCCCAGTAGCGCCACTGGCCGCCGAGGCCGTCGAAGACGAGCACCTTCTCCGCGGGCACGCCGCGGGCGGTCTCGAACAGCTCGATCTGCTTGGTGGACGAGTCGAGGATGGAGGTCGGGCGCCCCAGCGTGTACAGGTGGTACTCGAAGAAGCTCTTCTCCTGGAAGCCGGCCTCCATCGCCATGTCGGCCGCGGCCGCTCGGACGCCGTACATGTACTCGTTCTGGCGCTGCGGCTGGGCGCGGTTCACGTCGCCCGCGACGAGTTTCAGGTTCGCGTCCTCGAAGCTGGCGCCGGACTGGTTCAGGATGCTGACCCAGCTCCCCACGTCCAGCGTGCCCGAGTTCGCGTCGGAGCCGGGGGTGAAGACGAGGTTGTAGTCGGCCCACCAGGTGATGCCCTGGGCCTGGTACGACACGCGTGTCTGGTGCTCGCCGCCGTTCTGCGCGACCAGATCCCAGCTGAGTGTGGGCTTGATGACCATGTCCCTGGCGATGGCGGCGTCGAACTTCACGCCGCTCATGCCCTGGTGGTAGAAGATGCTGCCCTCCTCGTCCTGCACGACCATGCCGCCGGACTGGAGCCCGAGCAGCTTCACGTCGCGCCCGTTGAGGTTGATGGTCTCGCCGAGCCGCTTCTGGAGCAGCTTGCTGGGATCGACCAGGTCGAACCGGAACCCCTGCTCCAGCACGCGCGTGCCCCCGGGGTCGGTCAGGCTCTCGAACAGCACGGTGGTCGGGTCGATGTACGCGGCGACGTCGTCGAACCGGACCTCCGATCGGCCCTGCTCAAGATCAATGGTGCGGACCTGCTTGATGGTGGCGTATCCCGGCACCTGGTTGCCATAGCGGTACGACATGCTCTGTCCCGGCACGGGGCGGTACATGTCGGGGTTGATCGCGCCCGGCTGGGCCGAGGAATAGATGGTGAGCGCAACGCCGTCCTCCCCCCCACTGTCCGGGGCGGGCTGCGCGGTGGCGCACCCGGCAAAGGCGGTCAGGCTGAGGGCGGTCGCGGTCCGTGCGAAGCGTGCGAGCGTGGTCATGTTCGTGCCTCCTGGGGCCAGCGTACCGCGCCGGCCCCGTGTGAGAATCCGTGCTGTTCATCGGCCGCGTGGCGCCCACGCGCCACCGCGATGAGAGAGTCGGGGGAATCCGGGGCCGGCCGTCTCCGGCCCGCCCCGGGAGGAGTGCGGGAGAAAAGGGGGACTCAGCCCTCGGCGCTGTCGTCGGCCTCGGGGCTGTTGCGGACGAGCACCTGCTCGCCCTCGATCAGCAGCACCACGTCGCCCGGCACGGCCAGCATGCCCTGGCGGTTGAACTTCACCAGGTCGTCCACCAAGTCCCAGTACTCGTCGGAGTCGAACGCGATGGTCCGCACCGGCCTGACCTGCTCGTCGGGCGCGACCTCGGTGTTCTCGAGGATGCGGCTGTCCACCCACTGGTTGTCGCGGTTGATCAGCGTGCGGTCCGCGATCTGCTGGATGCGCTCCAGCCGCTCCATCGACACGGCCTTGCCGCCGCCGATGGCGCTCTTCGCGGCGTACGCATCACGCGTCGCCGCCTGACGCTCACGTTCCGACATCATCCGCATCGGGGTGGCGCTCGGATCGGCTGGGCTCGCCGGCGCACCCGCCGCGGTCTCCGAGTCCAGCGCCAACTGCTGGTTCACGCCCGCCTCACCCGAGCGGTTGTCGTTGAGCGTCAGGCGGTTGGTCCGCCCGACCTCGAACCTGCGGTTGCCGTCGTCGTCGGTGTACTGGTACCGCGCCAGGTCTTCCTCGGCCGCGGCGATGAACGAGGTGTACTCGCTCAGGATCCCGTGCTCCAGGCTCAGGCGGACGATCTCGTCCTCCAGCTCCGGGTTGGTCTCCACGCCGTCCGCCGCGGACTTGCGGATCTCGCTCAACAGCGCCGCGATCCGCTTCCGCGCCCACTGGCGAGGCACGAAGGAGTTGGTCACGCTCGCCTCGGTGGGGTCCACCTTTACCGCGGTGTTCCAGTTGCCCTCGCCCGTCTTGCCGCGAAGCCTGACGTAGAACTCCTCGCCGGTGGTGTACTGCCCGAAGATCACGATCTGGTCGCCGTCGAACAGGTCGGGCAGACGCCCGGGGAGCACCATGCGCGAGATCGTCTTGGGCCGCACGCCTGCGACCGGCGACTCGTACTGACTCGCGAGCACCATCGAAAACGCCGTGTCCGTCAGCACCGGCCCGTCGAGCTTGGCGAAGACCTGGCCCACCTTCACCTCGACGTCCTCGCCCGGCTCGATGTAGGTCGGGGCCCCGCGGCTCTCCTCGGCGATCCCCGAGAGCAGCGGCGCGTTCACGTCGTGCCCCACCCCGAAGGTGAAGACACGCCGCTCGCTCCGGTTGCCCGCGTTCGCGGTGCTGCGGATGGTGGACTCGTCGGTGATGCCCACCGTGGCGAGCCCGTCGGTCATGAACAGGACCATGGGCAGCGTGCCCTCGGTCGCGGGCTGACTCAGAGACGCAAGCAGGGCGTCGTGCAGGTTGGTCCCGCCGCGTGCCTCGAGCGTGTCGAGGTAGGCCAGCGCCGCGGCGCTGGTCTCGGCGTTCTTGGCGACCGGCTCGGACCGGAAGCGCTCGACCTCGTCGGCGTAGTCGATGATGTTGAACGACTCGCCGTCGCGCAGCCCGCCGATGACCTGCTTCGCGCTCGCGACCGCCTGGGCCAGCTTGCCGTTGGCCATCGAGCCCGAGCGGTCGATCACGATGGTCAGTTCGCGCTTGATCTGCACGGTCGCGTCACGCTCGGGCGCGTCGGCGACCAGCATGAAGTACCCGCCGTCGCTGCCGCCGATCCGCGCGTCCGGGTACAGCCAGCAGGCCAGGGACTGCGTGTCGTGCTTCAGGTAGCTCAGGCGGAACGAGCCCGGCGCGGCCGGGTTGGTCACGGTGAGATCACGCCGCCCGTTCGCGTCGGTGGTGGACTGCAGCCCGTGCGACGGGCTGTAGACCGTGCCGATCCCGTCGCCCGACTCCAGCTCCACCTCGATCGACCAGGCCACACCCGCGGTGCCCAGCGCCTCGGAACGCGGCAGCGTGTAGTCGATCCGACCGCTGTGGTAGGGCAGCACCTCCTCGTACGTCACGCGGAAGACCTGCGTGCCGTTGGCCGGCACCGGAAAAACGCTCGACTTCACCAGCGCGTGCCCGACAAACTCGAGCAGCCCCGGATCGATCATCTGACGCACGATGTCGCGGTAGATCCGCTTCGCCTCCTCGGCCGGAAGCAGCTCCGCCGTCCCCTCGTTCAGCCCGTCGAGCCCGAACCGCTTGATCGCCGAGCCCTGCGGCACCGGTAGCAGCAGCTCCGCCTCCAGCGGGCGGTTGGTCGGGTTCCGCAGCGTGATCGCGAGCTCGGTCGTCGCGACGCGGTCGCTCAGTTTCACCTTCGCCGCGATCGACTCGATCGCCACGTCGCCACGCCAGTGACGCTGGGGCACGACCCGGATCGGCTCGGGCCTGACCGAGTCGGGCTGTGAATAGGTATGTCCTGACGCCATCGTGCCGGTCAAACCGAGCAGCGCTGCCGCCGTGATTGATGTGATTCCCCTCGCGTTCACCGTGGGCCTCCCTTCGGGTTCAGTTGGTCCGGCCGAGGCTCGAGCCCCGCGCCACCTCTGAGACACAAGAGATACCGTTCGGTTCGTGTCCCGGCCGTCACAGGTTCGTCACGGGAAGTTGCACGCACGTGATGTCACACGCATGTCACATCGCGCCCACGTCCGCAATGAAAACCCGACCCCGCGTCACGCACCCATCCCGGGGGGAGGCGGGGGAGACACACCCGTCTCAGCGGTCCGTGTGTGCGCTCTGTTCGTGCTGGTCGGTCTCGATCAGCAGGCGTCCGGGGATTGCCAGCGACAGCAGACCGGCCAGAAAAAGAATTGCCGCGGTCACGAAAAAGGCCGCGTCGAGGCTGATCAGCTCCTGCGCCCGCTCCGCCCACTGCGGCCCGATGAACGCGAACGCCCACGCCCCGCCCAGCATCAGCCCGCTCGCCAGGCTCGTCCGGTGCGGCAGCAGACGCTGGGCCGCGGTCATGCTCACCGGGATCACGCTCCCGAACCCCACGCCCGACAGCACGCTCAACCCCAGGGCCGCGGGCACCATCATCGACTCGGACACCCCCGAGAGCAGGGGCACCCCCGCGATGAACACCGCCCCCAGCATCGGGAACCCCACGAAGGCCAGCTTCTCACGGCGTACCGCCAGCACCGCCCCCAGCACCAGCCCCATCCCCCCCATCCCCACCTGCATCGCACCCTGCAGCGGACCGTTGATCTTCGACGCCTCCACACCCGCGGCCTCGGTCAGCTCCGTCAGCCCCATCCGCTGCATTGTCAACTGCTCGGCCCACTCGCTGAACAGGTACACCAGCGCCATGTTCACGCTGAAGCGGATCACGTTGCACGCGTACAGCAGCCACACCGCCCGCCAGCGCCGCTTCCGCTCGCCGTCGGGCAGCGACGTGTGGTGGTCGTGCGCGTCGTGACGCCGGTGCGGCACCGAGTGGATCGCCACCGCCAACACCACGCACGCCAGCAGACCCGGGATCATCAGCCATGACAGGTTCTGCAGCCCGAACCGCTCCGGGTCGGACCCCACCGGCGCGTGCTCGGACACGGCCCCTACCAGCATCGGCGTCGCGACGTTGCCCGTGAACCCCCCCGCCATACCCAGCACGAAGAACAGCCCCATTCCCAGCGCCCGCCTTCGCCCCGCGAGCTGGCCCGTCACCGCCGCCGCGGGCGGGTGGAACGCCCCGATGCCCGCGGCCCCCAGCCCGTGCAGCACCAGCAACTGCCAGAAGTTCTGCGCATGCCCGAGGTTCGAGACGCACACCACCGCCAGCACGAACCCGGCCGTGGAGAGGGCCCGCGTGTCCCACCGGTCGCTCAGCCACGCCACCGCCGGCTGGATCAGGCCCGACGTCACCGAGCCGACCCCGAGCAGCAACGCCTTCTGCTGGCGCGAGAGCCCGATCTCCGCCACCAGCAGCGGCAGCAGCGAGATGCCCACAAAGCTGAAGAAGTCCACGATGCTGTGGTTGCCCAGCACCGCCACCAGCCGACTGATCGGACGTGTGGCGAGGGTGCGGGCCGGCGTCGGGGCGAGGCCCGGCCCGATCGGTTCTGTCCCGGGTGCGGTGGTCACGCGGGGTTTTAGGGCCAGCCGCAGGCAAAAACACTGGCCAGAGGGTGAGGATGCCTGTAGGGTGAACTCTCACCCCGGGCCCGCTCGCCCAGATTCGTCCTTCCGCTCTCAAGAGAGGCCCGACACGTGGCAACACGCACGACGCTGACCGCTCTCGCCGCAGCCTGCGCCCTCGGTGCGGGCGCACACGCCGCCCACCCCCCGGCCACCCCCAGCCCGCTGGAGGGCGAGGTGGTGGTCTCGGTCACGCCCGAGAACGAGCACCAGCTCCGCCTGATCGACCGCCTGGCCACCTCGCTGTGGTCCGAGCGTCTGGGCCTCGCCCCGGTCGAGATCCAGCTCCCCGCCGACCGGCTCGACGACCTGCGGGCCGCCGGGCTCGCGCCGCGTGTGCTGATCGACGACGTGCCCGCCCTGATCGAGCGTGAGCGGGCCGAGATCGAGCGGGTACGCGCCCGAGAGGGCCACCGCTTCTCCGAGCTCGGAGCACGCTCCAACGCCGCGGCACACGACATCGCTTTCTGGGACACCTACCGCGACCGGCTCGAGATCGAGAACTACCTCTTCGGGCTCGCCAGCGCGTACCCCGACCTGACCACCCTGCAGCAGATCGGGACCAGCGTCGAGGGCACGCCCATCTGGGCCCTGCTCATCACCGCGCCCGATTCGGCCGAGCACCCGCGCGCCTCCCGCCCGGCCGTGCAGTGGAACGCCGCCCAGCACGCACGCGAGTGGATCAGCCCGATGACGGTGCTCTTCCTCGCCGACCGCCTGCTCGCCGAGTCCGAATCCTCCCCGCGCGTCGCCGGCCTGCTCGAGACCACCGAGTTCGCCATCGTCCCCATCGTCAACCCCGACGGCTACGACTACACCTGGACCAACTACCGCTTCTGGCGCAAGAACCGACGCGACAACGGAGACGGCACACACGGCGTTGACCTCAACCGCAACTGGTCCTTCGAGTGGGGCGGCACCGGATCCAGCGGCTCCACCTCCTCCGATACCTACCGCGGCATCTCGCCCATGTCCGAGCCCGAGACCGCAGCCGTCTCCGCGCTCGCCCTCTCCTACGGCCCGCGCTTCGCCGGCGGGATCGACTACCACTCCTACGGGCGCCTCATCCTCTGGCCCTGGGGCTACGACACCCAGGCCGTCCTGCCCGAGCCCGAGCGCACCATCATCACCGACCTCTCCATCGACATGGCCGGCGCCATCGACAGCGCCACCGGAGAGCCCTTCACGCCCGGGAAGGCCACCGACCTCTACCCCGCCGACGGCACCGCCGACGACTGGTACCAGGGCGCCACCCCCGGCTACGGCCTCACCATCGAACTCCGCACCAACAAGTTCGACCCGCAGCGCGAGCACGTCCTCCCCTCCGCCCTCGAGCACTGGCCCGCGGCCCTGCGCTTCGCCGAGGGCGTCTCCCAGCCCCTCCGCATCGAGCCCACCGCCGACCTCCCCGTCCTCGCCGAACCCCTCACCCCCACCACCATCGAGGCACGCTTCCTCGACGCGCTGGGCACGCTCGACGGCACCTCCCCCACCCTCCACGCACTGCTCCCGGGCGAAACCTCAACCCAGGCCATCCCCATGACCCTCGTCGCGCCCGACACCTACACCGCCGACATCACCCCCACCGACCGACGCGGCCGCATCACCTACTACCTCTCCGCCCAGTCCAACGCCGGCCAGACCGTCACCTACCCCGCCTCGGGGCACGCCACCCTCTCCGTCCGCACCCAGCAGAGCCAGACCATCCTCGACGACGACTTCGAGTCCGACCAGGGCTGGACCACCGAGGGCGACGCCACCACAGGCACCTGGACACGGGGCGACCCGGGCGCCGACGCCAACCACCCCCCCGCCGACACCAGCCCCACCGGCACCAACGCCTTCGTCACCGGGCTCACCCCCGGCGTGGACGTCGACGGCGGCGTCGCGCGCCTCGTCTCACCCGCTCTGGCCGTCCCCGCACGCGCCGGCGACCTCATCCTCACCGCCGACCTGTGGCGCTCCAACGCCCCCTCCACCGATCCGCTGATCGTCGAGGTCGAGGCCGACGCCAGCGGCGAGTGGGTCCCCGTGCTGGCCGACTTCGGGCGCACCGGCGACTGGCGGACCGTCTCGGTCCGCATCAACGACCACATCGCCCCCAGCGCGACCTTCCGCGTCCGCTTCTCGATCGACGACCGCCCCACCGGCGACATCATCGAGGGGGCCGTGGACGAGGTCGAGATCGTGCTGGCCCCCAGCGCGTCCCCGGCGGACCTGAACGGGGACGGCGTGATCGACAACGGCGACATCGCCGCCTTCGTCATCGCCTTCCTCGCCACTGACCCCTCCGCCGACTTCAACGCCGACGGCGTGGTGGACAACGGCGATATCGGGGCCTTCGTCACCGTCTTCCTGCTCGGCTGAGCCCGCACGCCCGTTCCCGCTCAACCAGCGCCCCCGGCCGCGGGCGGTCGGGGCGGGGCGGGGCGGGGGGGGGGTCGTAAACTCTCCCGACTTCTCGGGTTGGACTCGGCGCGTGCGGCGCGGAATGATGTTCCCGGCCCCGTCGCCCGTGTACCGATCTGAGCGAAGAGAGAGACCCCATGCCCGACCGAACCCTCACCGCCCGCCTCAAGGAAGACAACTGGGACCTGCACCAGATCGCCGAGCGGGGCGAGGGCCCGGCCAGGCTGATGCGGGGTGAGGGCACGCGCGAGGACTACGTCACGCTGCTCGAGCAGGAGTACCTCTGGCACGTCGCCCTCGACGAGGCCGTGTGCGCCGCCCGCAACGCCGACCAGCGCCTCGCCGACCTGATCCCCGAATCGCACCTCCGCGCCCTCCATCTCGCCGACGACCTGGAGTACTTCGACGCCTGCCCCTCTCGGGTCAGCGCCACGCCCGGCACCACCCGCTTCATCGAGTACATCGAGAACGCCGAGCAGGACCCCATGGCCGTGCTCGGGCTGCACTACGTCCGCACCGGGGCCACCAACGGCAACCGCTTCGTCGCCAAGAAGCTCCGCCCGATGTTCGAGTTGCCCGAGTCCGGCGAGGGCACCCGCCACCTCGACCCGTGGGGCGCCGAGCAGCGCACCATCTGGGATACCTTCAAGGCCGCGCTCGACGCGACCGAGTTCACCGCCGACGAGCAGGACCGCATCTTCCGCGCCGTGCGCGACAGCTACCTCTACCACATCGGCATGGGCCATCCCGACCGCCAGCCCAGCGAGGACGAGATCCTCGCGGCCCACGCCGAAACCCTCGACAAGAAGGCCTTCGACGAGGCCCACGCCGTCAAGCCCGCCTCGGCCTGAGGTTTGAGATCCTCCCCCGTCACCGACGGGGGAGGTGCCCGCGCAGCGGGCGGAGGGGGTCCGTCACGCACAGCATGATCCAGGATTGAGCCCGGAGCGTCAGCGACGGGCCGCGCGGCAACTTCGGCACCGGTGCCGTGCTTCGACCCGCAGGGCGAAGCACGCCGGGCCTCCGGGTGCCCCGATGGCGGCGCAGCCGGGTGCCCCGATGACGGCGCAGCCTTCATCGGGATTGCCTCAACTCGTGGAGAAGCCTGCGGCGTCTCCACGCCACCCACGTCAGCTCAGCGCCTGCTCCCGCTCGTCCTCATCCTTCGTCCACTCATCAAGCTGCTCGGCCTGCCTCGCCGCGACCTCCTCCTCGGTCAGCAGCTCGTTCTCGCTGCTCGCGACCACCGCCGCGACCATGGCGTCACCGGTCACGTTGCAGGTCGTGCGGCACATGTCGAGGATGCGGTCCACGCCGAAGATGATCGCGATGCCGCCCGTCATCACCTCGGCGCTCATCCCCAATGACTGCAGCACGATCACGAGCATGATCATGCCCACCCCGGGCACGCCCGCGGTCCCGATCGAGGCCAGCGTCGCGGTCAGCACGATCGTGAGCTGCTGCCCGATGGTCAGGTCCAGCCCGTAGAGCTGGGCGATGAAGACGGCCGCGACCCCCTGGTACAGCGCCGTGCCGTCCATGTTGATCGTCGCGCCCAGCGGCACCGCGAAGCTGGTCACGTCCTCGCTCACGCCCAGCCGGTTCTCCACGCAGTCCATCGTCACCGGCAGCGTCGCGCCCGAGCTCGACGAGCTGAACGCCAGCAGCTGCGCCGGCGCGATCGCCCCGAAGAACCGCCCGTACCGCACCGGCGTGAAGACCCGCAGCACCAGCGGGTACACCACGAAGATCATCATCCCCAGCGCGAACACCACCACCAGCGAGTACGCCAGCAGCGCCTGCAGCACGTCCAGCCCCAGGTCCGCCACCACCCGCGCGATCAGCGCAAACACCGCGTACGGCGCCGTCAGCATCACCACGTGCACGATCTTGATGATCACGTCCGTCATCGCGTCGCACACCGCGATCACCGGCCCCGCCTTCTTCTTCGGGATCAGCGTCAGCGCGATCCCGATCGCCAGCGCCGTGAACACGATCTGCAGCATCCGCCCCTCGGCCAGCGCCTCGAACGGGTTCGTCGGCACGATGTTCAGGAACGTCGCCCACACGTCCGGCGCCACCGCCGACTCGATCCGCGCGCTCGCCTCGCCCGACCCCGCCTCCGCCAGCGTGTCCCGCATCTCCTGCGGCACGAACCGGTCCGACCCCGGCTTCACCACGTTCGCCAGCATCAGCCCGATCACGATCGCCACCGCCGTCGTGCTGATGTAGATCGCGATCGTCTTCCCGCCGATGCGGCTCAGCTTCTTGATGTCGTTCAGGCTCGCGGCCCCCACGATCAGGCTGAACAGCACGATCGGCGCCGCGATGAACCGCAGCAGACGCAGGAACAGGTCCCCCACGAACCCGTTCAGCTTCGACACGAACCCGACCACCGCCGCCCCCGCTCCCTCGGTCGGCAGCGAGCCGTTCTTTGCCAGCAGATTCACCACCAGCCCCACCACCAACCCCAACACCAGCCCGATGATGATCTGCCAGTGCAGCCCAAGCCGCTTCCGCTCGGTTGACGCGCCGTTCGAGTCAGACATGCAAACCTCCGGTGTGCTCCCGCCCCACACACAATTGCCCGGGGACGGGATCACCACCCTACGACAAACCACCCCCGCACGCCACCTCCCCCCCACTCCCCCCTCTCACCGAGACCCGCCAACTCCGACCCCTCCTC
>Ga0209578_10001187_pt1 | contig 25148 bp, 25 predicted proteins | sample tdAd472_FD_187127 | JGI IMG/M metagenome (GOLD analysis project Ga0209578, IMG submission 187127) | Marine sediment microbial communities from the Atlantic coast under amendment with organic carbon and nitrate - tdAd47.2 (SPAdes)... | ecosystem: Environmental > Aquatic > Marine > Coastal >...
TCTGGGTTACTTCTTCAGGCAGGGTGATGGCACCGCCCCCTGCACCCATAACACGGTTTCCAAATGCATCGATCAAATTACCGTCAGCAGAGAGCTGAAAGGCGCCTGCCCGTGTAAGCCGTTCACCGGCGGGTGTATCCAGAACAAAGAACCCTTCTCCCTGTATGGCCAGGTCAAACTGGCCCCCAGTGTATTTGAGAGCCCCTTGGGAGAGATCAAAATTATGCCCGGCAAGACTGCCCATGGACAGACTGTCAGAATTCTGGCCGGCAGCAGCAAGATGCTCAGCAAACACCGCATGGTTCGACTTGAAGCCGGTTGTGCTGGCATTCGCAATATTGTTTGCAACGACCTGCATTTCCTTCAGTAGACCGTCCTGCCGTGTGAGCGCTGAATAAATCGCATTAGACATCAGGGCATCCCCCAAGCATTTGAATTCAGTGAGGCCTCAATCTGGGCCAGATCATCTGGTACGCTACTCAGCTGGATTTCATGTTTGCCCGCACCCCTCGCGCGTGCACGCATCTCCAGGATCAACTCAATACGATCCCTGTATTCAGGCTGATCAATTCGTTCGACAGCAGAATATACAGTCGCCGGCAACAACCATTCGCCGCCAGCTGCATCGCACTCGATCAATGCCACCAGGGTATTGGCATCAAGCGACACATGTGCACCAGCCTGCTGCAGCCACATCTTGTCCTGGAGCATGATGGCACTCATGGTCGCAAGCCGTGAGACATCCGGATTGTTCGGTGCTGTTTTGGAAAAACGGCGCAAGGCATCGAAATCAGCCATGCGAAAAGCAAGCGCAGCCTGCTCTGAGAGCTGGCTATCCGAAGTCTGTATGCCCGCGCCTAGGAAATCTGAAAGGCTTTTCAGCCCCAGGGTAGCGGCTCCTGCAGAGGCAGCCACGAAAATATCGCCGCTCTCAGACCGCTCTCGCAGCAAAGCTTTGTTCTCTGCAAGCGCGCCAATCGCTGTGAGGTTTGCTGTCTCATCTGTCTCTACCAGATCCTTGCGCAGACGAGTCTCAAATTGCTCGCTCAACATGTCGCGCATTTCCGGTGCGTGTAATGTGGAGAGTTTAGCCAACTGTGTCAGTAGGGTATAGTCGGATGTATCGTCCATATCATTCAGCATGGTCTGAATACTGGCACGCACATTCGCACTTTCAGGCAGGCGCTGCACATCCTGAAGTGCATTGTGAACCAGCTCATTCTGCAGCGCGGAATCAACCTGGAAACCGAAACGCACCAGCGCAGCAGCAGCCTGAGGACGCGTTTCAGAGTAGGCGAGATATTTGCGCACAGCTGCCTCATCACGGTCCAGCAGGCCCTTGCTGAATGCTAGACCACGCACACGCTGGATGACTGCTGGGTCAAAGTCAGCCAGTAGCTTTTCTGCAAGAAGCTTATGCTTCATTCGGTCAAGGACAGGTATCAGATTTGAGGCGAGTTGAACCTTCATCTGATGGGGCAAGCTGCGAAACGCCATGAGTTGCCCATCCAGCATGTCCGCACCCTGTGGGTTCAGAATGGTTAGTTGAGCCGCTGCCAGCCAGAGACCGTTTTCGTCTCCGCAATCAGCGGCGTATTCGAATATCTTGATACTTGGTACTTGGGAGTCTTCAAGCAGAGAGGCGACAGCGTTCAGGAACTTGCTTTCCTGTCCCTCCACGCGGCTCAGTTCCAGCCGAGCTTCAGCGTATAGACCTGTCGCAATGTAGGCCTTTCCCAATTCGACGGACGACAGCACGCCATCCTCTGCCAGGCGCCGTTGGCGCCAGAGAATGAGATCCTCATACGTGCTGAAGTTCTCGAACGCCTGAAAGTCTGAGACATTATCCATATCGCAGCCAGATGGCACCACCACAGCCTGAGCCTCCTCAGCCTGCTGAAGACGGCCTCTAAAAAGTTGGGCAGAGGTTGCCGGCTGGTGCGCCTCTGTTGGCATCAGCAGGCCCTCATCAAGGGCCTCGTCCACAAAATCCCGAAAATGCTCGGACAACCTGTCCGCATCCACTTTAGGCATATCGCCTTCTGACGGCTGTTCACCAAACGCCGAAGCGCTGGCCATCATGGCCAGCGTCAGAAGCAAGGGGAGTTGCGAGCGTCTCACGCGACCTGTTTCAACCCCCGAATGGCTTCCTCAACTTCATTGAAGGTCGGCCGGACGCGTGTTGGCGCATGTCTGCGTGCGACCTCGACACAAATGTTCACCGGGTTCTTGTGCAGATTGGAAACAAGAACCTCTCCAATCATGGAGTAGAAATTGTGCTCCTCGATGCGGATATGCTTCACGCGAGATGCAAATGGACCAACCACACCATAAGCTAGGAAGACGCCGAGGAAGGTACCCACAAGAGCGCCACCAATCATGCCCCCCAGAATTTCAGGTGGCTTGTCGATTGAGGCCATGGTCTTGATGACCCCCAGAACGGCAGCAACGATACCCAGCGCCGGCAAAGCATCTGCCATATTCTGCAGAGCATGTGAGCCATGAAGCTTTTCCTCAAGAAGGCTATCCAGCTGCTTCTCCAGCAACTCTTCAACCTGGTGCACATTGTCAAAGTTCATGATCATTGAACGGATCGTGTCGCAGATCATTTCAATCGCGCTCTCGTCCTTCAGGATCTTGGGATAACGCGCAAAAATTTCGGAGTCTTCAGGCGCTTCGATATGGGTCTCGATGTCGACCGGATTTTTCTTCAGGATGTTTAGAAGCTCGTGCATCAGGCACAAAAGGTCCTGATAATCAGACTTCTTCCACTTCGGTCCTTTGAAGGCAGCCACGACATCCCCGAAGGAATGTTTGATCGTGGTCATATCATTGCCAGCCAGGAATGCACCGATGGCGGCTCCGCCGATCATCATCATCTCAAATGGCAACGAATGTGTGATGATTTCAAGATGCCCCCCGGCGAGAATATACCCGCCAAAGACCATGATGATTGTTACAGCCAACCCAATTACCGCGTTCACTTATCAAGCTCCTTTCACCCCATCGCAACAAGCGAGAGCTGATCTCAGATTTCCGCAATCTCTTTGATAACATCTTCAGGTACAGGTGCGTGCAGCTTCAGTGCCCGCTGCCCTTTCCATGCCCCAAGCTCCCCCTGACTTATAGGCAAGGACCCGTTCACAGTCTCCGCACACAAATCAAGTTTGTTCATTTCGACATCTGGAAGAGCGATGATCTGCCCTACTTCCAGTCTCGAACATTCCCCAATTGTCATAGACACGGAATGCAGGACCGCATCCAGCACCACTGTTGAACCCCTCACCCGTTTGCGTAGCGCTTCGCGGCCGTCCCGTTCAGCTTGTCCGTACACTATGCTTCCGACCTTCAGCTGACGTACCATCTTCTGGATATCGCTTAGCCTGAAGGCCAGGTATACCTCCGGTGGGCTCTCATCCCCTTCCAGCAACCAGCTGTCCTCATCACCGCCACCGAGAGTATAATGGGTGAACAGGTAGGATGTCTCATCCTCAAGAGTATTCGTCCCTCCGGCAAGGTCCGTCAGCTTTGCTGCACTTTCCGCGACAAAATCTTTCGCCATGGATGAACTGGTACGTATCCATAGATTGCGCGCGGCATGCTCTGACATGAGACGCAGGAACAGATCCGGTGCATTCTTCATGCTTGCCGCATCCTGACGCAGGCGTCCGGCGGCATACTTTGTTGCAGCGCAACGATCTATCGCGACGGCCATCACCGTGGAGGTATGAATCCCAAGAGGAACGAAGGCATAAGCTTTGCCAAAATAGGAGGCACCATCAGCCCCTGTAAGCACTTTACGGTTAATGAGATCCGGCGTCACAGACAGGGAATAAACATCCTGGGCCCACTGCGCGACCGCCATCGCAAGCATGTGCCACAGGGCCTCACACTCTCGAATGGAGGGAGGAACACCTCCTCCAGCCCCTATCTTTTTCCGCAGAACAGAAGACAAATCCAACCCGCACTTCTTAATAAAGTCCCTTCGGGTAGGAATTCAGTAATTTGGTTGCTGAATAGTTACCAAGGTGGGCGCAAACCGCTTCGCCATATTATCCAAGAATTGATTCCGGGCTGCTAGAGAGGGCATTCTTGAATTTGGGCGGGCTCTACATGGCTGATCATTCGGCAGCAAACTCTCAACCGATTATCATCAAGCGCAAGAAAGTGGTCCAGGGTGATGGTCATCATGGCGGCGCCTGGAAAGTTGCCTATGCTGACTTCGTGACAGCCATGATGGCGTTCTTTCTGTTGATGTGGCTACTCAACGCCACAACGGAAGAACAACGCAAAGGCATCGCCGACTATTTCAATCCCACCATTCCTATCAGCCGCATTTCGGGGGGGGGTTCTGAAGGCCTCAACGGCTCCTCCATGTTTTCTGAAGACACATATGCCAAGATGGGAACAGGCGGCACGCGCCAGCAAACAGTTGACTCGCCCCATGGTGAAGCAAAGCGCAGGGACGATGCAAGCAGCGGCGAAGTCGCCAAAAATCTTCACAACCTTAGAGAGGAGCTTGGCCAGGATTCCAAACGTCTTTCCGAGCATCTTTTGATAAAGATGTCACCAGAAGGCATGGTTCTGGAAATCATTGACTCAGACAGCTCTCCTCTGTTCGCAGTTGGTAACAGTAACCCTACACCTCTACTGGAGGAATTGCTTCAGTCGATTGCCGGTTCACTTTCTGAGTTTCGCAACGATATAAAAATCGTGGGGCATACGGACAACCTTCAGTACCGTGTCGATGCCAGCTACGATAACTGGAATCTATCCACGGATCGCGCGAACACGATTCGCAAACTTCTTCTAGAACAGGACCTTATGCCATCTCGTTTACGTGAAGTGTCTGGTCGAGCAGATACCGACCCCCTGGCCCCTGAAGATCCGTCTGCATCTCAGAACCGCCGTATATCTATTGTCATCCTGACAGAAGGCGAAGAAACAAGTAAATCAAGGTTATCCGCTTATTAAGGAATGGGCTCCACAGATAGAGTATATCTATCGTAGGAGTCGACTATGAGCATTTCTTCATCCCTCAATGCTGGGGTCATGGGGCTGAACTCGAATTCGAGTCGCCTTTCCGCAATTTCTGACAATATCGCCAACTCATCGACATATGGCTACAAGCGCAGCAAGGTCGATTTCTCCAGCATGGTGCTAAAGCAGCAATCTGCTGCTTATGCCGCTGGTGGCGTGCGCGTGACGTCTTTCAAGGACATTTCGGCAACCGGCTCTCTGGTTTCCACGGGCAACGCTACAGACATTGCGGTTTCAGGTCGCGGACTTGTTCCGGTCACGGATGGGTCCGGTATTAATGCTCTTCCTTCCGAGCGCGGCCTGATGCTGCTGCCGACGGGATCTTTCTACGCTGACGAGAACGGTAATTTGCGCACTCAAAGCGGAATGTTCCTTCTTGGCTGGCCCGCCAACTCCGACGGCGAAATCGGTAATGTCAGCCGCAACAGCGGCACCAGCCTCGAAGCTGTAAATATTTCAGCTTCTCAATACACCGCATCGCCGACTTCTAGAATCGATCTGGGCATCAACCTGCCCGCCGATGCGACGACAGAAGACGGAAATGGCGAAGGCTACACGCTGCCAATCGAGTATTTCGACAATCTGGGCCGCGCCCAGACGCTCAGCTTTAAGTTCACGCCCACTGTTCCTGCAAGCGGTGCAAGCAATAACTGGTCGGTCGAGGTGTTTGACAGCGCGGGCGACCCACTGACGTCCCTTGGCGACCTGGACATCACTTTCGCTGACAGCCCGACCAATGGCGGCCGTATCGATTCGGTCACGGCATCTGGCGGGATCTCCTATGACGCGGCAAGTGGCGTGGTCTCCATGTCCCTGCCTCATGGCAATGTAGACGTCTTTATCGGACGCCCCAACGATTCTGCTGGCATTACACAGCTGTCCGCTCCCTTCTCGCCAACCAATGTGAGCAAGGATGGCGCCCCGATTGGCGATCTTCAATCTGTCGAAATTGATGAGAAAGGCTATCTGCAGGCGGTCTATAATACAGGTTTCCGCCGTACACTGTACCAGATCCCGGTCGGTGACGTACCGAACATGAACGGCCTGCAGGCGCTTGATGGCCAAGCCTATTCCGTATCCTCCGAGAGCGGTAACCTTTATCTCTGGGATGCTGGCACGGGCCCGGTAGGTACGATTGAGGGCTACGCGCTGATGGAGTCCACCACAGACATCGCGGAAGAGCTTACGGATCTGATCGAAACACAACGCGCTTATTCTTCAAACGCCAAGATCGTTCAGACCGTTGATGAGATGCTTCAAGAAACCACAAATCTGAAGCGCTGATCTGCAAGACTGAAAGGCGGGTGGTCCTTTGAGTATTTCCCACGCTATAAACGCGGCACAATCCGGCCTCAGGGTCTCAGGCCTCAGGGCCGACATTGTCGCCACAAATGTCGCAAACGCTTCAACGCCGGGCTATGTCCGGCGTTCCGTTTTGCTGGGCGAAACCCTGGTTGGCTCACGTACCAATGGCGTCGCCTCGACGGGCATTAGCCGCTCAGAAGACGCTGCGCTGACAGCGCAAAGGCGAACGCTTTCCAGTGACGTGGCACAGGCTAGCCTTCTTTCCAGCACATGGCAGGTTCTGTCTTCCAGATTTGGAAACACGGCAGACGGCACAGGTCTTTTCAACAAATTCTCCAAATTTGAATCTGCACTATCGGCCGCCGTTGCCTCACCTGAGTCAGGAACTCAGCTTTCCGCGCTTCTAAACTCAGCCAAGGCCGTTACGCAGGAGCTTAACAATCTCTCCGGCCTTGTGAGTCAGCAACGTGCTGAAGCAGACCGCGAAATCGCGGATGGTGTCGACTTCGTCAATTCTGCCCTGAAACAGGTTGAAGCGCTCAACAATCGCCTTTCAGGCATGGATCGAACGACGCCGCAGGCCGCTGCGCTGATGGACGAGCGCCAGCGTACACTTGATACGATTGCAGAATATCTGCCCATTGATGTCATTCCTCGAGAGCATGGCAAAGTGGATGTCGTGACCAGCGAGGGTGTATTCCTTGTGGCGGGCACTGCCAAACTCTTGGAATTTACGTCCTCCAATGCCTTCTCTGCGTCTAATACTGTGGAAAATGGCAACCTATCCGGCCTCAAAGTTGGCGATCTGAACCTGACCCCGGGTGCATCCAGTTATGCCGCCATTTCGAGCGGCATGTTCGGCGCTCTCTTTACACTGAGGGATACAGACCTGCCCGCATTTGGCGCTCAGTTGGACACAATTGCGCAGGACCTGGTTGCACGCCTGTCTGATGATTCGATTGACCCGACCAAACTACCTGGGGAGTTCGGCATCTTTGTCGATACCGGAACGCCAGGCGAGCCAGGGCTTGCGGGACGGATTGCCTTGAATGCCAGTATTGACCCAGCACAGGGTGGAGACATCTGGCGCCTACGTGATGGTGTCGGCGCAGCCAGCGAAGGGGCCTTGGGCAACAACACCCTTCTCTCCGCGATGTATGATGCCGTTACATCGGTAAACTCCGTGAACGCCGACGGCATTCAGGGCAACTTCTCCATGTCTGAACTTGTCGCGCATGTTGCGTCTCTAACCGGGCAATCACGTATTTCCAATGAAGCCGTCCTCTCCTCGGCCTCCACTCAACACGATCTGATGGCACAAGCCGAACTCTCTGAAACCGGCGTCGATGTGGATGAGCAGATGCAGGAATTACTGCTGATCGAGCAAGCCTATGCCGCCAATGCACGCGTTATCGAAATCGCCAACCAAATGCTCCAGAAGCTGATGGAGATCTGATATGGACCGTCTTGCCGTCTCTTCCGGGCTGATGACAGCCACACTTAGCAAGAGCATTTCTGAACTCAGGCAAAAGATTGGGACAACCTCAACAGAGGCAACCACCGGTCGGTATCAGGACCTGACGCTCCATATGTCAGGCCGGATCGGTAAGGCCATGCTTGGTCAGAAGGCCCTGACTGATCTTACCACTGAGCGCGACGTTCTGAACTTGCGCGCATCGCGCCTGAACCTACTGCAAACCAGCCTGACAAACCTTCAGGAGAGTGCGACAGGCATCGCTGCAGATATGCTTGATGCTATCGGCACGGATCATGAAGTTGGCGTCATAACCAGCGCTCGAGATGCAAAAGCCGCACTCGACAAGATCTTCTCATCCCTCAACGTTCGGTATGGTGAGCGCTTCCTCTTCTCTGGTGATGCAACTGCATCTCAGCCTTTTCCGGATCCGTCTGTCCTGATGAATGACATCGAACAGATGGCACAGACCGCGACGGATAGTGCAGACTTCCAAGCTCAGCTGGATACCTATTTCGAGTCTCCTACGGGCGGCTGGAGCCAGAATCTCTTTAATGGCAGTCCCACGGCCTCTGATCCGGAGAGCGTCTCTGCAGATCATAGTGCGATCAAATCACTGATCTCCAATCTTGCGGTGCTTGCGGCTTCTGGCTCCAATGGGTCTCTCGCGGAGCTGGATGGGTACAAAGATCTTATCCAAGCAACATCCCTGAAGCTTACGTCCAGCGAAACCGAGGTCACCAATCTTCGCGCCGATCTTGGTGTTTTTGAAGAACGTATCTCCACAAATCTAAAGAATCTTGAGACAGAGGAAACCCTGTTGACAGAGGCATTCAACCAGATGACAGGGCGCGACCAGTATGAAGCCGCTACGGAACTTCAGTCTCTTCAGACGATGCTTGAGGCTTCATACCTCATCACGGCCCGCCTCTCACAACTCACTTTGACGAACTATCTGGGATAATATGATGCTGCGAAAACTGATTATTCTCGCCGGATTTTGTCTCTACACACTCAGTCAGGCGCCGGCTGCAGAAGCCCAGACCCGCCTTCGGGATGTTGTGGATGTCGAAGGCGTCCGGCAGAATGATCTGATCGGCTATGGTATCGTCGTCGGGCTTAACGGCACAGGTGATACAGTTCGCAACTCCCCCTATACGGAAGACACGCTCACCTACATGCTGGAGCGTCTTGGCGTGAATGTTCAGGGTGAAGATATCAAGCCGAACAATGCCGCTGCCGTTCTGGTGACAGCCACCCTGCCCTCTTTTGCACGAAATGGCTCAACGATTGACGTTTCTGTCTCTTCCATCGGAGACGCCAAGAGCCTGGAAGGCGGCACGCTGGTTCTGACCCCGCTTAAAGGCGCAGACAATGAAGTTTATGCGGTCGCCCAAGGTAGCATCATCGTCTCCGGACTGGATGTACAAGCACAGGCGGCACGCGAAACGCGCGGCACACCGACAGCGGGCGCAATTCCAAACGGTGCCCGTGTCGAGCAAGAGATCGGTTATGACTTCAACCGCCGTGAAAGCCTGGTCCTCGCCCTCCGTGATCCTGACTTCACAACTGCAGCCCGTATTGAAGATGCCATTAATGGAGCCTATGGAGCGCAAATCGCTTTCATGCGTGATCCGGGAACTGTGGACCTTGATCTACGGGGAATTCAGGGTTCTCCGTCGCGCATTCTTGCAGATATCGAAAACCTGCCAGTCAGCGTCTCTGTGCCGGCACGCATCGTAATTGACGAAAAGTCGGGAACGATTGTTCTGGGCGAAGATGTCACCATTTCCAAAGTAGCCATCGCGCAAGGCAATATCTCTATCAAGGTGGTTGAAAGCCCTGTCGTTTCTCAGCCCAACCCTTTTGCCCGAGGCGAATCTATCACGCTTCCGCGTTCAAGCATCACGATTGGACAGACCGGTAACAATAACATCGCCATGCTGGAACCGAATGTAACGCTTTCGGAGCTGATCTCCGGTCTCAACGCGCTGGGTGTAACACCTCAGGAAACTGCAGATATCATCCGTACTATGAAAGCTGCGGGCGCCCTGCATGCGGATCTGATCATCCGCTAAGGACTAACCCGTCGGAATTATGCGCTGCGCCTTGAGCGCGGAAAGCCCTTAAACCGCCTCCGCCTCATCGACTTTTCCGATACTGATCCCGCCCTGGCGCTTGAGCGTCATCAGAGACATGAGAAACTGCCTCTGCACTTTCTCGGCCTTATCCGCAGACATTTGAGCGATGTCCTCCACCTGCAGACGATACTGGTCTGCAAGACGGGATGAAATATTGCCAAGCAGATAATCTGAAATGGCACTGCCGCCATTCCTGAGACTGGCCAGGAGTTGCGTCATGGTCTCTTCCCCAAGCTCGCGGAAGACGACCGGCACGACATTGCGAGGCAGGATTTCCGGCAGGCTGTCGATTGTGAACATGACACGTTCAATACTGCGCATTTTGCTCTCATGCGCACTGTTCAGGAATGCGATGACGCGATCTCGCTTATCCCCGGGAATAAGGCTCAGGATTTCACCAACAGCTTCCAGATGGCTGGTATCGTCTTCCGCCTCAGCTTTCGTATTATTCAGCAATTCCAATTCCACCATATGCGCCAGCACGGAATAGATTTCCGGGTCTGGTGCTTCATCTTCCACCAAATGGCCAATCACAGGATCCAGCAGCTCATCATCCAGGAAGCTTATGACTTCAGAAGAAACAGACACATCCAGCTTCCTCAAAAGCAGCGCAATGATGTTTGGTGTCAGTGTTTGAAAATAGGCTGCAGTCTGTTTGGCATCGTATCGCTCCAGGCGAGACCACGTATCGGTAGCGCCCGCCTCTGCAGACTCATTTTCCTCAATAGGCAAGCCATAAATCTGCTCATACCGTCCCTGATCGAGAAGATTGGCGATGATTTCCCGCGCCTTGTTCTGTCCGCCTGCGAACGAACCGCTGGCGGCGCGCATCTCGGTCAGAAAATCTATCGCAATCTCGCACAGTTCCTGCTTGTCGAGAACAGAAATGGTCTCCAGAGCTGCTGCGACCTGAGACATTGTATGGTCATCAAGCTTTTCGACGATTGGTCGCGCTTCCGCCTCCCCCAACATGGCAATCACCACCGCGGCCTTCTGCGCGCGCGTGAGGTGCGGCACACGTGAAGCGCCTGCCGGCTGAACGGCTGTTGTCGCAGCAACTCTTGCCGCAGGTTGCTTCTGCTCAAAAGCAGTACTCATCCCGCATACCCTCTCAATAGCGCTTCGGTAATCTTCAACCAGCCATCAGCCAGAACAATGAATCCTACCTTAAACGGCAGGGAAACGACGGTCGGTGGCACCATCATCATGCCTACAGCCATGAGAACGGAGGACACCACCAGATCTATGACCAGAAATGGCAGGAAAATCACAAAACCGATCTGAAACGCATGCTTGATTTCGGAAAGCATGAAGGCCGTGGATAAAAGCGCAAAGGTCGGCTCATCCCCTTCCCCGACAGGACGGTTTACCGCGTCTGCCAGAACCGGAATCGTCTCAGGATCGACACGGGCGGTCATGAATTCCCGGAAGGGTGTCGTGGCAGACGTCCATGCCTGCGCTTCATTGATTGTCCCATCCATGTAGGGAGAGATCCCCTCCCTCCAGGCTTCCATGAAGGTAGGCTCCATCACAAAGAAGGTCAGGAACATTGCAAGTGCCATGATCAGCATATTCGGCGGAGCCTGCTGCACACCGATTGCCTGTCTCAAAAACGAGAAGACAATGATCATGAATGGCAGGCACGTCACCATCATGGCAATGCCCGGCACAAGGCTGAGAATTGTGACAAGCACAAACAGAACAATGACGGAGCCACTCAGGCCTCCTTCACCATTGTTCGTCAGGAAACCGTCCGCGATGGAGGAAAGTTGGTTCGGATCAGCCTCCTGCGCATAGGCAGGACTTACGAAAATGAGCAGCAGACTGAGTAAGACCAGGCCAACAAATGGGCGTGACAGGAGCTTAAGTGCCCTTGGCATCGGGATCCTCCGAGATCTCCGTAATCTTTACTCCAAGGCCTCCTTCATCTGTCTCGATAAGCTCGCCGCGGGCGATCAGGCGATTATCAACCGTAAGAGATACGGGGTCCTCAATACGTGCAGACAATGCAATCACCGAATCCGGTCGCAAGTCTAGTATCTCCGACACAGTCAGGCGCTTCTGCCCTATCGATACGACAACATTCACAGGGACATTATAGATCGAACGATATACTTTGCCCTCGGAAGAGGCTTCATCTTGCTCGAGGATATTTTCGTCTGTCGGCATGATTTCTGGAAGTGCCATCACTCGGAATCCTTTTTGCTCAACTGCACAGTCTGAACACGGCTTACGCATGCGGCCAGAAGACCATCAAAATCCAGTGTAAGGCCCCCCGTTACCCAAGAGATTTCGACTGTCTGGCCTGCTGCGCCTTGCACCGGCACGATTGTGCACACATTGGAAATTTCATCGGACTGCTGAAGAATATTCTCTAGATCCTCTGCCAACTGCTGGCCTGCCCTGATTTCCACCTTGTTGGAAGCCTGTGGTAGGAGTTCTGGCAGTTGCCTGACGATTTCGTCTGCCAAGCACGATTTGGACAATTCCGGGAAAAGCTTCTCCGCAATGGCAACCACCCACTGCTTGGTCTGCTGCAGGACCCGGTCATTAGCGGCGGCAACCTCATCGGAGAGCTGCTTCATCAGCAGGGCAACGTTTGGATCAAGTTCTTGCTTAACGGCAACCTGCTCTTCTACCTGCGTTGCATGTGCCGGGGTAGCAGGTGGCGTGCTAGTAGCATCAGAAATGGCAGCATTATCACACACATCGGTGCCGTAGTGAGCCTCATCAAATCTGGGCAGAGTGGAGAAGAGAGACTCACTCATTCAACAGGGCCTTCCGGTCTTCATTCAGCCATTCCTGCAGCAGGTTGGCCGTCTCGTCCTGCCGATCTCGTGTGTATGTTCTCAGATAATCCAGAGGGTCAGGTGTTTCCGCGGTCAGTTCTCCATTTGCGTAATTACCAGTTAGCGCAAGGTCTGACCCAGCTGTGGTCTTGGATCGTTGGGACAGCAAGGGCCGCAGCACACCAAAAGCCAGTACAATCACGACCAGGCCCAAAAGGACTGCCTGCAATCCGGACCAGAAATATCTTTCTGTCAGGCGCTCCACCAGACTGGGCGCCGGCGTCATCTCCGCGACTTCCACTTCCTGGAATGGCATCAACTCAACGGTCAGGGAGTCGCCACGGTCTGCATTCAGGCCTGCGCCCGACAAGATCAATTGTTCAAAATCAGACACGAGACTGCGTGTCATGGCTGCCGCATCCGGCGAACCTTCCTCGATACCGAGCACTTGCTCGTTCAGCAACACAGCGACCGAGATGCGTTCAATTTCGCCCGGCAAGGTTTCTGTCTCCTTGCGCGTCTCATTGATGTCATAGACGACACTCTCAGTAGAGTTGCGCACAGTGCTGGAAGAACTACCGCCCTGCCCGCCTGCGCCTTGAGGCAAATTGCTCGCCACAGTGACGCCGCTGCCACCGCCACCGCTGGACTCGCTGACATCATTGCTCGTCCGGTTACGCACGACACGAGAGTTGGGGTCATACACAACTTCAGAAACATGCTGGCGCTGACGGTTTACATCGACTGTCACCGAAACTCTGGCATTGCCCGGACCGACACGCGCCTCCAGAAGGCGCATGATTTTCTGCTCCAGAAGACCGGATTGGCCTTCAGCAACGAGACCTGGCTCTTCCATCTTGTCGACATTAGGCCCTGCCAGCAGTCCGCGCTTTGGGTCAATGACCGCAACATCCTTTGGATCAAGGCCAGACACAGCGAGAGCAACCAGATACTGAATGGCTTCAGCTTGGCTTGCGCTTAGCTGTCCACTTGAGACCAGCGTGACAGAGGCTGTCTGCGGTGGGCCGGAGCGGGAAAATCCAGACCGGAGACTGGTTCCGATGTGAACCCGTGCTGAGCCAACACCGGGAATGGCCAGAATTGTGCGGGTAAGTTCACCCTCCTTGGCCCGCCAGTACGCTGCATTGTACATTTCCGATGTAACAGAAAACCCGTTCACATCGTCCAGCAGCTCATATCCGCGCACGGATTGCTGTGGAAGACCGTCCTTGGCGAGGGAAAAACGCACAGAGTCACGCTCTGACTGGGGAATAAAAATCGCCTCACCACGAAGTTCGTATTCCACGCCGCGTTTCTCGAGCTCTTCTATCACCTCTCCGGTGTGCATCGGATCAAGACCCGAATACAAAAGCGCCATAGGCTGCTTCACTGCACCCTGAACGAGCATAGTCATCGCTAGGACAACACCTGCGACTGCGCCGGCCAACGCAAGCTTCTGCGCCATGGAAAGCGCCTTAAGTGTTTCCAACAGCTTCATACGACGAAAAACCCCGGTCCGGACCCACCTACCCTATTAGTTAAGATTTTCCGTGAAATTGTTAACGCTTCCTTTACCCAGAAATTAATATTCACGATTGAGTGCAAATTCTTTTGGGCGAGGGTTAATTTTGGCTTCTGATTCGGAGACGACCACCCCTGACAAGGGCTCGTCGGGGGGTGGGCTGATACAACTCATCGTCCTGGCTGTTACCTGCGCGATAGGTGGATTTGCTGCAGTTTTCTTTCTGTCGCCGAGCGCCAGCCCTGTCGCCCTTGCGTGTGAAGCCGACTCCACTGAAGCTGCGGATGATACTCCTTTGGCATTGGAAGATCATGTCTATGTGGAGTTGCAGGATATACTCGTCACGATCGGGAATGAGCCTGCAACACGCTACGTCAAGATCAAGATGTCCGTGATCTCGGACAAGGATCACCTTAACGTGGTGAAGAAAGCTGAACCCATGCTGGTTGATGCATTCGTAGGATATTTGAGAGCCCTTCAACTCTCCGAATTCGAATCCGCAGACTTCTACCCAAAGATGAGGGAACAACTCTCCCGAAGATCCGAAATCGTGTTGGGCCCAGACGCCTCCCAAGGCGTGCTGATAACCGAATTCCTGTTACGGTAAGATGATGCCTTTCCAGCCCTCAGATATCGCGCTTTTCCTGGTCTCATTCGCAGCCTGTATTTATTGCGCCATACTCAGCCGTCGGCTGAAGGCGCTGCAGAATACGCGCAATGGTCTCGGAGCAACGATTCGCGCAATGTCGGAATCGGTCGCAGCGGTCTCATCGGCCCGTAACGAGACGCAGGCCCAAGCCAACGAGATCGCCATGCGGCTCACCGCCCTGCTACAGGAATCGGCTGAAGCCGCGAAAAGCCTTTCAGAGCTCAAGGATGCAATTGAGGTGAAAGAGGCTGAAACGTCACGCCGCTATCAGGCTGCAGAAGCAGATCTTCGCAAGGCCATGCGCGATGCAGTCACCCAATCCGGTAGCCGGATCACGGAAATCAAACAACTCATTGAGCGGCTTGAAGCAGTTGCCGGGCGCGCGGCTTCCAATTTCAACAGCTCGGAATTCCTCTTCGATGATGAGGAACAGGGCATCCAGAAAAAGGCTTATGAGGGCTATGGGCAAAAACGGTAACGGACGCACCAACGTCTTGCTCACAATCGGCATACTCTTCACGGTCGCTGGCGGAACACGCTGGTTGCCGCAGGCTTTTGCGACCACGGAAGATGACAAGCCACAAGCCAGTCTGGCGCCGACCGCTCTGCCTACGGCCTTTGATGTGGATTCATCAGACCGGGTCCGAAACATCTGCTTCAGCGGAGACATGGCGGAGGCCCTGGAACAGGACCAGAAGAACATCGAACAACGTATTGCGGATCTTCGGGACGAAGAAATCCAGATCCAGAACCGAAAGCTGGAGCTGGATCAGCAAGCAGAAGACCTCAAGGCCATTCAGGTCGAGCTGGACCAGAGATGGCAGAAAATGTCTGAAACAGCCAATCAGGACATCCAGCATTTGGCCCAGATGTATGGGGCGATGAAACCTGACCAGGCCGCAGGCATCTTCAATCAGATGGATCCCGGCTTTGCCGCGGGCTTCCTACGTCTCATCCCCAGCGATCAGGCTGGCCTGATCATGGCTAACATGCAGAGCGACAAGGCATATATTGTCAGTGTCAAACTGGCGTCCCAGAATAAGGATGTCCGTGAAGCCTTGGTCAATCCTTAGGCCTCCAGCTCATCAGCCTGGATTCAGAGCGGTTTGTCTTCGTCTTCAAGAATGCGATAGGACGCGCCGTCGAGGTCTTCATACTGACCGGAATTGACCGACCAGATAAAAGCCGCGAGGCCAGCAGCACCAAGGCATAGCGCGACCGGAATCAGATAGATAATGATTTCCATCAGCTATGTCCTCCAGCTTCAATGCGCAGCGCATTCAGGGTCACGATAAGTGACGACGCGGACATCGCAATAGCGGCGACAAGCGGCGTTACATGGCCGGTAACAGCAATCGGCACGGCGATGACATTGTAGATGGCAGCCAACGCGAAATTCTGCCGCGTTATGTTCTGCGCGCGCTTGGCCGTCTCCAGGATGAAGGGCACTTTTTCCGGACCGCCACTATATACCGCATCACTGGCAGACTGGCTGATATCCATGGCCGCGCCAGGTGCAAGTGCCGCATGAGCCAAGGATAGCGCGCCGGCATCGTTCAGACCATCTCCGACCATCAGGACATTATGCCCCTCCGCACGAAGCGCTTCGAGGCGCTTCACTTTCACGGTTGGTGATGCAGAGGCGGTCCAGTGGTTGATACCCACATCACGGGAAACTGCCGCGACCGCTTCTTCTCGGTCGCCGGACAGAACCTCCAGTTCGTAGCCCTCCGCCTGAAGCGTCTCGACCGTCCTGCGCGTACCGGCCTGAGCGACATCGTGAAAGTCAAACCGAACAGGCGTTTCATCTCCGCAGGCGAACCAGAGAACCGGGCCCTTGGCAGCATCCTGCGGTGCTCCGGTCCAGTCTGCGGAGCCAAGCCGGCAAACTTTGCCATCAATCTCAGCCTCAAGACCAAGCCCCGGCTGCTCCCTCACATTGGTAGCCATCTGGCCCGGCCCGGCCGCAGAGACCAGGGCACGGGAGAGCGGGTGGCGGCTCGCACGAGCCAGAGACGCGGCCATGGTCAGCGCGCCTGCAGGAACACGGTCAGCATTCATCAATTCAGGTTCACCCAGTGTCAGCGTGCCCGTCTTGTCAAAAACGATGTGGTCAATTTCCGAAAGACGCTCCAGCGCGTCCCCCGATTTGAGAAAGATACCCTTTCGGAACAAGCGGCCAGAGGCGACCACCTGCGCTACGGGAGCAGCAAGAGCCAAGGCGCATGGGCAGGTAATGATCAGTGTCGTCACTGCAATCATGATTGCGTGCTCAACGCCAGCGCCCAGCATCAGCCAGCCCAAGAAGGCCAGCACAGCTGTCGTATGCACAAAGGGCACATAAAGGCTGACGGCGCGGTCAGCGATCTTGCGATATCCGCTACGACGCTGCTCGCCTGCTTCCATCATACGTGCGATATCTGACAGGAGGGAATCCTCCGTGCCAGCCAACGCCTGCCCCGTCAGGGGTGCGCCGAGATTTACGGAGCCCGCAAACAGCTTGCTGCCAGCACTTGCGAGGCGTGGCAGGCTTTCGCCGGTCACGAGGCTCTCATCAACTTCGCTGACGCCGTCCAGAATGGTCATGTCCACAACGGCGCGTTCGCCTGCGGCAAGCAGCAACCGGTCGCCCGCGACAACCTCCGCAGCCCGGACAGCATTCACCTCGCCACTGCAAGACAGGCGGTTGACGGAGCGGTTTTGAAATGAGGCCAGATCCAAGGCTGCCGAATAGGCACGGCGGCGCAAGCGGGCATCAAGGAACCGCCCAATGAGCAGGAAGAAAAGCAACATGACGCACGCATCAAAATAAGCGTGCTCAGCCCCTTTGATCGTCGCCCACACGCTCACAGAGAAGGCAAGGATGACCGCAAGAGAGATCGGCACATCCATATTGGCCTTGCCCTTGCGCAGGACAGACCAGGCAGAGCCAAAGAAGTGTCTTCCGGAAAAGATAACCGCCGGCAAGGCAATCAGACCTGAAATGGCATGCAGACCACGCCGGGTCGCCTCACCCATTTCGCCATGTCCGCCCCAGACAGACACAGATAGCAACATTATGTTCGCGGCTGCAAAGCCGGCAACACCCATGGCGATCAGCAGCTTGCGCTCTTCCGCCTTGTGCAAGTCTGCATCATTTACTTCCACCCGCGCAGACACACCATAGCCAAGATCGCGTATGGTTTGCGCAACCCGGTTAGGGTCGAGCGATCCGGTCCAGCGAACATCCGTGGCGCCTGTGGAGAGATTCATCCGCGCCGTGGTGACCCCCGGCAATGCCTGAAGCGCGCCCTCGATCTTGGAAAGGCACCCGCCGCATTTTGCTCCGCGCACAGACAGGGACAGGGCCTTTTCCTTGCCCGCTTCACGGACAAAGGCGGAAAAGTCACTCGCACGATCTTCCGCCGGTGGCGCAAGCCCCGACGGGCACCCCCTCTCCACAGTGTCAGCCATCATACTCATCTTATCAGCAGCGTTTTGCTCGCAGTGAACAGGACATCTTCCTCAGCGTCAGATTGCACGCTTGTCTGCAGCGTCCATTTGCCCGCCGGAAGGCCGACAGGAAGAGTGGCCGTATAGTCTCCATCGCCGATCGCGGCCATCACCAGCGGCGTATCTAGCGTGGCATTGGCGGCGTGCTTGAGAACAGCACTTACATGCATGGCGCTGAGCTTGTTCCCTTTTGCATCTTCGAGGTGGAAACGGACAATGCCATCCTCAAGGCCCGCTTGCGCCTGCCAGCCCAGTTCGCTCTGCGCCTGGCGCGCAGCCAGGGTGGAGTTGTAGTTGAGCCCCTGAAGATAGGATTTTTCAACGTCCTCGCCTGGAAATGACGTGATCGCCTTTTCCAGGAAAATCCCGTTCACGACGAACATGAGCCCAAAAAAGCCCATGAAGTACATCAATACGTGGCGCCCTTTCAGACGCTTTCCGGAAGATGGCTCGTTGGCAGTCATGTCCTGAACACTCATTACTTCTCTCCCTGGAAGGGTACGCTATCGCGCGTTGTTTCGCCAGTTTCGGGGTCTGTTGTCTCGAATATGAGAGTCCGGCGAGCCTCTCCTGCGGGGGCCGTGACTAGAAGTCGATAGCGGTCCACACCATAAGCATCCACAGGAAGCTCAAACTCACCATCGGTATCCTCTTCCATACCAATCACGGAGACTGTCGCGCCTTCAATGCCTGAGACTTTCAACGTCAGAGTCCGCGCCGTCGTGTCCTTGTTGACCAGCTTCAGAGCATAGCCATTGCGATAGTCACCGGAAGACAGGCGTATAAAGGGTGGAGACCGGTCTTTCAGGACATTCACTTCGAAAGTGGATTTCGTCATCAGGCCAAACAGCATGATGCCACCGATTGCAGCCATCAAGGCGGCGTACAGAAGCGTGCGTATGCGGAACGGATGCCACTTGGGCGGCTTGCGCCCCTCTACGCGTGCAGCCACGGCATTATCGGTGTCATATGCAATCAGACCCTTAGGCCGGCCGACACGCACCATCATTTCATCGCAGGCATCAATACAAAGCGCACAGTGGATGCATTCCAGCTGCGACCCGTCGCGAATATCAATGCCCATCGGGCAGACCTGCACACACTGATTGCAGTCAATACAGTCACCGCGGCCTTCCCAGTCCTGGTCCTTGCGCTTCGGACCGCGTGGTTCACCGCGGTCATAGCGATAGGTGACGTTCAGGGCGTCCTCATCCGTCAGGGCTCCCTGAATACGCGGCCACGGGCACATATAGGTACAAACCTGCTCGCGCATCATGCCGGCCAAAAAATAAGTCGTCATGGTCAGGATGCCGGCAAACCAATAAGCAGACAGCGGCGCTTCGCCTGTGAACCAGCCCTTAGCGACGGTTGGCGCGTCATGCCAGTAGAGAATGAAGGCACCGCCCGTCCAGAAGGCTATGATCAGCCAGACAATGTGCTTGCCCAGCTTGCGCCAGACCTTGTTGAAACTCCAGGGAGCCTTGTCGAGCCTCATGCGGGCGGCGCGGTCGCCCTCAAAGGCGCGCTCAACCCAGATGTAAAGATCTGTCCAGACGGTCTGCGGACAGGTGTATCCGCACCAGACCCGTCCGAACAGGGACGTTACAAGAAACAGAAACAGAGCCGCGAGGATAAGCAATCCTGCGATATAATAGGCCTCCTGAGGCCAGATCTGGATCCAGAAGAAATAGAACTTCTCTCCGGCAAAATCCGCAAGAACCGCCTGATCAGGGATACCTTCTCCCCTGTCCCAGCGAATCCAGGGCACAATGTAATAGGCCCCCAAGGTCAGTGCCATGACGATCCATTTGATCGTCCGGAACTTGCCGTGCGCCAGTTTTGGATAAATCTGACGCCGCTTGGCATAAAGATCTTCGTGTTGAGGGGGCACCGGTGCCGGCGCCCCCTCTTTCGAGGTCTTGTTATGGGGACCTATAAGTTCAACCATTTTACTTCTCTATTCTCCGCCACCCAGAGAGTGGACATAGACTGCCAGGGCCTTGATGGAGGCATCGTCAAGACGGCCCTCCCAGGCTGGCATGTGAGAATTACGGGCGTTGTAAATCGTGTTGTAGATATCTTCGCGATTACCGCCATACAGCCAGTCGGCATCGGTCAGATTCGGAGCACCGACATCGCGCGTGCCCTTACCGTCTTCACCATGGCAAGTTGCACATTGCTGGACAAAGATCGGCGCAGCACGCTGAACTGCGGCCCCATCGGCCTCACGGCCAGACAAATCCACAACATACTCGACCAGATCATCAATCTGGCCTGCTTCCAGAAGACCGTCACGACCGAAACGCGGCATCATGGAGAAGCGGGTATCCAGATTCTCGGGGTCACGAATACCGTGTGTGATCGTGTACTGAATACCATCGAGCGTTCCGTCCCACAGCCAGACATCGTCTGCGAGGGCCGGGTAGCCCTTGGCACCCCGGCCACCAGAGCCATGGCACGTGGCGCAGTTATCGCCGAACACACTGTCACCCATGGCAAGGGCAAACTGCTGCAGTTCACGGTCAGTTTCGATCTGCTCCAGGCTAGCGCCCAGAAGGATGGCAGAACTGTCAGCCCGCTTCTGGCGAAGCTCCTGTACCGCCACCGCAACATTGTCACGGTCGGACTGGTTACGCAGGCCCGGCGTGTTGGTGCCCATGCCTGGAAGAGCCGGAATGGCGGGCATCATGATCATGTAAATGATGGCCCACACAATCGTAGCATACCAGACGATCAGCCACCAGCGAGGCAAGGGCGTATTCAGCTCCTTGATCCCATCCCAGGAGTGGCCGGTGGTTTCAGTGCCACTATGGGTGTCGATGTCTTTGTTTTGATCAGTCATCGTTAGGTTCCTTGTCGGAAAGGGGCATCCGGGCCGCAGCGTCAAATTTCTCCTGATTACGCGGCCACAGGGCGTAGGCTAGAACACCTGCAAACAGCAGCACAAAGTAGATCATGCCGCCTGTTTGAGCGAAACTCGAGAGCATCTCATACATGGCAAATCTCCTTAGCGACGGTTCTTCAGATCGCCGGCTTCATAGGTGGAGAAATCCACCAGTGTGCCAGTCATCTGCAGGTAAGCGACAAGAGCGTCCATTTCGGTGATCCGGCCTGGATCCCCATCATAGTCGCGGGTTTCAACAGTGCCCTCACGACCGGATGCCTGAGTGTAGGCTTCGATCAGGCCATCAACATCGTCATAGCCAAGATTGTCCGGGTCGGCCTGGGCAACAAGGTGCGCCTTGGCATTCTCGATCATCTCATCGGTGTACGGCACACCAACCAGGCGCTCTGTTCTCAGGCGAGCTTCGATGCCGTCATACTTCAGCGTCTTATCAGCCAGGAAGGCATAAGGCGGCATGACAGATTCCGGCACCACAGAGCGAGGGTCCTTCAGGTGGTCAACCTGCCACTCGGCAGAATACTTGCCACCCACGCGGGCCAGATCAGGACCTGTCCGCTTGGAACCCCACTGGAAGGGGTGGTCGTACATGCTCTCCGCAGCCAGAGAGTAGTGACCATACCGCTCCACCTCATCACGTAGTGGACGGACCATCTGGCTGTGGCAGACATAGCATCCTTCACGAATATAGATGTCACGACCAGCCAGCTCCAGCGGCGTATAAGGCCGCATTCCGTCCACACGCTCGATCGTGTTGTCCATGTACATCAGGGGTACCATCTGAATGATCCCGCCGATGGACACGACGATGAGTATGCAGATTGTCAGGAGCAGGGAATGCCGCTCCAGAACGACGTGCTTGTTCATAAGTCCCATGGGTCAGCTCCTTCTATTCGGCCGGCTGCAGGACAGGCTGGTGAGGACGCGCATATTTCGGTTCGATCGTGTCGAAGCTTTCCGCTTCGCCATGGCCGAGCACAGTGCGCACGAGGTTGTAGGCCATCAGGCAGGCGCCGCTGAAGTACAGGAAGCCACCCAGAGCACGGATCATGTAGCTGATGTGCTTGGCCTCAACGGTTTCCACGAAACTGTATTCGAGGAAGCCGAATTCATTGTAGGCGCGCCACATCAGGCCTTCGGTAATCCCGGCAAACCACATGGAGATCATGTAGAACAGGATGCCGATTGTTGAGACCCAGAAGTGCCATTCAACAAGGGATTTGGAGAACAGGGCCTTCTTCTTCCACAGCCACGGAACGAGGCAGTAGAGAGCGCCGAAGGAAATGTATCCAACCCAGCCCAGAGCACCGGAGTGCACGTGACCAATACCCCACTCAGTATAATGAGACAGGGAGTTCACAGCCCGCACGGACATTAGTGGTCCCTCGAAAGTGGACATGCCGTAGAAGGCCAGGCTGACCACCATCATCCGGACAACTGGATCGGTGCGCAGCTTGTCCCAGGCACCAGACAGCGTCATAACGCCATTAATCATGCCGCCCCAGCTGGGCATCCACAGCATGACAGAGAAGGTCATGCCCAGCGTTTGCGCCCATTGCGGCAGAGCCGTGTAGTGCAAGTGGTGCGGACCGGCCCAGATATAGATGAAGATAAGGGACCAGAAGTGCACAATGGACAGGCGATAGGAATAGACTGGCCGGTTCACGCGCTTCGGGATGAAGTAGTACATGATGGCCAAGAAGCCCGTGGTCAGGAAGAAGCCCACAGCATTGTGGCCGTACCACCACTGCGTCATGGCATCCTGCACACCGGCGAAGACCTGAACGGATTTGGAGCCTGTGAAGCTGACCGGGACGGACAGGTTGTTGACGATGTGCAACATCGCAATGGTCACGATGAAGGACAGGTAGAACCAGTTGGCCACATAGATGTGGGGCTCTTTCCGCTTCCAGATCGTGCCGAGGAAGACCAGCAGATAGGCAACCCAGACAAGGGTCAGCCACCAGTCCACATACCATTCCGGTTCAGCATACTCCTTGGATTGAGTTATACCGAGCAGATATCCAGTCGCCGCCAAGACGATGAAGATCTGGTATCCCCAGAATACAAACCAGGGCCACATACCGCCAGCCAGACGCGCGCGGCAGGTACGCTGAACGACATAGAAACTCGTCGCCAGAAGGACGTTACCACCGAATGCGAAGATCACCGCAGACGTGTGCAGCGGTCTCAAGCGGCCGAAATTGGTGAAACCCCATTCAGGGAAATACATGAAGTGAGGAAATGTCAGCTGGAGAGCGATCACAACGCCGACCAGTAGCCCCGCAATGCCCCAGAACATGGATGCAAAAACGCCCCATTTCACAATGGCATTTTCATATTCAGACTGGTCGAACGGATTTCGTCCGAGCAATTGGCCTGCCCACAAAGACATGCCGACAAGGAAGGCCCCCGCCAGTCCGATAAAAGTCCAGGCCTGAACGGCCATACCTGTATCCTTGGCCCCTGCTGCCATCAGCAGCGCCAGGATCATGAAGACGCCAAGCAACGCGCCCACCATCATTATGGTGGACGTATAACCCCGCCCTCTTGCGATCACATTCGCCATGAGATTGCTCCCCATTTGCACCCGGGATGGGCGCGTTTGCAGAATAAGCTGTGCGTATGCCGAGGGGCCCCAACTCTGAATAGGTGTTTTCCCGTATGGGCTATGAGGGGCCACGCGCTCTAAAGTCGCACCAGATTTCAAGGAGGCAAAAGATGCCATTTCTCGCGCAACTGCTTACTGCGCTCACCTTGCTTTTGGCGGGTCTGATAAAGGCCGTATCGCACATGACAGCGATAACAACACTCAACATACCAACCTGTCTAGGTGGAAGCCAGACGGTTATGCTGAGTGCGAGCTTCTGGGAGCGTTCCCATTGCTGGGGGTGCTACGCTGCGCTGGCTGGGGCTGTCTGGCTGACAATTCTGTCTGTCCGGGCTCTGCCGCGTTATCGTGCACGCTTGATACGTGCCAAATGACGCTTACAAGGGGTGGCTCATGTCTGAGTCATCCAAGTCCGAGTCAAAAACGCCTATCGGCCTGACCGGCGAGCAATCGCTGCAGTCCCTTCTGTCGTCCATGCTTGCGAGCGTACCGGATGCCATGATTGTCATTGACGAGCATGGCATCATCATGGCGTTCAGCTCAGCAGCTGAGAAGATGTTCGGGTACAAGGCTGCTGATATTGCAGGTAAAAATGTCAGCGCCTTGATGACACACCGGGATGAAGACCATCACAACCGTTACATTCGAAATTATCTCGACACCGGCGTGGCCCACATCATTGGCATAGGCCGGATTGTTGAGGCAAAACTGGCCGATGGCTCGACCATCCCGGTAGAATTGAAAATCGGCGAGGCCGATATAGCCGGTCGCAAGATCTTCACCGGCTATATCCGGGATGTGACCGACCAGCAGGCCCAGCAGCACAAATTGTCACAGCTTCAGGCTGAGGTCGCAAACTTCTCGCGCCTCAGCGCTGTCGGCAGTATGGCCTCTGCCATGGCACACGAGCTGAACCAGCCCCTGACCGCTGTGGCAAATTATCTGGAAGCAGCCCGCGATATGCTGGACACACCAGATGAGGCTTCTCTGGCCATGGCCCATGAGGCTTTGGATGCTGCGGCCAAACAGTCCATTCGGGCAGGCCAGATTGTGCGGCGTCTCAGGGATTATGTTTCACGCGGCGAAATTGAAATGCGTCCCATGCCGCTGCCTGCGATTGTAGCTGAAGCGGTTTCCCTCTCCAAGATTGGTATTGAGGGCCCGATCGCACGCATCCTACAGGATGTTCCGGCGGACCTGCCGCTGGTCCGGGCAGACAAGCT
>Ga0209578_10001188_pt1 | contig 25139 bp, 21 predicted proteins | sample tdAd472_FD_187127 | JGI IMG/M metagenome (GOLD analysis project Ga0209578, IMG submission 187127) | Marine sediment microbial communities from the Atlantic coast under amendment with organic carbon and nitrate - tdAd47.2 (SPAdes)... | ecosystem: Environmental > Aquatic > Marine > Coastal >...
AAAGCAGCATAGTGACGGACTATTCTCATGATTTGGTAGAAAGCGAAGATTCTGGAAATGGTGATATTGTTAAGATCGTATCTACTCCTAATTCTGATGCGGCAGTTGTATGGGGGCGAATCGAGTCTTGGATTCACTCCGAGAACGGAATACCCGAAAGGCAGTTGTATTTCGACGACGCTGGTGAAGAAGTCCGAGAACTAAACTTTTCAGAAGTTGAGCTTATGGATGGCAGGGAGATTCCAACACGTTGGGTGCTTCGCCCTTTCGACGATGAAAATAGGCTTACGATTTTTGAAATAGTCAGTATCAAATTCGATCATGATATAGATCCTGCTATTTTTACGCAGCGCAATCTTCGATCACAAGATATCTGAGAGAAAAAAATATGTCATTGGTCGAAGTCAACAAGGTAAGTCGTCATTTCTCCACTGGGCCATTTGTTGTAAAGGCCTTGGACGATGTGAATATAACGATCGGAGAAGGCGAGTTCACTGCGATGGTTGGGCCTTCGGGTTCAGGAAAAACGACGCTACTCAATCAGATCGGTGGTCTCGACCGTCCTGACGCAGGCTCGATATTTATAGCAGGAACTGAAATTACGGACCTCAATCGTAAACAACTTACGGACCTTCGTCTATGGAAAATAGGATTCGTATTTCAGGAGTACAATCTGATTTCTGTACTTACTGCGCTCGAAAATGTTGAGTATGTGATGACGTTACAGGGTGTTGGCGTTAGAGAACGTCGAGAACGTGCACAAGCCGTTTTGCGGCAGGTGGGGTTGGAACAAGAGGGAGGTAGACGTCCCAACGAATTATCGGGTGGTCAACAGCAGCGCGTGGCCGTTGCAAGAGCAATCGTCAGCAATCCGGCAATAGTGCTTGCCGATGAACCTACAGCGAACCTTGATAGCAAAACAGGATCTGATCTACTGAAACTGATGCGTTCGCTAAATATTGAACAGGGGATTACGTTTTTGTTTTCAACTCATGATCCCATGGTTATGGAGCGTGCGACTCGGATCATACAATTGAAAGATGGTCGTATAGCCAGTGATTTACAGGACACCGAATTGCAGCAATGGAGGAGATCAACCCAGGGGGCAGCGAATGATGCTACGACTCGCACTTCGTAACTTTGTACGCAATACGCGGCGTTCTGTAGTAACCGTGAGCGCTGTTGTGGTCGGCGTGTGGGGGCTGATTTTTATCTGGGCATTTATCGACGGGGTAAATGAACAGATGATTACTAATAATATCCAGTATCTTACCGGACATCTGAAAACTCATCGACAAGGCTATCATGACGAAAAAGAATTGGCATTATCCTTGTCAGAAGAAGAGCCAGAGATTTTCGATCAGTTACCAAGCGGGTCAACATTTGCACCAAGAATAGAAAGTTTCGCATTGTTAAGTAATAGTGATGCGTCAGTTACGGCCGCGGTCTATGGTGTCGATCCAAGTAGGGAAAGGTCTGTCACGACGCTGCATCGGACAATCGTTGAAGGACGATACTTGGGCGGCGGCGATCTGGAAATCGTTGTTGGGCAAGTGCTTGCTGAAGAGCTTGGTGTTTCGATAGGTGAAGCCGTGGATGTCATCGTACAAGCCGCCGATGGTTCAATTGGCGCCGATAGATTCCGGCTTGTCGGTATTTTTGATTCAGGTATAGACACTCTCGACGAGTCATTGGCTTTTCTCCCCATGCAAGACGCCCAAGAAATTTACTCGATGTGGGATCAATACAGTGCCTGGAGTATAAGACTGGCAGATCGTCAAGATGTTGCCGCTACCAGTGAGTTGCTAGCTGACTCCCTTGGGCAGGACTATGAGGTGTACTCGTGGGATGAGCTGCTCCCATCTGTCGTTCAGTCGGTAAAGTTTCATGAAGCAATCGCCTATGTGGTGCTCACCATAGTCTTTGTTGTTGTGACTGCAGGTATTGCAAACACTTTGTTAATGTCGGTGATGGAGCGTACGCACGAATTCGGTGTGATGCGCGCGATGGGTACTCAACCACGACAGATTGTATCGCTCGTTATCTGGGAATCACTAGCTATAGCTCTCGTTGGCATCGTGCTTGGTAACGCTGTTGGAATTACCTTTACCAGTATCTGGTCTGAGAACGGCATGAATCTGTCTAACTTTACCGAGGCTATGGAAACTATGCCCGGTCTATCTGGAATCGTTTACCCGCTGCTGCGCTTGGATCACTTGATACTAATATCGGGTGCTGTCTTCTTGATTTGCCTGTTACCAGCAATAGCACCCGCGTGGAAAGCCTCTCGTTTAAAACCAGTGGAAGCCATTCGAGGTGTACGTGAGCATTCCCACATAGCGAGCAAGTTAGAACAATCAGTGAGATTCCCTTCCCATTGGCTGTGGGGGCAACTCGCATGGCGAAATATGTTTCGCAATCCAAAGAGGTCAGCTATTACTGGGGGAGCAAGCGCCTTTGGCATGGCATCGTTTATTTTCCTTTATGCCTTTACCGACGGATTCTTCGAACAAATGATCGACAATTCGACTCAGTTGCTTACCTCGCATGTTCAGATAAAGATCACTCAAGTTGGCAAGAATGAAGAGCTATTCGATAGTTTGTCGGTAACGACAGACCTGGCACAATATCCTGAAATCATAGCCAGTAGTGAAAGACTGACAGTGCCTGTGATGGTGAGCAGCACAAAGCAAGCCCTGCCGGTAGATTGGGTAGGAGTCGAGCCGTCAAAAGAAACTCAAGTAACCCGGATACATGAACTTATTGTCAGGGGAGCCTACCTGGATGCTGAACAAGAAGGGATAGTTATCGGTCAATCTTTGGCTGAAGATTTGGAAGTCGATGTTGGGCGTCGTGTCGTTATTACCGTACAGGATGAACAGAATCAACTTGTCTCATCAGCTATTCGTGTATCCGGAATTCTCAATACAGGTAGTGAACTATTTGACAATGGTTACGCATTCAGTTCTATCAACCACGTACAAGAACTCATGGGAGTTTCAAGTTCGTCTATTAGTCATGTCGCACTGCGCCTAGACAATCGCAATTTGAGTACCAGTGTATCGGAAGAGATTAATGGGCAATTACGCGACTCAAATTTACAGGCATACCCGTGGGAGTCAATCATGCCGGTCGTAGTCCAGATGGTGGATATGACACGAATTGATTTTTACCTCATTCTCGCTGTCATTTTTCTTATCGTGTGTATAGGGGTAATGAATGCGATGCTAATGTCGGTCCTCGAAAGGACCAGGGAAGTTGGCGTGTTACTTGCGCTAGGTACTAGGCCTGCACAAGTGACTAAGACGCTGATAATTGAGGCATCCTTTATTGGAGCAGTCGGTATATTTATTGGACTGTGCCTGGGTGTACTAGTGGCCAAGTACTATGGTCTACAAGGCATCAACCTTTCCGCTTTCATCGACAGTATGGCCACTATACCGGGTATGACAGATAGAGTTTACCCGCATCTTATTGCCAGTCATCTTATTGTCCCTACGGTGATGCTCTATGCAGCCGGGGTATTTGTTTCCCTCTATCCGGCTATCAAGGCTGCACGGCTACAACCTGTGGAGGCCATCAGTGGCTAGGCAAGTATTGTTTGGCCTATTCTTAATCCCGCCAATGGTAGTTGTGCAACCGGCGACCGCTGAGGTAACCGGGTATCTAAAAACGCTCTGGTTCGACACGAAGACGCTTGTCGAGCCCGATGAAGATGTGTCTCTTGGCGTTAATCGTGCGCGCCTAACCTGGCGGGAATCTATCAGAGAAGCATCGCTGTTGGTTAGCTACGATCTCGAATGGCAGTTTGGGAGCTACCTTGCTTCATCACAATATGATTTACAAAGGTTGTTACAACCCGATCCCTATTGGGACATACAGGGCCAATGGCAAAGATCGCGCCATCAACTCGTCAAAAATGGCGTATATCGCGCCTACTTAACAATACCGGTTGGACCTGTAGACATGCGTATGGGGCGTCAGCAACTCAACTGGTCCCGAACCTTTTTATGGAGCAGCTTCGACAGATTTAACCCCTACAATCCCTTGCAACTGGAGCCCGAAGAACGCCAGGGAGTGGATGCAGTGCAGTTTATCTGGAACTTTAACGGGCACAGCGCTGAAGTCGTTGGCGTAGGCAAGGATGATGACGTGAGCGGCAATAAAAACGCCTGGGGATTACGTTACCGCGGTAATTTCAAGTCTACAGATCTTGACGTGATGCTGGCTGATTTCGGGAGCACTCGGTCAGTTGGTGTAGCCGCCGCCGGTCAATTAGGGAGTGCCGGATTCCGCGTTGAGCTGACACAAAATTGGTCCGATAAGTTGAAGCTTGGGACGAGTTCTCGCAACTACCAGGATCTTGTATTCAGCGTGGATTATACATTTGCCAACAACACAACCATTATTGGTGAGGCGCTCTACCGCGGAGATGGTTCGTCCAGTCCAGAGTTCTACGATTACCAGGATTATCTGTCAGCAAGCCGGACCGATCTGGCAAAGCGGTACCTGGGAGTAGTAGTTAGGCGTGGATTCGAACCAATTGCCAGACTGGATGCCAGTATTTTATACAACGTGGAAGACGAGTCTTTGGCGTTGATCCCAAGCCTCATATATAGCCCCGGGGAATATGAAGACCTGCAACTGAGAGCCGGAGTTCAGATTTTCAATGGACAGCGAAATTCGGAATTTGGTTCCTTGGAGAATTTGGCCTTTATTGAGTTGCAGTGGTTCTACTAATCGCAAAATCGCGCATTGAATAAGTGAGAGATTGAAATGGTTTGTTTATTTTGCCGTATGACAACAAATATCAAATGGCTTCGGATTCCTTTGTGTACGATTTGCCGGGACCAGTTATATGATTTTTTTTGGGTTACTTGTGTACAGATTGTTGTTTGGCTATCGGGTGCGATTAGTGGAGTAACTTTTGTCATCGAAGAAATAGTACTATTTAGCGTACTAGTCCTAGTTAAACACCGGATTCCGGTCCCGTGGAAACACGAATCATGACTAGAAAAAAATTAGAAAGAACAGAGTGTCAACGAGCTCGTGAAATACAGCAAGGGTAAGTTCTATAACAAAATATCCACATTCTCTCCACTAAGGCTGCGAGTTTGAGGTAAACCATGATTTCTGTTGTCCTGATCCTAAATATAGGCAGTTCTTCCATAAAGTGGTCAACATTTAATTCATTGACTGATGTTGATGTGCTGGCAGAGGGGCGGGAGACCATCGACAATATGTCGACGTGTGTTGCAGGATTACTACATGATTTGGAACCCAGCCTGTGCATTATTAGGTTCGTACACGGCGGTACAAAGATGATCAAGCCTAGGGAAGTGACTTTGCGAACAGTGAAGTCGTTAGACGATTTGGTAGAATTCGCCCCGATTCACAACCGCTTAGCAGTAGATTGCATCAGGTTAATACTTTCCAGCGATAACAATATGCGAATCATTGCGGTCTTTGATACCGAATTTTTCCAGAACCTGCCACGGGTTGCCCGCATGTACGGCTTGCCCCAGTATTTGATACAGAAACACGGGATCCGTCGGTTCGGTTTTCATGGATTTGCACACGCGTCAATGCTGAACATTCTCGATGAAATCGCAGCGAAATCTTTTGATACCGCTTTTCGTTATAGCCGCGTAATTACTATACAACTCGGAAGTGGATGTTCTATGGCAGCAATCCGCAATGGAATACCCATCGAAACCAGCATGGGATTCTCTCCAAACGAAGGTTTGTTAATGAGCTCGCGATGCGGCGATATCGATGCAAGCCTGGTCACATGGCTACAAAAAAAGGAGTCCTGGACTCCGGAAGAGACAGACAGGATATTGAATGAGCAATCAGGATGGAAAGGTTTTTCAGGACTTAGCGGCGATATGCGGCAATTGCTGGAATCTGATTCAGACAGTGCAAAATGTGCAATAGATCTATTCGTTTATCGAATCAAGAAGACAATAGGTGCTTACTATGCGTTGTTAGGCGGTCTTGATGCTGTTGCATTCGGCGGCGGAATTTCTGAACACGCCCCAGAATTATGTAGACGAATAATGGATAAGTCCGGTCATCTGGGAGTGGTTCTATTATCGGAAGTGGGCTCCGGTAGTGGGAGTTCAAGTGCCCCACCTATCCAGCTTACTCAGGATGATTCAAACGTGGCGTGCTGGGTTGTCATGGAAGACGAGGCTAAGATGATGATGCAGACAGTTTTTCATAGTGGAATAGCAAGAGAAATAATGTAGGCTCTAGAACGCCGATTATTAAGAATGCGTGCGTATGGAATCTGGCTCCTGATCCGAACGTAGAAATATTTCCCGGTCTGTTAAAGGAAATTCTCTATCCATTAGCTGTTATGACGACTTTTGCCAAAATTAACTTAACTGGAACGTTATTCAACTATTACGAAAATGTAATCCTTCAGTAATTATTCCAACAGGTCTTCATATATATAATCTTAAGCTATCAAAACCAATTAAGGTTAGCTTTGGAAAAAAACAACCCTTGACCTGTGTCTCACGCACAGGATTATCATGCACTTTAGAAAAAGTGTAATCCAATTGGGCAGAAAGTTACGCCAGGAGGTTGTATGGAACACCGAAAAGGTTCACGCAAAGAGATTTGTCTGGGCGTCTTCCTCCACCTAGGCGACAAGTGTTTGGGGCGCTATGAGACGCGTAACCTAAGCGCGGGAGGATTATCATTGAAGGGCAGTGTGAGGGAACTTGCCAACAATTCTCTAGTTTATGTGTCGCTCGAACAGCGTCTGGAGACTGATCCAGCAAGTAGTGTATTCAAGGCATTAGTTATACATCAAACGTTCAATCGTATTGGATTAATGTGGGCAGGTGTTAATCCTTCTAATGTAGATAAGACCCCAGAATCTAAATCAGACCACAAGCTAAAGAACGGTTTGATCTTCGGCTGATTCTGTAAGGGGCGTGAGCGCACTACAAGAAAATCAGCACAAAATAATATGGATGCGCAGTGAATATAATTGGTGACGATGGTGCGAAAATTATCAGACGATGAGCATTCAGTATACCGATAGGTTTGTTAGTCGTTTAACGAAAAATACACTGGCACTTGTTCTGGCTGGTGGGCGCGGTTCTCGACTTAAAGATCTTACGCTGTGGAGGGCCAAACCAGCAGTACCCTTTGGCGGTAGATTCAGAATTATTGATTTTACTTTGTCAAATTGTATGAATTCCGGTGTTCGTCGGGTGGGGATACTTACACAGTATAAATCACATTCCTTACACGGCCATATCCATAAAGGGTGGGGTTATCTTCGCGGCGAGTTGGGAGAGTTTATTGAAGTGTTACCTGCGCAGCAACGAGTGGAAGATAAATGGTACAGTGGAACGGCTAATGCTGTTTATCAGAATTTGGATATTGTGAATAGCCATAGTCCTGATTACGTGCTCATACTTTCTGGTGACCATGTATATAAGATGGATTATGGGCCCATGCTTGCTTTTCATGTAGAAAATTGTGCGAATTTGACTGTTGGTTGTTCTGAGGTTCCGCTCTCTCAAGCAAAGTCGTTTGGGGTAATAGGCGTTGGCTCAAATAGTTTAATAAGATCCTTTATTGAAAAACCAGATCAGCCGGAACCAACACCAGGGAGTCCCGATGTAGCCCTAGTGTCAATGGGTATCTACGTATTCAACACTGGCTTTCTCATTGAGCAACTTCGGCAGGATGCAAAACGCGGAGAAGAATCAAGTCACGACTTTGGCAGGGACATTATTCCCAGTAGCATTGGTAAGGACAACGCATTTGCCTACCCTTTTCGCACCGGTACTTCTGGTGCTAACGCATACTGGCGTGATGTGGGCACTATAGATAGTTACTGGCAGGCAAATCTTGAGTTAATCGGGGTGTCACCAGAGCTTAATCTCTATGACAAGGAATGGCCAGTTTGGACATACCAAGAACAAACACCTCCAGCCAAGTTTGTATTTAACGAAAAAGAGCGTAGAGGTATTGCAGTTGATTCAATGATATCTGGCGGCTCGATAATTTCAGGTGCACAGGTAAGCCACTCTTTGTTGTTTGATAATGTTTGCGTGGAGGCCTACACCACAATTGAAGATTCTGTGATTCTCCCGGAAGTAGCTATTGGGAAAAACTGCCATATAAAACGGGCAGTAATAGATAAAAAAACTGTTATACCAGACAACGTGAATATCGGTTTTGATAAGGAGCTGGATGGAAAACGCTTCTATATCAGCCCAGGAGGAGTAGTTCTGGTAACTCCTGAAATGTTGGGACAGAACCTTCATTCCGTTTACTGAAAGGCAACAACTAGCAATGGGAAAGTTAGTTGAAAATTAAAACTGGCGAATCCCTGTTCAAATTGTCAGTAATCACTACCAAGAATTTGTCGATTTTACGCATCGCTTTTCGTAGCAATATTGGCCATGGAATAGTACGTATAGGAAAAGTGGAAAGATGATGGTGATTTGACAATCATATTATTTGTGTAGGTAAGTTGTAGCATCCAGAAAAGCGAAGAGAGACTAGAAGTGTATTGAGGTGGCTAAAAGGTTTTTATGGCCCAGATTATGAGGAAGCTAGAAAAAACAAATGAAAAAGCGACAAAAACAAGACCAGGAGCAGAAAGTCAGCTCTCATTCGCAAAAGAAAACGCCCTTATCCAAAGAGATATTGAGCAAAATGCATGCGTATTGGAGGGCAGCAAATTACCTCTCTGTCGGGCAGATTTATCTACTAGACAATCCTCTGCTACGAAAACCTTTGACGCTGGAACACATAAAACCTCGACTACTTGGGCACTGGGGGACGACTCCGGGACTGAATTTTGTCTATGTGCATTTGAATCGAGTAATCAAAGCACATGATCTAAGCATGATCTATATCGCCGGCCCCGGGCATGGTGGTCCGGGCTTGATTGCCAACACTTATCTGGAAGGAACCTATAGCGAGTTTAATTCAGGTATTGGGTGTGATGCAGCAGGAATAAAAAGCCTGTTCAGGCAATTTTCCTTTCCTGGGGGCGTCCCCAGCCACGTTGCACCTGAGACGCCTGGATCAATCCATGAAGGGGGAGAGCTGGGTTATTCTCTATCCCATGCATTTGGCGCCGTATTCGACAATCCAGACCTGATTGCTTCCTGCGTGGTTGGCGATGGTGAAGCCGAGACTGGGCCACTTGCCACTGCATGGCATTCGAATAAATTTCTCAACCCAGCTAAAGACGGTGCTGTACTACCCATTCTCCACCTTAATGGTTTCAAGATCGCGAGCCCAACTATTCTGGCACGGATAAGTAATGAAGAACTGGAAAGTTTGTTCGTTGGTTATGGTTATCAGCCCTATTTTGTTGAGGGTTCCGACCCTGAATCAATGCATCAATTGATGGCGGCTACCCTGGACAAGGTTATAGCCGAGATCAAGATAATCCAGCAAGCAGCAAGAATTGAGGGCAACTTCCAACGACCGCGTTGGCCGATGATTATTCTGCGTACACCGAAAGGCTGGACTGGCCCAAAGGAAGTCGATGGCTTTAAGACAGAGGGATCTTGGCGCTCACATCAGGTTCCATTGGCCGAATTGGCTGCTAAACCTGGCCACGTAAAATTGCTTGAAGACTGGATGAAAGGATACAAGCCACAGGAGTTGTTCGATGAAGCTGGCAGTCTACGCTCGGAACTGGCAGCGTTGGCACCTCTGGGTGAGCGGCGTATGGGGGCCAACCCACACGCGAACGGGGGATTGTTGCTCAAAGATCTAGAATTACCCGAATTTGGTAAATATGCGTTGTCTGTCCCGGTACCAGGACAGGTAGAGGGAGAAGCGACGCGGATCATGGGCAAGCTGTTGCGGGATGTTGTGCAGCTCAATATGAAGGCAAATAATTTTCGAATCTTCGGCCCGGATGAAACGGCCTCTAATCGGTTGGGCGCCGTGTTTGAGGTTACAGATCGAGCCTGGCAAGCGAAACGTGAACCAGAAGATAGTCATCTAGCTACAGACGGAAGAGTAATGGAAATGCTCAGTGAGCATACCTGTCAGGGTTGGCTAGAAGGCTATCTACTAACCGGGCGCCATGGATTGTTCTCTTGCTACGAAGCCTTTATACATATTGTCGATTCAATGTTTAATCAACATGCAAAATGGCTCAAAGTAACAAGCAAGGAAATCCCCTGGCGACGACCAATTGCATCCTTAAATTATTTGTTGACTTCCCATGTCTGGCGTCAGGACCACAACGGTTTTTCACATCAGGATCCAGGCTTTATAGATCATGTGGTTAACAAAAAAGCGGATGTAATTCGTGTATATCTGCCACCAGATGCCAATACCTTGTTAGTAGTAACTGACAAATGTCTACGATCGAAAAACTTTATCAATGTCATCGTGGCTGGAAAGCAGCCTCAGTTACAGTTTCTAGATATGGATGCTGCTGTAAAGCACTGCAGAGAAGGCATTGGTATTTGGGAGTGGGCTAGTAATGACCGGGACAGTGAACCGGATGTGATTATGGCATGTGCCGGCGATATACCAACACTCGAGATACTAGCCGCTGTTGCGTTGTTAAGACAATACTTGCCCGAACTTAAAATAAGAGTGGTTAATGTCGTGGATTTGATGAGTTTGCAACCGCAAAGCGAACACCCTCATGGGCTGCCAGATAGAGACTTCAATAGCCTTTTCCCAGAGGATACACCGATTATATTTGCCTATCACGGTTATCCCTGGTTGATACACCGGTTGACTTACCGACGTCTGGCTCATCCCCAATTACATGTGCGCGGTTATAAGGAGGAAGGCACGACGACAACACCATTTGACATGTTGGTACGTAATGACATGGATCGTTTTCATTTGGTGGAAGATGTTATAGATCGCGCAAAGAAATTGCCGGGAAAGGCAGATTACGTCAAACAACTTATGCGCGACAAGCTGGTAGAACACGAACAGTATATAAACCAATATGGTTTGGATATGCCAGAAATAAGAGAATGGAAATGGATATATTGAAATACTTGGGAGCTACTTTAACAAGCGGTTCGACCTCATTCATGTATAGAGAGTGCAGCAGTAAGCGCAAAATAAGCTACAACATGAAAATAAAGAAGCCAAGTATTAGATAGGAAGGCAGAAAGAGAGAAGGTTAGTTTCAATCATATCTACAAAAGAAGGTGAAATCATGAAAACTAAACAAGATCAGAATGCCGCTAGTAGAGCCTCCGCGAAGCAAAAATCTAAGCCAAAGAAATCAGTTACTAAGGCTGCCTCTAAAACGAAGTCTAATGTAAAAAAAGCGAGATCCCAAGCACGAGCAAAATCGAAAATTGTAGAAGAAAATAGGGAGGAGGTGATCGCTGAAGTGGCATACCAAATTGCGCAGAAACGCGGCTTTAGGGGGGACTGCGCACTGGATGACTGGTTACAGGCTGAAAGAGAAGTTGACGCAAAATACTCTTGTGGGCGGTCTGTGAAGCAAATGTAGAACAGATTCTTCTGGGAAGGAAATGTTTCGTAAACTAAAAGGTCTATCTCGGCTAAGCTGCCCAAATTATAGTCTAGGTAGAAGATACAAAGTAGGCAGTTGGAAACTGGTTGATTGACTGCTATCCCAGGCTGAATAGAAAGACTCGATCATCCGAGTGCAAACCTATATTCGAAAAATACCGATAAGTGACCATTGGATAGAGCGATATGGAAGCTACGCAACAGCTACAAAATCTTGGCCAGAGCCTCTGGCTTGACAACATCACTCGCGAGTTACTTTCTAGCGGCACACTAAGCCGTTATATCAGCGAATTCTCTATAACGGGGCTGACCTCGAATCCCACAATATTCGATCATGCTATCAAAGAGGATGCCAGCTATGATGATGCCATCCATCAAAAAGCACTTGCCGGCAAGTCGGCCGAGACCATATTTTTCGAACTTGCTCTAGAAGATCTAGTTCAGGCCGCGGATTTATTCTGGCCTGCCCACGATGATAGCGATGGCGTCGATGGCTGGGTGTCACTGGAAGTGTCACCTTTGTTGGTCAACGACATCGGGGGTACTGTAAAAGCAGCTGAAAATATTAAGAAACTGGCGCAACGGTCCAATCTATTTATCAAGATACCAGGAACTGTTGAGGGTATCGCAGCGATTGAGGAGGCAATATTCGCCGGTGTGCCAGTGAATGTCACCCTGTTATTTTCCCTCGAACACTATCTTGCCGCTGCTGAGGCATACATGCGCGGCATAGAACGTCGCGTCGCTGCCGGTCTCGATCCGTTAGTTGCTTCTGTTGCTTCCGTATTCATTAGCCGCTGGGACGTTGCCATCAAGAATCGTGTTCCGGCTGCGCTGCGCAATCGACTTGGTATCACCATCGCTCAACAAATCTATAAGGCCTATTGTGAGCTACGGGCGTCAAAGCGATGGCAGAAACTGGTCTTTGCTGGGGCAAGGCCTCAACTCCTGCTATGGGCCAGCACAGGAGCAAAAGATCCTAATGCTTCTGACACCTTTTATCTTGAAGCACTGGCGGCACCGGATACAGTCATCACAATCCCCGAGAAGACATTGCTTGCTTTCAACGATCATGGCTCCGTGAAGGATGCAATGCCTACTGATCTAGTTGATGCTGATGAAGTGTTCGCCGAATTCACTAGAGAGGGTATTGATAGCGATGAGCTTGCAGCCCTCCTGCAGCGGGAAGGCGTATCCGCTTTTATCAGGTCTTGGCAAGAATTAATGAATTGTATTACCGAAAAATCACGAGCTGTGGGGGAGACCAGACAGGTATGAGCAAAGAGATTTTGACCAATACGCGTAATAGTATGTCCATAGGCAATTGGCCGAAGTTATACATTGTGCGCAATGAAAGATTGTATTTAGGTTTCAACTTAATTGAGAGGGAGCAAAAATGATTAGTCATCCTGTCCGTATGCTTATTGGTTGCATATTACCTTTCGCTCTGATTTTCGTGTTGCCGTTATTTGGGGTAGGGGAGGGTGTCACCCTGACTGTCTTTATTGTTCTCATGCTTGGTTGTCACTTAATGATGATGGGCGGACACGGTATGGACAAAACCAATAAGGATAATAAGGGGGAGTGATCATGAATAGAATTGATGTAAAACGGTTCGGGCTGGCTGCTGGTACAACTCTTGCCTTTTTGTATTTGGGCTGTGTATTCGTTATGGCGACGACCGACACAGGAACGACAATTCGGTTTTTCAATAGCCTGATACACGGTATTGATGTCACCAATATTATTCGTGTTGATATGCCATTGCGCGAAGCCTTGCTGGGTTTGGTTGAAATCTTTGTTCTAGGTTGGCTGACCGGCGCGATGATGGCATCGGTTTACAATGTATCTCACAAGAAATGACTAATGTCGGACGAGTAGCGTGAATTCTGGTTTAGCTAGTGACTAACACTAACCTGATTTAGACGGAGGAGCGAAAATATGCAAACCGAACGTTTTAGAATTGTAGGTATGAACTGTGGCGGTTGCGTCCACAAAGTAACGCGTACATTGCAAGCAGTCTCCGGGGTTGGCGATGTAAAAATATCTCTTTTGGACGGTGAAGCCACCTTGCAATACGATAAACAGCAGACTTCACCTAAGCAGCTGAGAGCAGCAGTGCTGGAGGCAGGCTACGGCGTGAATATTGACGGCATTAAACTGAAAGCAACGGGTAAAGGCTGCTGTAGTGATTGATTTTCTCTACATAAAAGTAACGGAGCCAAGTTTTGCGTCGATTCATTGTACGATGTACTCCATTAAGAAATTGGGTAAACCTGGTTCGGTCAAGCGCCTACTGGAAAGGCGATGAGCAATTTAAGTGACAGCTGCCGCCAGCTATACGGACTATTGCATTCAGACATTGAAGGGTTCGATTCGTTGGTCGAATTGGCTTTGGATATGCGTTCGGCATGGAACCATGCCACTGACCAGGTGTGGAGACAACTTGATTCAAACCTTTGGGAACTCACCCAGAATCCCTGGTTAGTGTTGCAGACCGTGTCGCGGGAGAATCTGCAGCAGGTATTGACCGACCCGGCTTTTCGCAAAAAAGTCGATGATCAAGTGCAGCTCTGGCGGAAAGAGGCTGCAGCACCTGCGTGGTTTCAACAAGCCTATCCTGAGTCAAAGCTTAGCTGTGTTGCTTACTTCTGTATGGAATTCATGTTGAGTGAAGCACTGCCCATTTACTCAGGTGGGCTGGGCAATGTGGCAGGAGACCAACTTAAAGCAGCCAGTGACCTAGGTGTGCCAGTGATCGGTGTGGGCCTGTTGTACCAGCAGGGGTATTTCCGGCAGATGATCGACCAAAGTGGTGCTCAACAGGCATTGTACCCCTATAACGATCCGGGTCAGCTGCCCATTACGCCGTTGCGCAAAGCCAATGGTGAATGGTTGCGGTTGAAGCTCGATTTGCAGGGTCATCCGATCTGGTTACGTACTTGGCAAGTTACCGTGGGTCGGACGAAACTTTATCTACTGGATAGCAACGACGCGGCAAATCATCCGCCTTATCGTGGAATTACCAGTGAGCTCTATGGGGGCGAGTCGGATCTGCGCCTGTTGCAAGAGTTGATCCTCGGGATCGGTGGATGGCGGTTACTTGCTGCTCTCGGCATACAGCCAGACGTATGCCACCTGAATGAAGGGCATGCGGCATTGGTTGTACTGGAACGCGCTCGCAGTTTTATGCAGGACAACGGACAATCATTCGAAGTAGCTCTGGCCGTCACCCGGGCCGGGAATCTGTTTACTACTCATACAGCTGTTGCCGCTGGATTTGATCGGTTCTTACCAGCTCAGATTGAGCATTACCTCGGTACTTACGCCCACGAACAACTTGGTATTACGGTTGACGAATTACTGGCGTTAGGTCGCCAAAATCCTAACGACTCAACAGAGGCGTTCAATATGGCCTATCTGGCGATTCGTGGTGCTGGAGCCGTGAACGGCGTGAGCCGCCTCCATGGCGAGGTGAGCAGGAAACTATTTGGGTCTCTGTTCCCGCGCTGGCCGACGCATGAAGTGCCAGTCGGGCATGTCACAAATGGCGTACATACGCCAACCTGGGATTCGGCGACGGCAGACAAGCTTTGGACACAATCTTGTGGCAAGAAGCGTTGGCTAGAGCCAACCGAGGCGCTGGCGGAAAAAGTTTCTTGTGTCTCCGATTCCAGACTTTGGCAATCTCGAATGGCCGCCAGCATCGAGCTACTTGCCTATGCGCGCGAGCGTTTGTCCAGACAATTGGCTGATTCTGGTGAGTCGCAGGAACAAATTCAAAGTGCAAAGCAGCTATGCGATTGCGATAGGCTGACGCTGGGATTTGCACGGCGATTTGCTACCTATAAGCGCCCGAACCTGCTACTCCATGATCCGGACCGACTACTGCGTCTGTTGACCAATCCGCAACGTCCGGTACAGCTAATCATAGCAGGTAAGGCTCATCCCGCTGATCAGGCTGGGCAGGCTCTGATTCAGCAGTGGATACAGTTTATCCGACAACCCGTTGCGCGATCCCACGTGATCTTCCTTGATGACTACGATATGCATATTGCCGCACATTTAGTGCAGGGGGTGGATGTTTGGCTCAATACGCCGCGGAGGCCATGGGAAGCCAGTGGAACCAGTGGCATGAAGGTACTTGTCAATGGCGGTATTAACATATCGGAGTTGGATGGCTGGTGGGCGGAAGCCTATTCACCGGAGGTGGGATGGGCGTTGGGGGACGGTCAGGAACACGGAAACGACTCCACCTGGGATGCGATTGAAGCGGAAGCTCTTTATGAATTACTTGAAAACGAGGTGATCCCCGAGTTCTATACTCGTGACGATCAGGATATACCCAACGCCTGGGTGGCACGAATGCGGGAGAGCATGGCACGACTGGCCCCCCATTATTCAACTAATCGTGTGGTGCGCGAATACACTGAACAACACTATCTCCCGGCCGCTGCAGCCTACCGCGAGCGCAGTCTCAACAAAGGCAAGCTGGGCTCAGAGGCGGTAGATTGGCGGCGTTCGCTGGAAGAAAAATGGACTGCACTTCGTTTCGGTGAGATGAAGACAGAAACGGACCGTAATCAACATAGTTTTAAGGTTCAGGTATATCTTGACGGCCTTGATCCCGGGGCAATACGAGTAAAACTCTATGCCAGCTCTAACTCTTGTGGTTCTCCGGTGCAGATGGAGATGCAACGTGAGAAACAGCTTGAGGGTGTTTCAAACGGATTTACCTACAGCGCCTGCGTTGCTGCTACTCGCCCGGCAACGGACTATACGGCGCGAATCCTGCCGTATCACCCGAACTTGACGATTCCTTTGGAAGAGGCGCATATCCTGTGGCAGCGATGATGCATCATCTTTGCACCAATAGGATTAGAAAACTCAATAATTATCCTCGCTGCTTGCTATTTAACCAATCTTTCAAGGGTTGTGCTTACGAATGAAATGCAGACTATAAACTAGCACCATGATTTCAGCACCAAACCAAATATATCAACTCGTTAATCGGGGGGGGGGAGTAGTAGAGGGGCAAATCAAGCGTTTTCGATGTCTCTCATTCAATGCTAGCCAAGCGAGTAAAGGTAGGTTACAAGAATGAAAACAGAAAAGATTAAAAGGTCTGCCGCTTCCGGGTACGAAATACTTGCGAACGAGTCTGGATCAGGAACAGAGAGAGCGATAGATTTGCTGACGGTTTTGTTTAAAAACTTTCGTTCAGATATTCGGGTCCGCTTGTGGGATGGCTCAGAGCTAGCAGTTGGGAATCGATGTCGTGCGCCAACGATATATTTCAAATATCCCCAAGTATTCGCGTCAATGCTGCTTTCTCGTAATCCACTCCAGTTAGCCGATAGCTATTTTCGTGGAAACATAGATATTGAGGGTGACATCTACGAAGTCCTCAAGATTCGCCATTATTTCGCTACATTAGAGCTGGCCATTGATCAGAAAATCAGACTAATTTCAGCAGCGTTATCGCTCAAGTTCACTAGCCTTTTCGATGCCACGCCAGCAAGTCGATTGATAGGGAAACGCCCAAAATATGTAAGGATGCCCGGTTCAAGTAAGAAATTTAATAAGTCAGCTATTGCCTTCCACTACGATGTTTCAAACGATTTTTACAGGCTATGGTTGGACGAAAACATGGTCTATTCCTGCGCTTATTATGAAGATGTGTGCCACAGCCTGGAGCATGCGCAGACTAATAAACTAATGCATATCTGTCGAAAACTCCGATTGCGCCCGGGGGACACATTGTTGGATATCGGTTGTGGTTGGGGAGCTCTCGCGTGTATGGCTGCTGAGAAATATGGGTCTATAGTCGTTGGAATTACATTGAGCCAACAACAATACGACTACGCCACGAGACTAGTGTTAGAAAAAGGGTTGGAACACAAAGTTTCTATCAAATTCCAGGATTACAGGGATCTGAATGGCGAAGTATTATTCGACAAGGTAGTGAGTGTAGGCATGTTTGAGCATGTCGGACTGAAGAACCTGGACCGGTATTTTGAAGTAGTTAATCGTCAACTGAAACCTGGCGGATTGTTTCTGAACCACGGTATCACTATGGACGAGGGTGGATGGAAAACAAGTATTGGTACACAGTTTATCAATAAGTATGTATTCCCTGATGGGCAGTTGGATACAGTGAGCAATGTTCAGCGAAAGATGGAAGATGGTGGCTTCGAAATTCATGACGTCGAATGTTTGCGTGTTCATTATGCGTTGACACTGCGGGAATGGGTTCGTCGGTTGCAGGAGAAACATGAGGAAGCTCTTAACTATGTGGATGAGGCAACATATCGCGTTTGGCAACTGTATATGGCCGGGTGTGCTCAGCAGTTTGAGGTTGGTGGCGTGGGCATATATCAAATCCTCGTATCCAAACGCAATTCCAGTTTTTATCCTCTGCCCCTTACCAGACAGGATATCTACAACTAATGATTCTGTTGAAGTGAACAGTGATATCAAAATAGAACTTATTAGCCCGAAACCGAGACATTCGTGAAAAAGGAAAACGACAAGCCAATTCAGATAGCTGGAGCGGGTCTGGCCGGGCTGGCTGCAGCTATCACTCTTGCGCAAGATGGTAGAAAGGTAGTCGTACATGAGGCAAAAAGTGAAGTCGGGCATCGTTTCGCGGGGGACTTGCAGGGTCTGGAAAACTGGTCCGAACACCAGGATGTGCTAGCCTGGATGAGGGACCAGGGATTGCCTGTGACATTTTCCTATTTACCGTGCCGAACTGGCGAGGCATTCGATGCCTGGGGAAACCAGTACCGAATTGGCTCGCAAAAACCGCTGTTTTACATGATCGAACGTGGACCGGGAAAGAAATCACTGGATACTGCGCTTTTAGAACGCGCAATAAGTAATGGAGTTGAAGTTGAGTTTGGTAGCAGGCTGAAATCGTTGTCTGGTAAAGGGATACTGGCAACAGGACCCAAAGCTGCAGATGCAATAGCGGTTGGCTATCATTTCGAAACTTCAATGGATAACGGATTCTGGCTAATTCTGGATAACGACCTTGCTCCTGATGGATACAGTTACCTTCTTATAATGAATGGCCGTGGCACGGTCAAAAGTTGTATGTTCAGAGATTTTAAAAATGAATCACTCTATGTTGGTCGTACTGTTGATAGATTTCAGGGCCTTCTTAAGGTTGATATGAAAAACCAAACACCACACGGTGGTGCTGGAAACCTTTATTCACCTGCAAAAATTGTAAGTGGAGTTCACCCAATGGTGGGAGAGCATGCAGGATTTCAGGATAGTTTATGGGGATTCGGAATGCGCATAGCGATTCAGTCAGGCATCCTCGCTGCGCAGTGCATTATGAAAGGGGCGGACTACGAGAAATTATGGCGAAGCGCGTATCTGGCAAGTCAACGCAAATCAGCAGTCAATCGCGTACTGTTCGGTTTGCTTGGTAATCAAGGATTCAGACGTGTATTGAAAAGTAGTCGTAGCCGTATTGAGAATGCCGACAACCTGATGTATAAACTTTATAAACCAACTATCCTAGGAAGTTTGCTCTACCCGTGGGCAAGATTAAGAATTCATTCACGTCGTAAAGATGCAAGCTGTAATCACGTCGACTGTAATTGTATTTGGTGCAGGCACGGTAATCACTGATCGTGTGAGCAATAAAATGTGATTATTAAAAGTGTTACTCTGATTGCCTTAGGTCTTACATCTCGCACTTTCCTATCGAAGCCAACACAAAGAAATAGAGCTTGACGAAAGAAGAGGCGGTTGTGCCATTCATGGCGGTCACCGTCAAATATTTTTGTGGGCTCAGTGCTAGCCGCTGATAACAAATATGTTCCGCCCCGCTGTTTCTGCCCTTAAGCGTATTAATTTCAGATATGGCGCGTTTCCTCATTGGCAAAGTATTAAGTCGTCCTCGATTTTCTAGTGTACGAAACCGGAAAAATGTTGTGGCAATCGGCTTGGCAACTACCGCACTACCTTTTGTGCTCTGGTCCTGGCTGCTATAAAAGAGTCCACTTTACAGACTCAACAGCTTCACCTTACTAACGCCGGGATTAGGGATCGTTGTCGTTTATGTGCATTTTTGTAAGATATTAACGATGGTCAGCCGGTTTGACTCGTTCTTGAATTAGGTAGGAATGGTAGTGGCATTGGCTAGTGAGCAAATAGGAAAAGACCTGCAAGTGTATTACGTGCAGGTCTTTAAGTAGTTCATATCAAGCCTCTCTCGGCAAATGAGAAAGAAGAAGCATTACCAACAATTATATGATCCAGTGTTCTTACGCTTACTAACTCAAGAGCAGATTTTAGCTTGTTGGTAATTGCTATATCTTGTTGAGATGGTTCTGTGCATCCTGAGGGGTGACTATGACAGAATATAACTGCACCAGCATTCAATTCCAGCCAAAAGTGTAGCCATCCCTTCACAACAACCCCCGCTCCGCAAAGCTCACCAGATTCTCAAGTGATCCTACGACCACATGGTCAAGAACACGTATATCAACAGTTCCGAGCGCGGCTTGCAGTTTTCTCGTAATCTTGATATCCGCCCGGCTCGGCTCTGCCACCCCTGATGGGTGATTGTGCGCAAATATACACGCGGCTGCATTGCATCCAAGCGCCTCGCGCACGACTTCTCTCGGATACACAGCGGCGCCGTCAACCGTCCCACGGAAGAGCACGTGCTCCTTGATCACACAGTGTTGGTTAGTAAGGTAGAGCGCAATAAACGATTCGTATTCCTGCCCAACAAAAAGCGTCGCAAGGTATAGCTTCGTTTCACCCGAAGACGTGAGAACTGGACCACGATAGAGCTTTTCTCGAAGTAGGCGTCTTGAGAGCTCGAGCGCTGCTGCGAGCTTTGCCTCCGCTGGCTCACTCCCGTTTCCCAACATTAAGGGAAAAAGCTCTCCCGAGTAGCGCTTTCGCGTCCGTGTCTTCCCAATGACAATCGAAAGCAGTACTTCAGTGGATAGATTTTTAGTATCTATGTCGATCTCCTAATACAAAGAACATCCGATATGCATCATTGAACGAATCTCCTAATGAGAAATGGGAACAATATTTCTTAGGGACGATTCGTCCCTCCGCGTATAGAGCCAATGATTTCCAATTCTTTAGATGTGAACGCAACAGAATCTATTTCACTCATCGGGTATGCAAACGCGCGGAATCAGCAACCGCGCTTTGGCATAAAACAACAGGATAAGCTTTCTCACATCTATACTATCGGTCGCACGGGGGCAGGAAAAACATCTCTCCTTACAACGTTAGCACTCCAAGACATACTGGAGGAACGTTAACTCTGCGTTATTGACACTCATGGCGATCTTGCCGAGCGACTCGTAAGATCAGTGTCCTCATGGCGAGAATCCGATCTCATATGATTAAAGTACCTGATCCCGATCAGCCCTACGGACACAGCCTGCTGAAAGGCGTGTACCCGGATCGCGCATCGCTTGCAGTCTCTCTGGCACCAGGGAGGCCCTCAAGAAGCTCTCTGACGATGCCCAGTGTGTTCGTATGGATCATGTTCTTCGCAATACGCTCTATGCGCTCATAGAGGCCGGTGGCTTTGTCCTTCCCGACATCCTCTCCATGCACACCGGCCAGGACTTCCGCAGAATAGTGCTTCCGCGCATTGAAAATGAGCAACTGCTTGGATTCTGGAAGCGTGGGTTCACCGTATACAAACCCCACTACCACCAGGACATGATCGCACCCATCCAGAATAGAACCGGAGCCTTCCTTGTTGATCCAAAGCTTAGACGGATATTCTCGAGCCCGCCAGAAAACTTAAGTTTTAGTTCCAACATGGACAATAGCAGAATCCTCATCGTCAATGTCTCCAAGGGACGGCTCGTGGAAGAGGCGCCAATCAGCTTGGCGCGCTCCTCGTGACCACACTTGGCCTTGCGGCCATTATTCGAGGCGACCAGCCAGAATCACAGGTGACAAGTCAAAACAGATCCCGTTGAAAAGTGGATAAAAATTTTTGTGGGTATCTACTACCCCAATTATGAAAAATAGTGCCTTTCCTAAGTGTTAGGCACTACTGTGCTTTCCGACCCTTATGATTTGGTCAAGCCGGCCTGGTGGGCCGGGTGAGTGGAGATAGTGCGGGTGACGATGCTCAGCACTCTGCCCATCGGTTCCGGGTAGGCGGCAAACAGGAAGCGCGGGGAAACGGGACTGTCAGCACCCACTGGCAGATCGGCCTGGCCGGCAATACCACGTCCACCAGCAGAGCGGCGCTTTCCACCATCGGCGGGCGCCGCAGCTGGGGCAGAATCCTCTACTGTCACTGTCAGTGTAGTCAGACTCCTGGAGGGAGTCCTAGCTAGAGCGAGGCTCGGGGCCTGGGAGTGTCAAAGCGAGTATAGAAGCCAGACACACTGAATTAATTGTTTTCATAGATTTTAGGAGGTTGGATGGATCATTATCAATTGAACATACAAATCAACACGGATACGCTGGTCGCAGCTCCTTAACGCCCTGGCCGAAGTTGGACACGAAAACGTGCCGCCGTTGCTGTTCTCCCTGATCGACCCAGCGCCCATAGTGCCGCATGATCATCTCGGTAGTCTTGTGGCCCATCTGTTGGGCAACGAACAATGGATTTTCGCCGCCCGACAGTAACTGACTGGCATAGGTGTGGCGGGTTTGGTACGGATTGCGGTAGCGCACCTTGGCAGTTTTCAGCACATGTTTCCAGGGTCGCTCCAAATGCTCATAATCGATGAAGGGGCCTTTGTCGCCCGGTCGGACAAAGATGTAGTCATTGCCGACAAAGCTGAATTGTTTCTGATGCTTCAGCGCCTCATAAGCGGATGGGAGCAGTAGTACCTTCCGGTTGCTGGCCCGGGTCTTGGTTTCCTTTAATTTGCGTTCGACCACGGCCCGTTGAATATGCACCTCCTGCTGATCCCAATCTACGTCACCCCATTGCAAGCCGAACAATTCTGATGTTCTCAGTCCGGTGAAGAACGCAAACATCAGGAGATTCCGAATACGCGGATCATAGATGAGGGCGCTCTGCAGCACCTTATCGATTTCCCGGGTTGTAAACGGATCCACTTCATAATCGGTCTTGGCCTGATTGCGATCCACCAGCTTGCTGACCTTGATTTTATCCAGCGGATTGCGGTCGATGATATCGTCATTCAACGCCCTATCCAGAACCGCGCGCAGCGGGGTCAAATCATTGCGGATGCTTTTCAGGGTCCCGCTGCGCTCCCGAATCCAGGCGCGAATGTGCTGTGGAGTCAGATCGCGCGCACGGATATCACCAAACTGGGTGAACAGGTGAGCCAGACAACTTTTCCGGTAACACCGGTAAGTGCTGTGAGGGTGCGTGCGCTCAATATCCTTTAGCCACTCCTCAATCAACTCTCGAATTGTGATCTGGGAATAGGCATGCCCCAAGAGTCGTGCCCGCTTCGATTCCGGAAAGTATTCTTCGTACTTGAATGTCTGTCTGGCAATAGCGCCTTCGACTTCGGCCTTCAGATTAACGGCGTAGCGCTGATCACCTTTTTTGGATGGGTCCAGCGCGGACAGTGTCTCCTTGCACTGTATGCCGCGATACTGAAATTGTATCTCGATCGTCTGATTGCCACTGGCGTAGGTGCGTACCCTTACGCCTTGCGCGAGCTTAACAGACCGCTCTCTACCCATTTCTCAACTGCCTCGACATTGATCCACAAGGTGTGATTCCTCACCTGGCAATGGACGCCATCCAACCAAAGCCCTTTTTTGCGGCGGGCATGAACCGCATTGGCGGTGTCACCGCTCAATTCGCAATACTTGGGTAGCTTTACCCATTTCATGATTCGGGTCCCTGTGGTCGATTATGACCCGGGGCCAACTTCCCGTTGTGCTAATGGTGAAGCGTTGGCCAGCCTGGTCTGGATGGTCAAAACATTAGCATCGAGCTAATTATAACTTCAAGGGGGAGGGCTGGCTATCTTTTTATCAGTGAGCTAAATGGGACGTGGACGGTAAGAATTCATACCACTTCGCCCTTGAACACGATGATGCCGCAGATCGTCGCTTCTTCATCCACTTCGATGATGCGATTCGGCCAGTCGGGATTGAGCGCCTTCAGGTACTGCTTGCCTTCCTCAATGATGAGTTGCCTAAACGTCGCTTCGTTGGATTGCTCGAGGAGGACCACGACATACTTACCGTGGTCCGGTGTGACACTGGGATCAATAAAAATTAGATCCCCTTCGTGGAATTTGGGCTCCATGCTGCTACCGCGAACCCTGAGTACGAAGGATTCCGGGCTGCACCTTACCGGGCAGGGTAGCATTTCTGTACTGTAAGCGGGCACGGTACTTTCAGAGATCTCATCCCAGTTCCCGGCCCGAAACCATTTCCCGACCTGCACCCAGGAGATCAAAGGATGGAGTTTCCCCATATCGGGACCAGCGTGGGTATTGTGTTCCTCTTCTTGTCCCGGCTTGCCGGTATGTGGTGTATCCATCCAGCCCTGAGGCTTCTTCATGGCCATTTCCAGTTTTTCAGCCAACTCGTCTCCAATCGAACGTGGAGTACCCTTTTTGGTAGGCAGTTGATTTCTTACCTGGCTCAAGTAGGAGCTATTGGTTCCGGCCGCGCGCGCCAGTTTGGCAGCTGAGCCAGACTCGGCAATCAAAATCTCAAGGTTGCGGAGCCGGACCTGATTATGTTTTAGCGTCATGCGAACTACTTTATCAGAAAATATAGCATAGTGATAAACAAAAAGAGCTTCTGTTTGTGGAAAGGCTGTTTGCACGGTGCTAATGTTTCTAAGTATGGAGCTAAAGGAATTTCTAAAGATTGCCAGCAAACGGGAACGGGCCGATGTCGCGGCGGCGTGCAACGATTCGGTGTCTTACCTGTATCAGGTCGCCGGCCGACATCGTTATGCCAGTCCGCTGATGGCGACCCAAATCGAGCGCTATACCCGGATCGTGGCAGGACTGTCAGACGGTCGATTGGAGCCCGTGCCCCGGGCCACGATGGTCCGTCACCCGGAAATCTTCTACGGCGTGACCCCAGCGGATGATGCGCAAGGTACAGGTGGCGACGATGTCAGCGCTTGAGCAAATACCCTCAGCGGACAACCTGGCGCGCGTGGAGGTGGGCCGCATTCATCACTATGCCCGTAACCCGCGTCGGCAGCCAAACCCCGAGTACGCACGGATCAAAGCATCCATTCAGGCGGAAGGTCTGGACCAGCCGTTGGTATTGTCGCAGAAGCCTGGAGAGTCGGATTACGTGCTTCACAGTGGCGGAAATACACGGCTGCGGATACTGAAGGAACTCTTGGACGAGACGGGCGATGAGCGATTTCGCTGGGTCGAATGTGTCATCAAGCCCTGGTCGCAAGAATCCAATGTACTGTTTGCCCATCTACGGGAAAACGAATTACGTGGAGGGCTGCCATTTATCGACAAAGCACTGGCCGTATTCGAAGCGAAGGCTTTGTTAGAGCAGGAGCTGGCCGTCGACAGCTTGTCCCAGCGCCAGCTGGAACAGCACTTCAAAGAGCGTGGCTTCGGTCTCAGCCACAGCATGATTTCCAAAATGGGCTATGCCGTCGAAGTCCTGTGGCCATTGATGCCGAAGGCGCTGGCCGC
>Ga0209578_10001193_pt1 | contig 25065 bp, 46 predicted proteins | sample tdAd472_FD_187127 | JGI IMG/M metagenome (GOLD analysis project Ga0209578, IMG submission 187127) | Marine sediment microbial communities from the Atlantic coast under amendment with organic carbon and nitrate - tdAd47.2 (SPAdes)... | ecosystem: Environmental > Aquatic > Marine > Coastal >...
GTGTGAACTAACCTTTTTCTATCAGCCAACCGCAAAGGGGCATGCCGTGCTTTCCACTCTTGCCGCCCACGTAACAAGCACAAGCAATCGGGACCGCCGCACCGGCGGCCCTTGTTGTGGGCGTTAAGTGGCATGGATCAGAGTCATCACAAGGTTCTAGAATCACAAGAGAGAGAATTGGCATCTCCAGATACAAGGAAGGATCGATCAAGGGTGAGTGAATTATTAGCAGATGATTTTGAAGAGTATGGTAGCTCTGGCAGGGTTTTCCAAAAATCTGATGTTCTGGCAAGCCTCGATTCAACCGTCAATTATTCGCTCACTGATTTCAGCTTCCGTGACATTGCCAAGGGCATTACACTCGTAAAGTACAAATCTAGTACTGAGAGCCAGGCGGCTTTGCGCAGCTCAATTTGGGTCCAAAGTAATGGCAGTTGGCGGCTACTTCACCATCAAGCAACGGTGGTCCCACATGCCACTTAACAAGAGCAGGCAGTACGCCCCTTCGGGGCCGGACTCACAAACCGCTACGCGGTTTGCTCGCCGCTGCTTCCGGCGTTATAGAGACTAGTATCGTGCGTGTATTTCTGATTTTAATGCTAGTCTCAGTTTGTATGCTTGCGGGTGGCAGCGCACCTCCCACAACGGTGACACTGACTAAGAAGATTGCAGACGAATTAGGGTTCAAAATTGAGATTGAGTCGGATGGGCCGTATCTTATGGTGACAATGCGCTTTCCCCAGAGAATTGGTGAACTATGGAAATCATACTCGGCTGGTTTTGCCTTGCTAGATTCGAATGGTGAGGAGATCACAATCAACGCGATGCATTATTCACCGGAATCCACGGAGCCAGTGGTAGTTGCAGCATTCGACCCCATTTATGGAACTGGATCGATCTGGGTCGCATACACCTGTGACTCGGAAGAGGACAGTGACTGCTACGGTAAACATCCGGTGGCATACCATCTGAATTCGGTTTCTGAGTATGCATCGTCTCTATAACAAGGCCAGGCAGTTCGCTCCCTTCGGTCGCCGGACGCGCGTACCGCGCGCCCGCTGCTGGCGGCGTTAATAGGCCTCGTACATGCGCGGAGAAAAGCTAGGGATTTCGCTCGGGATCGTATCAGTCCTTCTTTCGCTCATGGCCTACGTTCTCGGTTCAGCGCCATTTACCCCAGCGTTAGTCATCACATACGTTTCCATTCCCACAGCATTTATGGCTTTCCTCCTCGGAGCGGCACGTCTGGCAATCCTCGCAGTCTATTTCGGAACTTTAGCCTGGTTTACGGTCCCTTTGTCTGCGGCGTTGCCCCTTCGCATCGATTATCTGCTAGCCTTGTGCTTTGCACTGGGCTGTATTTTGGGGCTGTTTTTCTATGCAAACTATCGCCGTACTAGATCGGCCAATTAACAAGAACCGTCAGTTCGCCCCTATGGGGCCGGACACGAAAACCGCTGCGCGGTTTTCGCGCCGCTGCGGTTGGCGTTAAGTGGCATGAAGCAGACCCATCACCAGATGCTTGAAGCATTCGAAAGAGAACTCGTCTGTCCGGACACAAGAAATGATCATGCTCGAATAGCTGAGCTACTCGCTGATGATTTTGAAGAGTACGGAAGCTCGGGCAGGGTTTTTCGCAAATCTGATGTTATCTCTGCAGCAGATTTTGACACAGTCTATGCTCTATCTGATTTTGCCTTCACAGATATTGCTAAGGGAGTGACTTTGGTAAAGTACAAATCTGTTGTTTCGGGTCAGCCGAGTCTACGAAGTTCTATTTGGGTGAAGGCAAGTGGTGCTTGGCAGCTTTTACACCACCAGGCAACGGTGTTTCCAGATGCCACTTAACAAGCAGCGGCAGTGCGCACGCTTCGCGTGCAGGACTCAGCACTTCGTGCCTCGCCTCTGCGCTGGGCGTTAGAGGGCCTCAGTATGCGCCAACGAATTAAGATAAGGCTCGACTTCAGATCCGTAGTGTCAATCGCAACTCTTATCGGTTTTTGCGCGGGTGTTTTGGGAGCTCCGTTCCAGTTAATCGGAGTTTTTACTGACCAAGAGATCGGATTAGGCGATGCGATTTTGTTTGCAGCTCTGTCACCTATTCTTGGTCTAATAAACGGGTTCTTGCTGGGAGTATTTGCTTATCCCTTTTATTGGTACATCACTCGGAAAATTGGCTTTTCTTACTCGGGTACAATTCATGCATTGGAATAGGCCCTCTAACAAGAACCGGCAGTTCGGCCCTGCGGGCCCGGACGCCATAACCGCTGCGCGGTTCCGACGCCGCTGCGGCAGGCGTTAACTGTACGAATCTGACCCCAATGTTCGAAGAGAAACCCGAAAGCTGGAAAGGCATACTAGTTTCAATACCCAAAATACTGATACTCATTTACTGCTTATACGGAGCATTTTCGGGTAAAACAGTGCTCCCCGGTGGAGCAAGATATGGCAGTAGCGATCTAGTTTTTTGTGGCAATGAAGCATGGGCATTATGTCTGTTCCCAGTGTTATGGCTTAGCGCTGATTTGATCTGGTACAAAAGACTGGTATTTCAAGATATCGATACTCGTCGCTTAGCTGCAAGGACTCTTATTGTTGCTGGTCTCTTCTCAATATTCCTGGCTAAGAAGCTTGCATGAGAAAGCAGTTAACAAGCACAGGCTGCTGGGACGTCAAAACCGCTGCGCGGTTTCGTCGCCCCAGCTGTGAGCGTTATGCGTCTTAGAAGAGTCATTGCGAGATTTCTAGGTATCCTCTACTTATTTTTTGGAGGAATAAACCTCATTGGCCTACTCATGCCCGAGGTAAGGGAGCAAATCATAAGTCTCGGAGCCGTCCTTTTTCGTTACGGTGGCTTTGTCGCAGTAGGCGTGGGTCTGCTAATGCTCAGAAAGTGGGCAGCCTACATACTCGCGTTCGTTTTAGTAACAAATTTTGCTTTGATTTTCATAGTTTATGGGGGCCAAACTATGGAGCTAGATGGGTATAAATCTGTGCTACCTTTTGTCGGCCCCATATTTATCGCGGTATTGTTCTACTACCTATGGCCTGCTCTCAAGCCCCAGGTATTGGAGGGTAGCGACAATGCCGCATAACAAGTACCGGCAGTTCGCCCCTTTGGGGCCGGACGCCAAAACCGCTGTGCGGTTTTGCCGCCGCTGCGGTAGGCGTTATGCTCAATTGAGTTCTATCCCGCAGTGACAAACGTATAAGGAAATACTTATGATGAAAGTAAGTTTTTTTGTTGCAATGATGTCTATTACTTGCCTATCGGCATGTTCAGAAAGTGACAATATATACGGTAGTTGGAGTGGAAAATCGGAAGGTAAAAACAGCTATTCTATTATCGGTGATGAACCTCCAGAGAAAGTAAAACGACGTAGAAACCTATCTCCGGAGTATAGTAGAGACGTCGATTTAAGCCTATCCCAAGAGGGCTGTAAAATAGCTTTCAATTCCGATGAGCCAGTTGATTGTATATACAGCCCAAAGGAAAAGGTAATTGTTATTCCTTTATGGAGAGACAAAGATTCCATCTCCGATTCGGGCTTGGTGATAACTAAGTTGGATGAGACAACATTGGAGTTATTTAATGAATTTACACGAAAATACACAGACAACTTTGAATATAACTATGAAATGAAAGGCACAGAAGTCTACATCCTCAACAAGAATGACTAAAAAGCATAACAAGCCGCTCAAATTCGTTCCGGCCACAAAAAGCGTGGCCTCCACCGGACTCGCTGACGCTCGCCGTTTAGCGGGGCGTTATGCATCAAGGAGAGTATCGTGCAAAAACTAACAGGCCGGTGTCTTTGCGAGGGCATTGAATATGAAATTACTGGGGAAATTGGGCCAATTTATAACTGCCACTGCTCCCGATGCAGGCGTTGGCATGGAGCTGCATTTCGCACTAGATCAACAATAAGAAAGAGTCAGTTCAAGTGGCTCAAGGGTGAAGAGCTGCTATCTAAGTTCTATTCTTCACCAACAACAGCAAAGACTTTTTGTTCCGTGTGTGGTTCTAGTTTAATTAGCCTGTACGATGAAGAACCAGATAAAATTGGCTTTCCGTTGGGCGGTCTAGATCAAGCTCCTTCGAATAAAACAGAGGGTCATTTTTTTGTTGCGTCAAAATCGCCTTGGTATGAAATAATTGATGATCTGCCACAATATGATGAGTTTCCAGGCTCACGCAGTACAGTTAGGGCTACTGAGTAAAATGCATAGAAAAGCGCCCAAGTTCACTCCGCCACTTCGTGGCTCCGCGGGACTGGCTAACGGCAGCCCCTTGGCTTGGCGTTATGTATATCAGGAGGAATCGTGGAAACGTTAGAAGATATGAGAAAGAGTATCGATAATATCGATAACGCTATAGTCGCGATGTTCTCCGAGAGATTTAAGGTTACAGAAAGAGTCGGCCGCTATAAGGCTAAGAATGGGCTTGCGGCAAAAGACAGCAACCGTGAGTCGGAGCAATTTAAAAGAATCAATGAGTTAGCGATCCACTACGGTTTGGACCCTGAGTTTGCGGAGTCCTATTTGTCTGCTGTCATCGAACGAGTTCTACGCAATCATGAAGAGCTCGCGCGCAACACATAACAAGAACATCAAGCCGCCCGCAAAAAACAGCGGGCTGTGACGCGCGAACAGCGCGCCCCTTATGTTGGCGTTAAGTGCTGGAATCCGTTCGTGAAATACGCCCTAATTCTTTCACTTTTGATGTCTTTGTCTGTAGGCGCGTTTTTTATGTACATTGCATGGCAGCACAACTCCCAGTGCGATGTGCACTGCGGTGATATCATCCACTGGGACTACTGGTTTACTCTCGGGGGACTCTGGTTTGCAGCGACTTTTGTCTCAACATTTTCAGCGTTTGCAGCTTGCGTGTTCCTTTGGCGCAACTTCCGTTCTGGCAGTGGCACTTAACAAGGGCGGGCAGTTCGCTCCCTTTGGTCGCCGGACGCCCAAACCGCTGTGCGGTTCGTGCGCCCGCTGCCGCAGGCGTTATACATCTTGATGAGAGAACTAACGAATTGAATTAACAGAAGGTAAGAGGTATATCCAATGGCAAAGAATCGCAAGACAACTGGAAAGAAGGCCGCTTCAAGCGCATCAAAGACTTTGCGAAGCAAGAGTACAGGAACAAAATCAAAAAAGGCTGCTGGAAGTGCTCTGTCTCAAACGAAAGCGCCGAAGAGACAGACAGGCGCGAAAGCTGCTTCAGCTGCTTCGAAGACGCTTAGTGATGGAAGAACTTCTAAAAGCTCAAAGTCAGCTGCGGGAAGTGCGCTGGCCCAGACCCCGACAAAGCGAAAGAGCTCTACCAGCGGTCGAAAAGTTCAAACCGCCAGAAAATCGGGAACCGTGACACGAGCTAGATCAAAAAGTGCAGTTTCCAAAACTACCAGTTCACGCACAAAGAAGAAGTAGCTGTGGCGCGCACCGAATATTCGGGTAGTGTTTTCGTAAACTGTCCCTTTGACGACGAGTACAAACCAATCAGAGATGCTCTGGTTTTTGCCATCTTTGATTGTGGTTTTCAACCAAGAAGCTCGCTTGAGGAAAATGACGCTGGTGCGGTTCGTGTAGATAAGATCCAAAGAATCATTGCCGAATGCAAATACGGAATTCATGACATTTCTCGAACCGAGTTAGATGAGCACAATCATCTACCACGATTCAATATGCCACTCGAACTCGGAATGTTTATCGGTGCACGAAGATTTGGCGACAGAAAGCAGAAGCTCAAAAATTGTCTAGTACTCGATCGCGACCAATATAGGTATCAACAGTTTATCTCCGATATAGCCGGTCAAGACATTCGATCCCACAATCAAAATCCTCGAGATGCTATTCGAGCTGTTCGAGAGTGGTTAAATGCTACTACTGGCCGGCGGACGATCCCCGGTGGCGCTCAGATCGCAAATAGGTTTGACTAGTTCAAGGAAGATTTGCCAGATATTTGCTTAAACGCTGGCTTAGAAGAAGGAGAAGTAACTTACAACGATTACTGCAATTTTGTTTCAGACTGGCTAATAGCGACAGATGTATAACAAGGCCAGACAATACGCTCCCTACGGTCGCCGGACGCGCTTACAGCGCGCCCGCTGCTGGCGGCGTTAGGTGGCAAATGCACATCGCGCATAGATTCACATTTCTATATCTCCTAATGCTGTGCACTGGATGCGGCTATACATTTGCTCCAGATATACCAGAACACGTAATTCTTATTGACGATATCGACGAGGAAATCTCTTCCTTTATGCGATCCAACCCAGGCCACGGCTCGTTTCTTGTATTCTTGACTGGTCATGCTGGCGATGACGGAGCCCCTTCTTTCGCGCAAATCTCTATCGAGAGGGATGAGATCGGGATCGATCATGTAATGAATACTCAGGCCCATCGTTTACTAGAGGCCAGGTTTATGGAATTCGCCAAGGCCCAAAATCTCGAGGTTGTAGATCGCACTATGAATGACGTCAGATATTTGCGCATGCCCCATTCGGAACCGGCAGCCATAGTCAAAGAGGTGCTTATTTATGTTCATGGGTTGCGATCTAAGAGCGAAGTCCTGGTATTCGGGGAGCTCGAGAATGCCACCTAACAAGTCGGGGTTTGGGACTGCCTAACGGCAGCCCCAACCTGAAGCGTTAAGGGCTACTCACTTGCCATGCAATCTATAATGGTATATATTTTATACCATGCATAAGTTCCAGTATGACCCAAAGAAAAGCCTCTCAAATCTCAAGAAACATGGGATAGATTTTAAGCAGGCTCAAATCCTTTGGGATGACCCCAACCTACTGGAAGTGAACGCAAGATCTGATGATGAGCCTAGGTCATTGATAATCGCTCGTCTCAATGAGAATTATTGGTCTGCCGTTGTAACTTACCGAGATGACGAAATTCGAATTATCTCGGTCAGGCGATCGCGTGCAGCCGAGGTGGAGCTTTATGAAAGCTAAAGATTTCGACAAGAAATTCGACCAAGGAAAAGACGATATTATCGAAGACCTTGATCTGTCTACTGCAAAGCGACCGAATCAGACGCCCAGGAGAGTTAATGTAGATTTTCCTGAATGGATGATTGTGTCTCTCGACAAGGAAGCCGCCAGGCTGGGCGTTACGCGCCAGTCTATTATCAAAGTCTGGTTGGCAGAACGTCTTGAGCGTCCCGCCCTTAACAAGTAAAGGCTACGGGCGGTTTCACCGCCGCAGTTTTAGGCGTTAACTGCCCAAATCCGCCAGCTCTTGACTATAATTACAATGTAGTTATATTGGTGCAATGAAACATTTGGCCTTTGAGTGGGACGACAAGAAAAGCGCTTCTAATGAGAAGAAGCATGGCGTGTCATTCGATGAAGCTAAATCGATTTTTACTGATCAATTTGCACGCCTAATCGCTGATCCAGATCATTCAGGCGAAGAAGATCGATTCATTCTTCTAGGCACAAGTATCCACTCAAGATTATTGGTAGTCTGCCACTGCATAAGAATGAATGATTCAATTCGTATAATTTCAGCACGTAAAGCAGACAAGCAAGAACGCGAAATTTATGAAGGGCATCGTCATGCGTAAACACTACGATTTTTCCGACTCTACTCCCAACCCCTACGCTCAGAAACTGAAAAAGCAGATCACCATTCGCTTGGACGAGGATACCGTTGAGTATTTCAAGGGCATGGCCGAGAAAAAAGGCATACCATATCAAAGCCTGATTAATCTCTACCTCAGGGATTGCGCCCAGGAGAATCGGGACCTCAAGCTGCAGTGGAAGTAATGTCAGGAGTTAACAAGCGCAGGTTGGCTGGGACGCGCTAACGCGCGCCCCTGCTGCACGCGTTAATAGCCCCTTGCCATGCACCGAGTGATAGAATAGTATCACATTTATGAAAACCGAATTAGTGACAACATTGAAGCGTCAGGCGACCAAAATTCTGTCAGAGCTTCACAAATCTAAAGAGCCCGTACTCATCACCGAGCATGGAAAACCTTCCGCCTATCTTGTTGATTTTGAAGATTTCGAATCCCAACAACGAAGAATGCAGATTCTAGAGGGAATTGCGCGAGGCGAATCTGCCGCTTTGGAAGTTAGGACGTTTAGTCATGACGAAGCCAAATCCAAAATGAAGAAATGGCTGAGTTAGTCTGGACGGAACCAGCTCTGGCAGACCTAAGTGAAGTAGCCGAATACATCGCGCTGGAAAATCCTCAAGCTGCACGAACGCTGGTAGAGCGAGTTTTCTCTGCTGTTGAGCGTCTCGAGAGGCGTCCAGCTTCTGGCAAAGTTCCATTGGAGCTTGAAGGCAATCGCTATCGCGAGGTGATATGTGGTCCCTGTCGCATTTTCTACCGTCACTCCAAAGGGCAGGTCATCATTCTTTATATTATGCGCAGCGAGCGTGAGCTCCGAAATTTCGTGCTTGAGGACCGAAGTGATCGGGGCAATTAACAAGTACATCGTGGCGCAGCCTTTGGCTGCTGGGACGGTCCACTCCGTGGCCCGCCCCACGTGTAGGCGTTAAGTGACCGAATTCTGGAAGAAACACGAATGTTAGAAATTCTGGCTAGCCTAATCCACGTGTTACTTATTCCGGGTCTTTTTCTAGGCCTCTTGGTCGGTGGGCTTCTGGGTTGGTCTTACTGCTTTGTCTTAGCGCCACAGATAGACATCCTCATAGTATTGAAATCGTCCCTTGCCGGCGGAATTTTGGGAACGATACTTCAGTACACCCTATTCAAGAGAGACTAAGGAATGATTAAGGCTATCCGGCACATAACATGTCAGGGCTGCAAGGCGCCTACGGCGCAGGAAGCTGTAACTACCAACGTTAAAATTCATACTGAAACGGGCAGAAAGAAATGAAAACAATAGGAAAATGTCTCTGTGGTACCGTAGAGCTAGAAATTGAGTTAGCAAACGCCATATCTGAAATAGCAGCGTGTCATTGTAGTATGTGTAGAAATTGGTTGGGCGGCCCAATGTTAGCCATTGATAGTGGTGTACTTGGAAGTATAAAAAATGAATCCTCAATTACGCGATATCAGTCTTCAGAGTGGGCAGAAAGAGGTTTTTGCAGTAAATGTGGAACAAGTCTTTTTTACTATTTGAAACCAGCTGATCAATATCATTTTCCGGTAGGGTTATTGGAAGACGAATTACAGTTTAAGTTTAGCCACCAAATATTTATTGACGAGAAACCCGAATATTATAGTTTCTCTAACGAAACAGAAAATATGACAGGCTCTGAAGTATTCGCGCACTTTGAAAGTCAGCAGTAACAGATAGCAAGTGCAGTCTGCCTGATTTGGGTAAACTGTCACCTTTTCGCGTTGTGCAGTAGATAAGCCGCCAACTCACTCGAGCCTCAGCTACAGGCTTTGTGTACTGCGGAGAAAAAATGAATCAAGTTATTCCTGAACAACGATGTCACTGTGAGTGTGGAAAAACCGAATTTACTCTACAAGAATATTGAAAAAGGAAGTTATCTGCCTGAATCCTGTGCTCATGTTTTTTATCATCGCCGAGTCAAGGATATTGATGATAATCTACCTAAATATTCAGGCTTTATCAGTAGCCAAATATTGTTCATGAAGAAATTACTCTTGGCTATGTTGGGAAGGAAAAAGAATGTATAACAAAGATAGTCAGGATTGCACTGCTGCGTGCTGCTGGGCCTCCACTAACTGCGCTTGCTCCCGCCTTTTTTACCGGCGTTAGGTGTCTGATGGAGCCAGGCGCATTGATCGACATTGTTCGCAAGGCTTTTGCCAATGTAAAGCTCGACGACGGTATTGGGCTTTGGGAAGCGCAAGCAATTGATGATTATGAACCAGAGTCCACTCAACGAGCAAAACGTGCCACTGACGAGAAGGAATCCTGGGGTTCTATTCCGTCGCATGAGCTTCAGCGGTGCCACAGCTCGCTTTGCTTTTTCGACGCCAAAGGCATGAGATTTCATTTGCCCGCTTTCATAGTGGCGAGTATCAGGGGAGAAGTAGACGACCCGGTTTTTCATCTTACCAATCTCGACGACTATTCAGCTTCGAAACTCACTGCTCTCAACGCAGCCCAAAAGCAAGCAGTTTCGGAATACCTTACTTGGTGCTCCGAGCAAGAGGACTATGATTTTGAGAGGCCGTCGATCAAAGAGGCTCTTGATAATTACTGGAGCTAAGCACGCAACAAGTCAGGGCAGCAGGCGTCACAGCCACCGCGGGGTTTCGCCGCGCGCAGCGTTAGGCGTTCTTAAATGTCCGTGATCGCGAACTCCAAAGCAGCAGCTATTTCGTCTCTCAGATGGCTAAGAGATCCGATGGGGTATTTCAGGACTCGTGCAGGGATGAATGCGACTTGTGGCACCAGAAGCAGCTCCTCTTTATCATCATATTCGATAGTAGGGGTAAGCCTCTGGAGTTCTTCGTTCTTGAAGCCTGTCTTCCTCCTCAGGGGAACTGCAATTCGTGCGGCTAGATCGGAGATGATGTCGCTTTGAATATGTACGATGAAGGGGTAAGCCCTGCGAGTGCCGGACGCTTCGCTTCGCCGGAAGCCGGTGGTGGCAGCGTTATGGTTCGTCGTAATGGCTAAATGGGTCCCAAAAATAAACCACTTTGCTGCGAGGACTATAGAGAATCGCAGCGCACCCGGTGCAGAGGCGATACTTACAGAGATTGTCGTCATAATCCTGTTGGTTATTTTTGGGTTCAGGGGTTATGAGACCGGGCTTGCGTTATTGTTCATTCCCTGCTGGGGAGGGGCGTTTTTTGTTTCTGTTACCCTGCTGTATCAAATATATTTGGATATCAGGTTGCGACTGGCTTTGCGGAGTAGTGATAGAGATGACACATAAGAAGGCACGGGTGCGGTCGGCGTGCCGCCGCTCTTGTAAACGTTAGGCGTCCGCATCGAGCATGCGTAAACTCCTTCAGTCACCTAGTTTAATCGAAGTGCAAATGAGAGCGAGCTACCTTGAAAGTGAGGGTGTATCGGTAGTGGTTCTGAATGAGCACCAGGCAGGCAACCCCGGCGCTCCGCATTGGGCCCTGCCTGTAGACGCGGAGCTTTGGGTGCGTCAGGATTCCCAGTTCGAAAAAGCGGCTAAACTAATGGCGCACTATCAAGCGCTGCAGTCCACCGATACATCCGATTGGCAGTGTGGCGCTTGCAATGAGTCGAATCCAGGAAACTTTGAAGTTTGCTGGAAGTGTGGAGGCATTAATCAAAATACGTAATATGGTTGATAACGTCAAAGCCTCTTACGTATCACCGGTGGAGATTATTGCTCGAAAAATAGTATAGCAAGCGCATGGGGCCGAACAAGCCAATCACCACGCAAGCGGTTTGCCACGCGTCTGGCGTGCCGACTGTTCAATCTAGAGCGTCAAGCGTTTGAAACCGGAGGTTAACATGCTGGAACTCAGGCCAAATTGTGAATGTTGTGATAAGGATTTACCCCCGGAATCCACCGAGGCACTAATCTGCACATTTGAATGCACATTTTGTGTAAGGTGCGTGGAGGACGTTCTTAACCACGTCTGTCCTAATTGCTCGGGAAACTTTACCCCGCGGCCGATTCGGCCTGCAGCGGCGCTCAAGAACAATCCTGCATCAACGACACGTGTGCTTAAAAAAGATGGGTGTGTAGCCAATGCAGATTAAGGATGCGCATTGTGCTTCCGTCAGTAGACGTGCGCACTTACAGCGCGCCAAGTTTCTTAAGCGTTAACTGTCATGACATACGCCATTCAACAGATGGAACTAACCCAGAGCGTGGAGGCACTACTCTCGGCCAATGGTTTGCCTGTATCTGACCTGCAGGACGGCACCAGGGTGATATTATTCGGGTATATGGCAGAGAGGCGCCTCTGCGGTGTCGTTGGGCTGGAGATCTGCGGTCAGGTCGCGTTACTGCGTTCTTTGGCGGTCTCGATCAAGGAACGTGGTAGTGGTCTCGGGCCTGCGCTTGTCTCTTATGCTGAGAGATACGCTGCTCGTCGAGGTATTGAGACCATCTACCTTTTAACTACCACTGCGGCGACATTCTTCGAGCGTCACGGGTACAGCCACGCCTCGCGGAAGGATGCTCCGGCGGCCATTGCTGGGACGAGTCAGTTCTCTGACCTGTGCCCGTCCTCTTCTGCGTTCATGGTAAAGCCGGTTGCGTGCTGACAATTTATCCAAGCCAACGCCCGAGCCTTTGTCGTGCAGAAGCTATCTCGAAATTCAGTGAGTTCGCCAGGGAGGCCGCTGGCTTTGCATTAGATGAGCGAGTGGCAAGGACCAGTGATGCATAAGTATTGTCTATTCATATTCGTGTCTCTTTTCGCACTGACAGGATGCGTGAGCAACCTGTTGACCAGCAGGCAGGATGTCGCAGTGTCGTTTGATTCTGAGCGGATCGCCTATAGTGTGATTGGCGAAGGAGAAACCGTAATTGTGTTCATACATGGCTGGAGCTGTGACGGGCGCTACTGGCGTGAACAGGTTCCTGCGCTCGCCGGCGAATACCGGCTTATCATTGTTGATTTGGCAGGTCATGGGCATTCGTCCTTGGCCAGATCCAATTTATCAATGTCGTCCTTTGCCAGGGATGTGAAAGCCGTGCTTGATAAAGAGAACGTTGATAGTGCTATTCTGATCGGACATTCAATGGGTGGCGCCGTCATAGCAGAAACTGCCAGATTATTGCCGCATCGAGTGGCGGGCATCATCGGCATCGACACGCTGCAGAACGTTGGTGAGCGCATTTCTCAGAGTGAAGTTGACGCAATGGTAGAATCCTTTGAAGATGGTTTCAGAGGCGCTACTGAAGACTTCGTCGCATCAATGTTTCCACAAGGTGCTAGTCAGGGTTTGATGAATTGGGTAGCGAAGGATATGTCCTCTGCACCGAAAGAGGTTGCGCTCAGTGCATTTAGCAACTATCTCGGTCAGTATGTAACCGGAGAGGCAGCAGCTGTATTTGAAGGTATTGCTGTCCCTGTGGTTTCAATAAACGCGCGATTGTGGCCGACAGCACCGGAAGAGAACATGAAGCATATCAGGAACTATCAACTTCTATTAATAGAAGAAGTGGGGCACTTTCCTATGTTGGAAAGACCTGATGAATTTAACCGGCTGCTGAAGGAAGCCATTGTTTCTATTCATTCCAAACCCGTCATAACATACAACAAGTAAAAGTAATCGGGAGGCATAAACGCCTCGGGTATTTGCGGCGGTAGTGGCCAGGTAACGTTATGAACCAGTCAATTCATTTCAAGACGTCAATCTTTGATGTGTCAAAGGAAAGAAAGAATCCCATCAATCCAGTTTATGGCCTGTCGTTATTGGATTGGTTGCGAAGCGAAGTCGGGGATAGCCTGGAGATATCAGAGCCGGATGCGGAAGATTGGGGCTGGTACAGCGAACTGTCGTATGAGGGTAGCAATTATCTGATTGGCGCATGTGCATACTTTGAAGAAGGTGATGATTCAGGTGAGGAACTGGAGTGGGTCTTTCAGGTTGAAAAGCACCGGAGTGTAAAGGAGCGACTATTCGGGAAGAATAAGATGACTACATCAGATAGCTGCTTCCTTTTCTTCAAAGTCCTATTCGAGCAAAACCCGGATTTCAAAGAAGTTCAAGTTGCGTAAGCAAGCCACAATGGCGATCGGCATTCGCCTTGCGATGAATTGCAGGCTTCGTCAGCGTTGCATCCTTAATCGCTAATGCATGGTCAGTTGGTGAGTACAAGGTGTCTATTTGCAAGGTCTTGAAGGCAGACATCGGTGCCTTGGGGGCGAAGCAGAGTCCAGGCATGAGGTGCGAGTCGGAATTTTTTACACCTGGTATCCTTGCATAGCGGGTATTTCACAAAAAATTATTGTAATTCAGATGCTTAGTATTACTGGCATAAATCTAGCATGAAAAGTAGGTGAATTTACTCACCTTAGTGATTGAGGAAAATCGAATGAAAAAGATCACGTTTCTGGGCCTTTTGGTTTTCTGGTCTGGCATGAGCAACGCGGGCATTATCAGCTACACTGATCTGGGAGCTTTTAATGCGAATTCAACTACGTCAGTGACTACTTTTGACCCTGCACCGTTCACTTTTACTGATGTGGGCGTGGTGGATGGAAATACCTATGACGACCCCACGAGTACATCTACATCGTCAATGATCGTGTGTGGCCCAAATGCGGGGTTAAGTTGTGCCGGTGCGCCATTTGATTCCAATGTGGTTTCCAATAACTTTGGCCAGGGCTACTTGAGCATCGGTTTCGCAAGCGGTACTACTGCTGCCGGAGGGATCTTCGGGGACCTTGATGGTCCGGCTGGCTCAGGCACCCTCAGTGTTTTCGGGCTCGGTGATGCACTGCTGTGGTCTTCAGTGGTGAACTATGGCGATATGGGGGCTGGTCAGCCAAAAACCTTTTTCGGCTTTACAACCTTTGGTGGAGACACCATCGCGAGAATTGATTTCGATATTGGCAGTTCTTTCGACGCAGCCGATGACATCAGATTCGGTGTAGCATCAAACGGTACGCCAGTGCCTGCGCCTGCGTCTCTTGCATTGCTTGGTTTGGGTTTGGCTGGGATGTGTTTTGTGCGTCGACGAGCGAGAACCTAACAGTACCACTAACTCAAACAACAAAAACGGGGCTCGATAGTCCCGTTTTTTTTGCAGACAATAAAGGCGTTTGATGGCGGCGGTGGCGAAACACCCGGCGGCGACTATGACTTCTTCTTGCCGGCTGATAGGCGTCATCAATACCTTTAGCACCTTTGCTGCAATGCAGCGCACCCCGGCCGAGGCATAAGATACCGAGGATATAGCGTGCAAGAACCGCGAAAGCTGCAAGACTATTTGATAGAACGGCCTGAACCGAGGGGTATCGATGTTCTTTGTGGCTTAAAGCATTTCGCAATCATTACCTACGCTGTTCCGGCTGCCAGGTTTGAAGGCTTGTTCCCCTCACGTTTTCAACTGGATACCGTTGACGTTGACGGTCAGGAGATGGGCCTGATGTCAGTGGTTCCGTTTGTTGATGTTGATTTTACTTCAGCGGTGTTTCCGTTCCCGAAGTTTACGATGGGACAAACCAACTATCGAATCTACATTATCGACACGGAAACAGGAGAGCGCTGCGTCTGGTTTCTGGGCACCACCCTGGATTCATGGACACTGGCTGTGCCCAGATACCTGTGGAGTCTTCCGTGGCACGCGGGGAAGGTGCGTTTCGACTGTATCTTCAATGAGGAAACTGGCCTGTACGAGCAATACCATATGGAGACCGAGTCTGACTGGGCGCAGGCATCGGTCGATCTGGCGCAGTCAGAATCTGACCTATTTGCGTTTCCAGGCTTTCCCGACACAGAGTCAGCTCTGGTGTATTTAACGCACCCTTTAACAGGGTTCTATTACAGAAGAGATAATAAGCTGGGTATGTATCGGGTTTGGCACGACGCGTTAAAGGTGAAGCCTGCTACACTGCTGTCTGCGCATTTCAAGCTTCTGGCTGACCTTGGTATCGTGAAAGAAGCAGAGCAACAGTCACCGTACAGTGTTCTAATCGAGCCAATCAATGAATTTACCATCTACCTGCCTCCAACCGTCATCGGGTGACTATGGAATAAGCAGGTTAATCACCAGGCTCGCGGGCTGCTACGCCCTTCGCTGGCCTGCTGTTTGTCAGGCTATGGTTGAAAAATGAAAATCGCATGGTCCATGACGTTTCTCGGCGTTCTTATTTGGTCGGGTATATCCCCGAAGGATTACCTCACCTGGGCTTTGGAAGTGTCACCTGCCGTCATCGGGGTAGTGGTTCTGGCGGGCAGCTATCGCTCGTTCCCCCTTACGCCCTTGCTTTACCTGCTTATTCTTCTGCATTGCATTGTTCTTATGGTGGGTGGACACTATACCTACGCTGAAGTACCCCTGTTTGATTGGCTAAAGCCACTTCTGGGTTTCGAAAGAAATAATTTCGATAAGTTGGGTCACTTCCTGCAAGGGTTTGTTCCAGCTCTTATTGCCCGCGAAATTCTAATCAGAAAGGCGGTTATCGCTTCAGCAAAATGGCGCGATTTTTTTATCGTTTGTTTTTGCCTCGCGTTCAGCGCGTTTTACGAACTGATAGAGTGGTCAGTCGCATTAGCTTCCGGTGCCGCAGCTGATGCTTTTCTGGGAACGCAGGGCTATGTTTGGGATACTCAGTCAGATATGGCTTTTGCGTTGATCGGGGCAATCGCCGCGTTGGCATTGCTGGGCCCTGTCCACGATCGCCAGCTTCGCACACTCGTCAGTTCAGGCAGCGCGCCGTCCTCACAGGCGCCTGCGTGAGGCCCTGTGTTTGCCGACGGCGGTAGGTGACTATGGAACTCATAGCCTTTTTGTTAGCTATAATATGCGTAAGCATAGGCAGCTTCTGGTTGCTGGGCATGCTGTATGGGTTCATTCACCGACCAGCCATTTACTTCCCTCTCTCTTTGGCGACCAAGATGGCCGCGTCAGCTGTTTTTGGTGTCTGGTTTTTTGGTGTCGGTGGAGTCGTTCTGGCGACGCTGATATTCAATGCCGAGATGATGAAACGAGAAGACTACAGTCGCTGGCCTACTATCCTGGCAGGCGGAATCATCTCTATACTGTGCTCTGTCGCCATCTATTTTTCTGTGCTCGGCCTGGCATGGGGTATCCTGGGCTAGCGAGGCGGTAGCTGGGCTCAAACAGCTGCATGCCAGAGCTGTCCGCTACAGGCCTTCACAGGGGTTAACTCCCCCTGTATGGCGACACTGTTAGCAGAATGGGAGGTGCCTGAATTCGTGTATGCCGTTATCTTTAGAGCAGAGATGAATGACCCGGATGAAGACTATTTTGAAACTGCAAGTCGAATGCGGGAGCTTGCCCTGAACGACTATGGTTGCCTGGAATTCAGTTCCTGTTGTGAAGGCGGCTCGGAAATAGCGATTTCATACTGGCCAAGCAGACAACACATTCAAGCCTGGAAGAATAATCCCGAACATCAAAACGCGCAGTCGCTTGGAAAAACCAGATGGTACAAGTCCTACCACGTGCAGCTAGTGGAGATTCTCGCCGAGTATGGTAGCAGCACTTAGCATCAAGGTGTTCGAGATCCTCGCAATGTGCGCGGGGCTGTCTTGCTTACAGGGCTTTATCATCTGGCTCGAAAGTTGTGACGCAATCGTCGGTCAGTTCTGGTGTAATTGTCAGCATGCGTTAGATTAAGAGCGTCATGAATAGGGTATTGCGGTGAACTGTATCGACTTGGGAAAATCGAAGTTGCGCGGGATACTCAAGTTGAGATCACAAAAAGAAATATCAATCTGACGGAGATGTGTAATGACCATTTTCAGAGCCCTTCTGGTAACGATTCTGATAACGCTCACCACTTACACGGCAATTGTAGTGGCCAATCACGGCCTGAATCTGCTGCCGGTATTCTTCGGTGACATGAGCGCTATGGGGTGGCCAGGACAATTCAATTTTGACTTTATGTGTTTTCTTGTGCTCTCGGCAAGCTGGGTTATGTGGCGCAACAAGTTTTCTCCATCAGGCATTGCGCTGGGTGTGCTGGCGTTCTTTGGTGGTGCGCTGTTTCTCAGCATCTACCTGCTTGTGCTGAGCTTTCAGGGTTCTCAGAGCATTGAGCGGATACTGTTAGGGCAGCGGGCGTGACGCATAGCAAGGCAGGGCTGTACTACAGTTAAGAGGCTGCCGGCCCTGTACACTTTCGGGCCGACCTGGCACGTTTCGCTGTGGCATTATCAATCCCGGGTTGGCGCCAGAAGTGGATCCCTTTTATGAACAGTCATGGTTTCTTTGCAATCGCGTTCTCTGCGCAAGTTGTGCCGCGTGCCCTGCGCGTAGCGCTGGTGGTGGGCACTCTTCTGGCCCTGATCAATCACGGCGACAGCATATTGTCGATGTCAATGGGCGGTGAAGATATGGTCAAGGTGGCTTTAACCTACCTGGTGCCTTATGGTGTTTCTACCTGGTCCGCAGTGGGCGCAATCAAAGCGAGCTCTGCCGCGAATGGTTGATGAGTTGTACGGGTTGGCTTGTTCTGCTTCTATGGCTGTCAGTTGCGGTTACCGCGGTTATGCAAGTGTGAGCCAGGGGATTTAGCTCTCCGTAGAGTTTCCTATCCGTAGCGGTCTAAATGATTGTCAGTGCAGGGTACAGTATGGGCGATAAGTTCGAACAGCTAAACGAGAAACACATTGATTTCATCTCGCGGCAACATCTTTTCTTCGTTGGCACCGCGGGGGCAGAAGGCTTTGTGAACGTGTCGCCCAAAGGTATGGATACCTTTCGGGTGCTGGATAATAACAGGGTCGCCTGGTTGAATTTGACCGGGAGTGGCAACGAAACCGCGGCGCACGTGCTTGAATGCAGCAGAATGACCATAATGTTTTGTTCTTTTGACAAGCATCCCATCATATTGAGGCTGTATGGCCACGCGACAGTTACACACCCTCGGGACCGGAAGTGGGCCGAACTCATTGACCTGTTTCCCGACTACACGGGGTCGCGTCAAGTGTTTGAGCTCAACCTGGAGCTGGTGCAGTCGTCTTGCGGGTATGCAGTTCCTTACTATGAACTTAAAGGTGAGCGGCCTACGCTGACGAAATGGGCGGATAGTAAGGGACGAGACAAGATCGAGGACTACTGGGAAGAGAGCAATACTAAAAGTCTCGATAACAAGCCCACCGGAATCACAGACGCTTTATAGGTGCGTGTAGCCGTGTTTGTCATGAGTTTTGTTTTCTTGCTGGTTAATGAGCGTGCCAGAGGCCTACCCGCGAGGCGCCGGTGCGTTGTGCGCATGCCTTGGATTGAGTGGCCAGCTCGTCCTATCCAGCTTTTTCAAGGGAGTCTTTATGAGTGACTTTGAGCTTGCGAGGCACGATACCGACGCAATTGTCAGCAAAATCAAGACCTATTTCAGCGAAGAGCTCGGCCAGGAAATTGGCAGTTTCGAAGCCGAGTTTCTTGTCGAATTTTTACTCAAGGAGGTAGGGCCGCCCATTTATAATCGCGGCGTCGCAGACGCCTACGCGTTGTTCCTGGAGAAATCTGAGGAGATGGGTTATCTGGTGCAGGAATTGGAGAAGCCCTGCCCCTAGTGTTTTACCATGACCCAATCAGGAGCAGGCCGCCATCCGGAGTATCGGTTCAGTCACGGTTCGGCTTTTACTGCAACAACGCCAGGTGCCCGCATGACTATGCGCGGTAGCTGCAGCTGCGGGAATTTCAAGGTGCGCTGGCAAACGGTGGATTACAGTGTGGTGCCGCGTCAGTGCCAGTGCGACTATTGCCTCGAGAAGGGGTGCGCCTATGTTTCCAAATCGGGCTCGCGCATCGATGTTTCTGTCGCCAGAAGGCACTTTCACAGAACGGTGAGGCAGGGCAGCAAGCGGGCCTTGTTTCACGAGTGTGGCCATTGCGGTGACCTGGTGCTGGTAACCGTAGAAATTGAAGGGGAGGTGTTTGGCGCCCTGAATGCAAGCTGCATGACTAACCGCCAGGGGTTTTCTCCAGTGTTAACCGTGGACTTCAGTCACGAAGCGGAACAGGAAAAAGTGCAGCGGTGGAGCAAGAATTGGTGCTCCCCGGTGCGGATACAGGAGTAGACGCCAATAGGGGCGGCGCTTCCCGCCACATGCATCCGTCAATAGCCCGGTAACGAGAGGAATATTTTTACTCGACATCCGGCACAATGCGATATAAAGTGCTGCACTGCTAGAAAGAAAGTCTAATCTTTACAATCTACCGTTCGCTGTTTTACTCGTAATACTTCGTCCTGCAGTTTTAAGTTTAAGTCTATATTTCAAAGCAATGCCGGCCCATGTGGCCAATTTATACTTATCAGTTAAACAGGATATTATTATGTCTAATACAGTAAAAGGCACCGTAAAGTGGTTCAACGAGTCAAAAGGTTTTGGGTTTATTGAGCAGGAGTCCGGTCCGGACGTTTTTGCTCACTTCAGCGCCATTTCCGGTTCTGGCTTCAAGACTCTGGCAGAAGGCCAGGCAGTAGAATTCACGGTTACCCAGGGCCAGAAAGGCCCGCAGGCTGAGAACATCGTAGCGGTTTAATCGCAACGTCTCAGCCAGGAAGGGGCAGGCCTTAACGGGTCTGCCCTTTTTTTTGTTAATCTGGAACGGTAGTGGGCCTGAACGGGCCTGAGTCAGGGTCTCCCAGGGGATGTCGGAGATGGAAACATTACGTGACAAGCTCGCTCAGGAGCGGACCAGGCTGGCGAACGAAAGAACGTTCCTGGCCTATGTCCGCACGTCACTTTCGCTTATTGCCGGTGCGGCAGTATTGTTTCAGTTTTTCTCGGCCGTACATTCTTACCTCGCGGTAGCCTGGGTGTTGGCAGTTTTGGGAGTGGTGGTGCTGTTTGTGGGCACGCATCGCTTCAGGTCGGTCAGGCGATCGCTGCTGCAAGGTTCCCATCCGGACACCACAGGCTGACGCCACAAAGCAGGCTGTGGTCACTTTAGCCTGCAGTGCGCGGCGGTCAGTCGGTTTACATGGTATTTGCTCGAAAAGAACCGTTAACGTCTACTTCCCTCCCGTCTAGAATGAGCTTATTTGCACAGGGAGGTGCGCCTTATGAGAACAGTATGTGCGTCGGTGTTATGTGGTGCGGTTTTGCTGTTGTGCATGGGGTCGGCCCAGGCGGGGCGAGACCAGGCCGTGCAGCAGTGCCAGAAGCTCAAGGACAGGATCGAGCAATACGACCAGCTACGACGCAAAGGTGGTAGCGGCTCGCAGATGGATGCCTGGAAACGAGCCAGGAGAAACCTGGAGAAGGAGTTTCGTGACCGCAAATGTCGCTACTATCGCTGGGAGCTGAAGTAACAGGAAGGTTTTATTCCAAGGCACTGTACAAGGCGTTACTCTTGCTACAACAGCGTGAGAGTGCGTCAGTGCAGGGACCTGCCTATGAGATTGGTGTACACCAGCGATAACCGCTTCCTGGTGGGCAACGCCCGCAATATCCTTGAGGCGCATGGTTTTGATGTTGTGATGCGTAATGAGCACGCGGTGAGTGCGGTGGGTGAGCTGCCTGCATTTGAAGCATGGCCGCAACTCTGGGTGCTGGAAGATGCTGATTATAACGCTGCCTGTGCGGCGCTGGCCGGGGCTTTGAGCGACAAGGGGGCGCCGCCCTGGCGGTGCAGTGGCTGCGGTGAAGACAACGATGCAGCCTTTGATTTCTGCTGGAATTGCCGTACAGATCGCCCTCCGGGCACGGCATGATTCACGGAACAAAAGAGAGATGAAACAATGAGCGACTTGCCGCACTGTCCGGTGTGTTCGTCACAGTACACCTATGCAGACAGGGATCACTATGTTTGCCCTGAATGTGCCCACGAATGGCCGCAACAGGAAGCTGAAGAAACTGCTGAAGACCTGGTTACAGACGCCAACGGCAATGCGCTGGTGGATGGCGATACAGTAACCGTCATCAAGGATCTGAAGGTCAAAGGGTCCTCGGCCGTGGTGAAGGTGGGCACCAGGGTAAAGAACATTCGCCTGGTGCAGGGTGATCACGACATCGATTGTAAAATCGATGGAATCGGCGCTATGAAACTGAAATCGCAGTTCGTCAAAAAAGCCTGATACAGGCTGCAACACCCTCAGCCGGTAGCCGTACACGCAGGGGCTGGGTCAGGGCATGGCCAGTACGTTACAGTCCAGCTTGTCGAGAATCTTCTCCGCCGTGTTGCCATGCAGCATTGCGGCGAGGCCTGAACGGTGAGAATTGCCAACAATAACCAGGCTCGCATCCAGCGCTTTAGCCGTGTTCACAATCACTTTTTCGGGCGGCCCGAGCTTGATGTGGATGCGGCTGCTGTCCAGGCCCGATAGCTCAATCAACTTCTTGCGGTCCGGCTTGACCCGAAAATCCGGGAATGCATTGACCACGTGCACCTCTGCTTTTTCGCTTTCCACCAGCCGGCGACTGAACTCAAGAATGTGCTCGTTGAGTTTTTCATAAGGCTCGGTCCTGACGCTGATATCTATGCCGGCCAGGATTCTGGGTACATCCGGTGGTGCAGTATTCTTCACCAGCAGCACCGGGCACAGGCACTCGCGAATCAGTATCCAGTCGGATGTGGGCTTCAGTATTCGCTGGCTGGAACTGTGCTTGAATGAAGACTTGAAAACCATGTCTGCATGGTTGCGGGCCGCGGCGCGCACCACGGCGCGGTACCAGTCTTTATCCCACTCCACCTCCGATTCCGTGTCTACGCCCGTCGCTGCAATAGGTGCCAGGCACGCATCCAGCTTCTTCCGGTGCTCTCCCAGCCGGCGTTTGACCTCTTCTGCTTCGCGGTCGACGCCCGAGATATCCCCGTGAATACAGCCGAACAGGTGCAGGCTGGCGCCGATCTCGGCGGCAATGACTGCGGCCCGGTCAAGTGCGGGCTGTTCGTCGCGGGTGGGGTCGTGTACGACCAGAAGCTTGTTCAGTTCCATTGTAAGATGCCTTTCCTTGCCTGTTTACGCTTACCAGTTTCCGACAAGAGATTAGAATTCGCACTCTAGAATACCCGCCGTTCTCCTGCATGAGCCGCCTCGTGAAGCGGTTCTACGCAAAGATGCCGTGAATGTACCAGCCTCCGTGAAGCCTGTCGCGAAATACCCAGTAATGCTGGCCCCGTTCTCCCCTGGCAACGTAGTAGTCACGACTGACGGCCTCCTGCCACCAGTTATCCTCTATACGCTCCGGCCCGTATACCAGTTCAAGCTTTCCCTGCCAGTATAGGTGGCTGCGCTTCCTGCTTAGCTTTCTGGGGCCAGGCATCAGCCAGAAGGGGCGTTGTTGGCGTGGTTGCTCCCCGCCATCTTTGGCCGGAGTGTCCTGGCATACATGCAGTGCCAGCTCAGGCAGGTGCTCGTTGCGGCAGCCTACTTTCTCTACAGCCTGTAGCCCAAGGCGGCTGCGCAGCCTGTCCAGCAATGCGAAGAGAGGTTCACGTTGTGTGCGGGCGCTGAACAGGTCGATATTCTCCAACTGGCTGTCGTCCAGGCGGTCACAGCGCAGCGTAACGCCTTCCACACCGGTCTTTAGTTCCAGTTGTTCCAGGCGTATACGGGTGAGCTGATACCAGCTCTGGCTGTCGCTGTGTCCCGATGTGCTGCGCACGCAGATAGTGCGTAGGGAGCGGTCCACCCCCGTCAGTTGCCAGTTAATTTCAGTTGTCTGCAGTTGCGTGTTACGCAGGAACCTGCACAGCGACTGCAACAACAGCTGTACCGCGGGTAGCAGTTCATTATTGGCGCGCACCTCGTAGCCAAACCAGTACTCGTCAGTGAAGGTGGCCGGGGGTTGGTAGTCCCGGCGCAAGTCTGCGTGCTGCCCCAAAACCTGCTGTAGAAACCGTGAAAACCCGGCGCCACAACGCCTTGCCAGTGCTGTTGGCGGTAAAGAAAAGAGGCAGCCGAAGGTGTTTAGCCCCGCCCGGCGCAGGGAGTCGACCTCATTGCTATAGTCCGGCAGCAGGCTCAGGGGCAGTGGTGCCAGCCGCTCGCGCAGCGGTTGCTGGTAGCTGGTGAGCAGGTCGGCATGACTGAACGACAGCAACCAGGCTGCCGAAGGCGTTTCTGCCAGGCCGTACTCCGCCTGAAAGCCGCGACTCCTTATGCCGTTGTGCACCTCTGCCAACAGCCTGTGCAGCCCCTTGTATAGCGTGATGCAGCTGCCAATCTCCAGCTGCAGGCAATCTTCCCTGTAGCTGTGCAGGGAAGGGGTAATGCTATAGGCCCAGCAGCACAGTTGCTGCAGGCTGCGGGCTTCTGCGTCAGGGTCTCGTTCCAGCAGCTGCGCGGGTTCGTCGGCGAGCAGGGCGCGCACGGTAGCTGCGCCCATGCCCTCGCGGATGCCCAGGGCGGTGGCATAGTCATTGGCGCGAAATACCCTCTGCTTGACCAGCACAGCAACGGCAAGTTTTTCCGAACGGTTCAGGCATTGCAGCGGCAATGGGTGAAAACGCAGGCACAGCCACAGGCTCATGTATCGCCCCGATGTGACTTGCGCGAATAGCCAGGAGGGAAGTAGCCCAGTTTAAGTTCGCTAATACTGTACATATATACAGTATTAGCGAAGTGGGGGCAAATGTCTATTTACGCGCGGCGGGTGTGTCGCGTAATCGCGCATGCACAAGCGAGAGTGGGCTTTATTCAGCCCACTCCAGCGGCATTTTCCAGCAGGTAGGTGATCACAAACTTGATCAGGAAACCGAAAATCCCCATCGCCAGGCCGATATAGAGAATGAGGGTGCCAAACTTGCCGGCGTTACTGCGTTTGGCCAGATCCCAGACGATAAAGATCATAAACAGGATCAGTGCACCAACACCCAGTGTGACACCGTATTCGGTCAGCCACGCGTCCACATTGCTCTCCGCAGCCGACTACCGGCCTCAACTCAGGTGGAGACGATTATATCAGCTTGTAAATGGCAGGATGCCTTCATGGAGTTGGTGACGAGGCAGGTGCTCTCGGCCTTTTCCAGCAGGCGCATGGCTTTGCTCTCGTCGGTCCCTGCAGGAATTGTGAGCGTGGCTTTTACCGTGAAGTCGGTGAACTGAGTAACTCTGTCGATGCGGTCCAGCACGCCTTCTGCGCTGGTCTCAAGGGATGTCCACTCCAGCTTTGATGCCCTGGCAATGGCTCGAAAAGACAGCACGAAACAGTCTGCCACCGACGCGACCAGCAGATGTTCAGGTGACCACTGGTCTCCCGGGCCGCCAAATTCGGCGGGCGGGGCGGAGACCAGCTGGGGCATGTTATCGCTTTTCAGCGCGATGTTACCCTCAGTTTCGGCTTCGGCGATGACACGGTAGTGATGGGGAAAGTCCTGCATGGTTGTGCTCCACTGGATAGCAATTGTAGAAAACAGGGGAGTCTAGCAGAACTGTTGGACAGGAGGTTGATGCGGGTCAGGGCTTCAGGTTTACCTTTAGCCAGCCAGCCAGCCAGCCAGCCAGCCAGCCAGCCAGCCAGCCAGCCAGCCAGCCAGCCAGCCAGTGCCGGGCTTGTT
>Ga0209578_10001194_pt1 | contig 25051 bp, 25 predicted proteins | sample tdAd472_FD_187127 | JGI IMG/M metagenome (GOLD analysis project Ga0209578, IMG submission 187127) | Marine sediment microbial communities from the Atlantic coast under amendment with organic carbon and nitrate - tdAd47.2 (SPAdes)... | ecosystem: Environmental > Aquatic > Marine > Coastal >...
CAAAGCGCAGATACACCTCACCCCCCTCGCGGCGCTCGACCATCTCGGCGGCGAACTCTTCCGCGAATTCGATCCGGTCACCCGGCCGTAAACGTTTCGCCGGCCTGGCGAAGGCCAGCCATTCGGTCGCGGAGAGTTGCTTGTGCAGCGTCACCGATATCCGGCCCTCGCCGCGCCGCCCTTCGAGCTGCGCCGGAATAACCCGGGTGTCGTTGACCACGAGCAGACTGCCCGGCGCGAGCAGTTGCGGGAGATCCGCCACGGCCCGGTCATCAATGCCGTCACGCAGGTCCAGCAGGCGCGCGGAATCACGGGGTTCGGCAGGCCGTTGCGCGATCCGCTCGGGCGGCAACTCGAAATCGAAGTCCGATGTCTTCATGCGCAAAGCCTCGATCGCGATGCTATAGATTGACAGCGGGCGCACCATCCTGCCATTAGCCTGCCCCGAACATACCAGCCCAAAACCAGTGACTCTTTGATGTCCGGACTGACCACGCGTTTCCTCATTATCACCGTCCTGTTCGTCACCTGTTTGATCGTGTCGAACATCACGGCCGTGAAGCTGATCGACGTAAATGGGTATGTTCTCACGGGTGCCATCGTGATCTTCCCGATCAGCTACATCATCGGCGATGTTCTGACTGAAGTTTACGGCTTCGCCAAGGCCCGGCTGGTCGTTTGGGTTGGGTTCGGGGCCAATCTGTTCGCGGTTCTGACATTCGCTCTGGTCGGGGTTCTGCCGGCGGCCGGTTTCTGGGACGGCCAGGAGGCCTACGATACGATCCTGGGCGCAACCCCGCGAATCCTCGCCGCCTCGTTTCTGGCCTATCTGGTCGGAGAGTTCACCAATTCATACATATTGGCTCGCCTGAAGGTCATCACCGCGGGACGCATGCTGTGGCTGCGGACCATCGGATCGACCGTGGTCGGCCAGGGACTCGATTCCATCGTCTTCGTCATCGTCGCATTCTGGGGAATTCTGCCCACGACTGTGCTGGTCGGCACGATCGTGGTGCAGGCCCTCGCCAAAATCGGTTACGAAGTTCTGGCGACACCCGTCACCTATGCGGTGATCGGCTGGCTGAAGAAGGCCGAAGGCATCGACCATTACGACCGCGAGACCCGGTTCAACCCGTTCGCAGTCTCCCGTCTGCAGGACTGATGCGCATCTCCGCGCCCCTGCTCGGGTCAATCCTCGGCTTGTCGATGATCCTCGGCGCGGCCGAACTTCATGCCAACCCCGACACCTACAGCGTCCAGTGGGAAAACGACCGGATCGCCAACACCGACCGGCATTACACGAACGGGTTCCGCCTATCCTGGGTCTCGGGCGCGCGCGACAGTGATCCCGCCTGGGTCAAGGATGTTCTGGAGACACTCTATCCGTTTGCAAGCCTCAGGCAGGGCCGTGTCGGCGCCGCATTCGGCCAGAGCATCTTCACGCCGGAAAATACCGCCACCTCGACCCTCGTCACCGACGACCGGCCCTATGCAGGCTGGCTGTACGGCGCCATATCGGTTCATGCCGAGACCAAGCGCAACCCGGCGTCTTCGGTGCCCGACACGCTCGACACGGTCGAGCTCAACCTCGGGATTGTCGGCCCCTGGGCGCTGGGTCGGCAGGTGCAGAACGGCGTCCATGATCTGATCAATGTCGGCCGGTCCAACGGCTGGGGGCATCAGCTCGACAATGAGCCGGGGGTCATGCTGATCGGCGAACGCCGCTGGCGCCCGGCCCCGTGGAAATTGTTCGGCCTTGAAGCCGGAGTCATTCCCCACATCGGCGGCAGCATCGGCAATGTGATGACCTTCGCCAGCGCCGGCGCGATCCTCCGGATCGGGCAGAACCTCGACGTGGATTATGGCCCGCCCCTGATCCGCCCGTCCCTCAGCGGGCTCGCGGCGGTGGAGAAACGCTCAGGGCTCGCCTGGTACGCATTCGCCGGCGCCCAGGGGCGCGGTGTCGTCCACGATATCTTCCTCGACGGCAACACCTTCTCCAGCAGCCACAGCGTCGACAAGAGGCGTCTGGTCGGCGACGCGCAGCTCGGGGTCGCCTTTGTCTATAAGGGCGTACGCCTGGCGGTGACGCAAATCTTCAGAACCCTGGAATTCGAGGGTCAGCGCCAGGCCGACCGGTTCGGTGCGATCAGCCTGTCGGCGAACTTCTAGACGCCGCACGGGGCACCAGGCTGGTCTTTTCTGCCCCCGCGCCCATGCTAAGCTTCATGATCCTGCACGATCAGGCTCATGGGGAGGAATCATGACGGATCTCAACATCAGCATCGACGGCATCGCCGACGGTCAGCGAATACCCGAAGAGTTTGCGTTCGGCGTTCGCACCGACAGCGAGCCCTTCACCTTCGGCGCGAATATCAGCCCGGCCATCAGCTGGAGTGCCGGCCCCGACGGCACCCAATCCTACGCGATCATCATGCATGACCGCAGCGTCCCGACGGTGTTCGACGACGCCAACCAGGAAGGCCGGACGATCCCTGCCGACCTCGCGCGGATGGATTTCATGCATTGGGTGCTGGTGGATATTCCGACAGAGACAACCGGCCTGCCGAAGGGTGCGGAATCCGACGCGGTCGTGCCCAAGGGCAAAGCGACCGGGCCGGCAGCGCAAGGCGTACGCGGTGCAAATGATTTCGGCATGTTCATGGCGTCGAACCCGGACATGGCAGGTGATTATGGCGGCTACGACGGACCGGCTCCGCCATGGAACGACGAGATCATGCACGAGTATGTGTTCACGGTGTACGCGCTCGATGTCGAAACGCTGGGCCTGACCGGTGTGTTCACCGGTGCCGACGCGCGGGCCGCGATGGAAGGCCATATCCTTGCCAGCGGGCAGGTCGTCGGCGAATACACACTGAACCCGGATCTCGCCTGATCAGGAGCCTGCGTCGGAATAGTCCACGAGTTTGGTCTTATAGTCTGTGCGCGGCAGGCTATCGAACGGCACAATCTCGACCTTGGTCGTGACGACAAGTTTCTCGCGGATGGCCTTTTCGATCGCCGCCGCGAGGCCCGCACCGGGCGTGCTGCCCTCCGCCGCCTCAACGTGAACCGGCAATGGCGGCAACTGCTGCACGCCCTGCCGGGTCGGGCGCACCAGCATGATCCCGCTGATGTCGGGGCGAAACAGGTTCACCACCTCCCGGATCGCGCTCGGGAAGACGTTGACCCCGCGCACGATGAGCATGTCGTCGGTCCGCCCGATGCAACGAATGCGCGGGCCCGTGCGACCGCTCGCGACCGGCCCCGTACTGACCGTGACATGGTCGCGCGAGCGAAAACGAAGCAAGGGCGCCGCCTCCTGCTGCAGATGGGTATAGACAGGCTCACCCTGGACCCCGTCCTCAAACGGCAGCACCTCCTCGGTTTCCGGGTCGATCAGCTCCATGTGGATGTAGTCCCGGGCAAGGAAGTTCATGCCCTGCTGCTCCGGCCCCTCCCCGAACATGGAAATCGACATCTCGCCAAGCCCCAGCACCTCATGCACCCTGGTGTTGAAGGCCGCCTCGATCTGCGCGCGGACTTCCGGCTCACCCCCGCCGGGCTCACCGCCGGCCACGAGCGTTTCCAACCCGCACGCCGCCGGATCAATCCCGCGCGCACGCGCGGCTTCGGCGATATACAGAAAGTATGACGGCGTCCCGGGCATCGCCTGCACGTGAAAGCGTGACAATGCCGTCAGGAGCCGTTCGGTGTTGCCGCTGCCCACCGGCACCATGCGCACGCCCAGCGCGATCATGGATTCGTGCACCGCACCCGCCACAAAGGGACCGGAATTGTACGTGGTGACGACCCGGTGATGGGGCCGGATTCCGGCGGCGAAATAGCTGCGGTTTGATGTGTGGATCCAGCGTTTAAGGTCACCCTGGGTCACGGGAATATAGAGCGGTGTGCCCGATGTACCGCTGGTTGAATAGATCCGCACCACATCCTCAAGCGGCGCCGCGAGCTGCTTGCCCAACGGCAGATGGTCGGCCTGGCTGGCACGTAGCTCATCTTTTACCGTGAATGGCAGGTGCCGCAGATCGTCCAGCCCACCGACGGATTCGGGCGTGCCGAAGCCGGCCGCCTTGAACTTCTCGCGATAGAACGCAGACCGCGCGAACAGATATTCTATCTGTTCGCGGTAAACCGGCTCATCCTTCTGTTTCTGGTCCGCGAGGCTCCGTGTTTCGGCCTCGGGATCAAAGAGATCGGCGGCCGACATCCGTTCTATTCCCCATCATATGTGATGGCCTCTTCCCCGTGATGGGCCAGCAGGAACCCGATCGGGCGTTCCATTTCCTCGTTCAGATGCCCGATCAGGCCCACCGTGCGCGCAAGAATGGGAATCCCCCGGATCGCCGCCTTGGGGAAATCGAGATCGAGCAGCACCGCCGCCATTGGTCCCTGCAAATTCATCGGCAGCGGCTTGCCCCAGATCTCGGCAACGGCATCCGGAAACGCCCGCAGCGCGCCGACATGGCGTCCGGACACACCGCGCTCGTCCGCCAGATCGAGGATACGTACCGCGCGGGGGTCCACCGGGTGGTGGATGGGATGGCCGAACCCCGGAATGAACTTCCCGGCGTCCTTGTATTCCTGCGCGATCGCCAGCGCCGCCGCCTCGGGTGAGGCGCCGCCCTCGATCCGCGTCGCGGCATCATCGAGCATATCCCCGCAAACATCCGCACTGCCCAGAATGACCGAGCCGACCCCGAGGAGCCCGGCCGCGACGGCGCCTTGCATCGCCTCCGGCGCGGCGGCCAGGGTCATGCGGGCAGCCTGCACGCTCGGCGTCAGCCCATGTTCGGCCAGCGCGACCACCAGAACATCCATGAAGAAGGCCTGGTCGGCACTGGGCTCACGCCCGGTGAGATGCAGAAAGAAAAACTCGGCGATCGAGCTGTGCCCCATAACCTCGTTGCACAGATCCTTGCCCCGCACCGTGATCGAGCTCGCATCCGCTGTTTCAATGGCGGTTTTCGCCTCGCCTTTTTTACCGATCAACATGGTCTTCTCCCCTAGGTCCCGCGCGACGATAGGGTCAAACACGCGGCCATACAATATTTCACATACAGGAAATTATATTCGAAATTTGGAACGACATTGACTCCTTGCAACCACCTTCGTCTAAAATGAAACAGAGCCCGATCAATCGCGGAAAACATGCTGCGAAGCCATGGGCCAGGGAGATGACGCTATGAAATACGGTATGTTTGCGATGCCGCTCCGTCCGCCCGGGGGGGACGTCACCAAGGAATATCATCAGGATATTGAAACCTTCGTCATGGGCGACAAGCTCGGCTACACCGAAGGTTGGATGGGTGAACACTACACCATCCCATGGGAACCGATTCCGGCTACAGACCTGTTCGCCGCATCCGTATTCGCGCGCACCGAGAATATCCGCATCGGCACCGGCATCGTGTTGTTGCCCATGCACGACCCGCGTCAGGTGGCATTGCGCATCGCCTATCTCGACCATCTGTCGAAAGGCCGCCTGAACTTCGGCATTGGCGCCGGCGGTGCTCCGACGGACTTCCATTTTTGGGATATCGACTACAAGGAAGGCGAACATCGTGCGCGCATGCGCGAATCCATCGACGTCATCAAGCGCCTGTGGACCGAGGATGAGCCGTTCGAACACAAGGGCAAATTCTGGCAATTCAAGGTGCCGGAACCGATGCCGCAGGTACCCTTGCACCATCACATCCGGCCCTATCAGGACCCGCATCCGCCGATCGCGGTCTCGGGATTGCACAAGGCCTCGGAATCCCTGTTCACGGCAGGAGCCAACGGCTGGATCCCGATGAGCATCAACTACCTGCCGGCGGTCAACCTCAACACCCACTGGGACGCGGTGTGCGAGGGTGCGAAATCCACCGGTCGTCCGCCGCCGCGCCGCAGCGAATGGCGGATTGCCCGCGAGGTGTTTGTCGGCAAGACGGACCAGGAGGCACGCGACCATGTGCTGAACGGCCCGATCGGGCGTGCGTATACCGACTATATGTACAACGTGCTGAAGTCGCTGGGCGCGACCGATCTCTACAAGGGAGATCCGGACATGCCCGACGAAGCGCTGACCGCGGAATATGTCTGCGACAACATCTGGGTTGTCGGCAGCCCCGACACGGTCGCCGAGAAACTGAGCAAGCTCTATGACGACGTAGGCGGTTTCGGCACCGTGCTACAGATCCAGTACACCTACGAGCCGCACCAGATCTGGTACGATAATATGGACCTGTTCGCCAATAAGGTGATGCCGAGCCTCGCGCACCTCGTGCCCGAAGACGAGTCGGCCGCCGCCGCACAGTAAGAGGGCACCAAAAATGTTCGGCCCGCCCCGCATCACCTGCGTGATGCGGGGCTTGCCGGCATAAGCATCACGGAGACTCAAATGTCCGTTGCCTCTGAATCAAAATTCGAAGTTTCTCCCGAAATCGCGCGATGCATTGCCGAAGAGCGCATTCCGATCGTCGATGTCGGCGGTTTTCTGTCGGGTGATCCAGACGCGCTGGAGCAGTTTGCGACCGACCTGCGCGCGATCCAGGAAAGCCTCGGATTCTACTGCATCGTCAATCACGGGGTCGATCAGGACCTGATCGACCGCAGCTTCGACCAGATCGCGGAACTGTTCGCGCTGTCCGACGACACCAAGATGAAGTACCGGGTCGACTTCCATCATCAGGGCTTCATCCCCAACAAATCTCTGATCCTGCGCTGGTCGAAGATCGCAAAGAACGAAAAGAAAGACCTGAATGAAGCCTGGGCGTTCATGCGCGAGCGCACCGCCGACGACCCCAAGGTCACGGCCAACATACGCCACCGCAATCTCAATCAATGGCCCGAGGAACTGCCGGAATTCCGCACGGTGCTGCTGGAGTATCAGGAGACCATGGCCGATCTGGCGACGCGGATGCTGCCGGCCTATGCCCGCGCGCTTGAGATGCCGGCGGATTATTTCGACAAAAAATTCTCACATCCCGAATACTACAACCGCTGCGCCTGGTATCCGCCCGTGGAGGCCGAGGAAGGCCAGTTCTCGTTGTCGCCCCACTCGGATCACAGCTCGATGACCTATCTGCCGCTGATGGACGTGGCCGGACTGCAGGTCATGGCCCCATCGGGCAAATGGATGGAAATCGAACCCCTGCGCGGTGCGATCGTCGTCAACACCGGCGAGTTTTTCAATCGCTGGACCAACGGCCGCTTCATCGCCACTCCGCACCGCGTCGTGCCGCCCTTGAAGGACCGCTACGCGCTGACATTCTTCTACAATTGCAATGACGAGACCGTGGCGGACCCGATTCCGACCTGCATCAATCCGGGTGAAAAACCTGCCTATGAGCCGATGTCATTCCACGACTTCTTCATCACCTATATGGATGGCAACTACATTTACCGCACAGCGGAGATGGACGAAGACTAGTCTCCGCGCGGCCCATCCAGCCGTCCATTCCAGTATGTCCCGTGACGAAAGCAGTCGTATGAGCGCTGAGCATATCCTGACCGAAACGCGTGACCGCGTGCTGTATGTGACCATCAACCGGGTGGAAAAGCACAACGCGTTGGCGATCTCGATTATCGACACGATCGGGAAGACCTTCCGCACGGCTGCCAAGGACCAGTCGCTTGTGTCAGCGGTGCTGCGCGGCGCGGGCGAGAAGACCTTCGCCGCCGGCGGAGACCTGCGTGAGTTGGCCGGATTGCGCACCGAGGCCGAGGCCGAACAGATGGCACGCGACGCCAAGGCCGCGTTCAACGCCATTCGTGATTTTCCGGTTCCCGTTGTCGCTGGCCTGAACGGCAACGCGTTTGGTGGTGGCGCCGAACTGGCCGTGTCTTGCGACTTCCGCGTCGCGGCGGCCCACGCCCGCATCGGGTTCGTCCAGGGCCGCCTGGCGCTCGCCACCGCGTGGGGCGGCGGCCCGGATCTGCTCGACCTTGTGGGACGCGCACATGGCCTCCGGCTGATGAGCACCGGCGAGATGCTCACCCCCGAGACGGCATTGGAAATCGGCCTGTACGACGCGGTCGGCGCGGCCGACGAGGATTTCGATGAAACGATCGAGGCCTTCCTCGCACCGATCCGCAACCAGAAACCGCAATCGATGCGCGCCTTCAAGGCCGTCAGCGATTCCCACCGCCGCGGCGAGACACGCGCGGCGATGCAGGAAGTTGAGACCGGAATGTTCGTGAAGACCTGGGTTCATGACGATCACTGGGAGGCCGCCGAAAAGGTGCTTCCCGCCAAGAAGGGCTGACCCGATGACCGACAATACTGCCACGAGGGACGACGACGCGGAGCCCGCGCGGCGCGAGGCACCGACCAAGCCGTCGACCGCGACCCCGTCGGGGATCGAGGTGCCGGTCGTCGCCACGCCGGATATGGTGTCGGACCGCGCGCCGGAGATGCCGGGGGAATACCCTTTCACCCGCGGCATCTTCCCCGACGGCTTTCGCGGCCGGCTGTGGACCATCCGGCAATATTCCGGCTTCGGCACGGCCGAGGAATCGAACGAACGCTATCGCTTCCTGCTCGATCAGGGCCAGACCGGCCTGTCGGTCGCGCTCGATCTGCCCACCCAATGCGGCTACGACCCGACTGATTCCATCGCCAAGACCGAAGTCGGCAAGGTCGGCGTTTCCCTGTCGAACCTTGCGGAAGCCGAAATTTTGTTCGACGGCATCGATCTGGCGGGAATTTCCACCTCGTTCACGATCAACGGCACCGCCTCAATCATCTATGCGATGTACTGCGCCGTCGCCGACAAGCAGGGGGTTCCGCGCGAGAAGCTCACGGGGACAATCCAGAACGACATCCTCAAGGAGTATGTGGCCCGCGGCACCTGGATCTTTCCGGTGCGCCCGTCGATGCGCCTGATCGCCGATACGATCCTGTTTTCCTATGACCAGACCCCGCGCTTTAACGCGATCAGCATCGCCGGCGCCCATGTACGCGACGCCGGCTGCACCGCAGTCGAGGAAATGGGCTACACGCTGGCCAACGGGCTGGCCTATATCGATGAGTTGATCCGCCGCGGTGGCGATGTCGAAAAGTTCGCCCGCCGGCTCAGCTTCTTCTTCTATGTGCACATGGATTTCTTCGAGGAAGTCTGCAAATTCAGGGCGGGCCGGCGGCTCTGGGCGAAACTCCTGACCGAGCGCTACGGCGTGAAGGATCCCAAGGCCCTCATGTTCCGTTTCGGTGTCGTGTGCGGCGGCTCGTCCCTAGTCGGCGCACAGCCCGACAACAATGTGGTCCGGGTCGGCATCGAGAATATGGCGGCGGTCATGGGCGGCGCGCAGTCAATTTTCACGGCCGCGTTCGACGAGGCCTATCAGATCCCGACCGAACACTCGGCCGAGATCGCCGTCCGCACCCAGCAGATCGTCGCCCATGAATCCGGTATCGCACGCACGGTCGACCCGCTTGGCGGGAGCTACTATGTCGAATGGCTGACCGACCAGATGGAAGACGAGATCATGAAGGTGATCGACGAGATCGAGGTCTATGGCGGCGTGACCAAGGCCGTCGAGGATGGCTGGCTGCAACTCAAGATCGCCCAGCGCGCGGCCGAACGGAAACGCAAGGTCGACAATGGTGAGACGGTCGTGGTGGGCCAGAATTACTTCCGCCGCGAAGACCAGAAAGACGGCGTGGCCGAGTTGTTCAAACTCGACCCGCAGGCATCGGCACGGGTCGTCGAGAAGTTCGAAAAGGTCCGCGACAGCCGCGACAATGATGCGGTGACCGCGTCCCTCTCCGCGCTGGAAGCCGCCGCCGCCAAGGATGATGAAAACCTCATGCCCTATCTGATCGATTGCTGCCATGCCTACGCGACCGTCGGCGAAATGGTGGCGACCCTGAAGACGCAGTGGGGCGAGTTTGAAGAGCCGGTGCGGCTTTAGGATCGACGATATGAGCCTGAACGGAAAACGTATCCTGATCGCGAAACCGGGCCTCGACGGGCACGATGTGGGCGCAAAGATCATCGCCCTGGCGCTGCGCGACGCGGGCGCCGATGTGATTTACACAGGCCTGCGCCGTAGCCCGGACTACATTGCACGGGTCGCCGTGGACGAGGATGTGGACGCGGTTGGTCTGTCGATCCTGTCGGGCAGCCACAAGGAACTTGTGCAAGAGACAGTGCGCTGCCTGGAGGCGCTCGACGCCGGCGACATCCATCTGTTCGTCGGCGGCACGATCCCCAGCGAGGATCATGCGGGTCTGCGTGACGCGGGCGCACGCGGCATCTTTACCGCGGAGATGACTGTCGATGCGGTCGTCGCCGCCATCGAAGCGGACCTGGGCGCTTGACCAGCGGCCCCCTCGCCGGAGTCCGGATCCTCGAGGTCGCCCATGTCCTCGCCGGCCCGTTTTGCAGCATGATTCTGGCTGATCTGGGTGCCGACGTGATCAAGGTCGAGCCGCCGGGCGGCGACATGGCCCGCAACATCACCAAGCAATTCACCGGGCCGTACAACGACTATTTTGCGAGCCTCAACCGCAACAAGCGCTCGGTCGTCCTCGACCTGAACACGCCGGCCGGCCAGGCCCAGCTCGGCGCACTCGCCGCCGACGCCCAGGGGCTGGTTACCAATCTGCGCCCCGGGACGATCCGGCGTTTCGGCCTGACCTATGACGATCTGAAAACCCATAACGCCAATCTGGTCTGTCTCGCGCTCACCGGGTTCGGGCTGGACGGACCATATGCCGACAAACCGGCCTACGACTACATCGTCCAGGCGCTCACCGGAGTGATGACCCTGACCGGCGACCCTGGCACGGCGCCGACCAAGGCCGGATACTCCGCCGTCGACAACTCTACCGGCATGATGGGCGCGATCGGCCTGCTGGCGAAGATCATCGAGGGCAAGGGCGGCCAGGTCGATGTGTCGCTGTTCGACACCATGCTGGCCCAGCTCAACTATCTCGCCTCGGGCTACCTCAACCATGGGATTGTCCCGCAGCGAACTTCGCACAGCGCGCACCCCTATATGGTTCCGGCCCAGGTCTTCGAGACGCGCGACGGGTTCCTGATGCTGTTCGTCTCGACCGACAAATTCTGGCGAAAATTCTGCGCGGTCGTCGGCTGGACAGAACAGGCGGATGACCCAAGGTTCGCGACCATGAATGCGCGCTCGGAAAACAGCGATGCGGTGATCGATGCCGTCGGCGGACTCATGAAATCCGAAACCACCGCGCATTGGGTCGGGATGCTGGGCAATAAGGGACTGGTCGTGTCGGGCGTCGAGACCCTCGACGCTGCGCTCGACGGGGACATGGCCGCATCACGCGAGATGATCGCAGTGATCCCCACACCCGACGGCGCGCTGCGCGTGGTCGGCAACCCGATCAAGATGGCCGACCACCCGCCCCGATACGACCTGCCGCCGCAACTGGGCGAGCATACCGACGAAATCCTGGGCGCCCCGCCCGCCGCCGCGGCCAAATGAGCGGCAGCTCCCGCAATCCGCGGCGAAATCTCAGCCGCGCGCTGTCGCGTATCGCCAACGCCGATGTCTCCGACACGCTGGCCCAGCAAAGCGACCTGCCGGGTGAGAACTTGCCGCGGATCGGCATCACGGGCGCACCGGGTGCGGGCAAAAGCTCTCTGATCGCCCGGCTTGCGCTGCTTCGCAAACGCGCCGACCGCAAGATCGCGGTGCTGGCGGTCGACCCGTCGAGCCCGGTTTCCCAAGGCTCGATCCTCGGCGACCGAATCCGCATGGATGCCATCGCCGATGATCCGGATATCTTCATCCGCTCGATTCCCTCGCGCCGCGCCCATGACGGGCTGGCCGACAACACCGCCGACCTGCTCAACGCCATGGAAGGCCACGGGTTCGGCGAGATCATCCTCGAGACGGTCGGGGTCGGACAAGCGGAGTACACGATCCGCACGCTGGTCGACACGGTCGTACTCGTCCTGGTGCCCCATTCCGGCGACGCCATCCAGGCGATGAAGGCCGGTATCCTCGAGATGGCCGACATCTATGTGGTGAACAAGGCCGATCTGCCGGGTGCCGACCTGATGGCGGCCGAGATCGAACAGGTGGCCAATCACCAGAGTGCCGATGGCTGGACACCGCCGGTCATCATGACGTCACGTGGCGATGCCGACGGCTTTGCCGCGCTCGACGCGGCCATCACCGCCCACGCCGCCTGGCAGGCCGACCATACCGATGTCACCGCGGCGCGCCGGGCCCGCGCGCGGTACCAGGCCCAAGGGCTGATATCCCGGCGCATCGACGAAGTGCTCGAGGCGGCCGGCGAGGCGTTTCTCGATCAGGATCCCGGGGCGCTGTTCGACGCGATTGTCGCCCGACTCAGGCGTTGATCTCGCTCTCGAGAATTTCGTAGACGACCGAGCATTCGTCTTCGAGGCGCCCGGCCTTTTCGATCTTCTTGTAATAATCGTTGCAGATTCGCAGCAGCGGCGCTGACAGGCCCAGCGCATCGGCCTGCTCCTCGACGATATCGAGATCCTTCCACAACAGCTTGCTGGGGCCCGCACAGGGCTGCCACGCACGATCCTTGATGATACCGGCGCGCATCCCGAAGACGGTTGATCCGGCCGCACTCGGGCCCACGATGTCGATCATCAGTTCGGGATCCAGCCCCATCTGGGCGCCGAACAGCATCCCTTCCGCGAGCGCCACCGTGTTGGCGCCGACCATGAAGTTGATCATCAGCTTGAGCTTGATGCCGGTGCCGTATTCGCCGACATAGAACGTCTTGGGGCAAACCTTCTCGAGCATCGGCTTCACCGATTCACACAGCGCCGCATCGCCGCTCATCATAATAACGCCCTTGCCCGCGCGAATGATCGGCTGGGTGCCGCTGAGGGGGCAGTCGATGACCTGCGCCGCGGTCTCGCCGACCTGGTCACGAACCCGCTCCTTCTCACCTACCGGGAAGGTGTTCATCTCGATGATCGTCAGACCCTCATGGGCACCCGCCAGCAGGCCGTCAGGGCCCTCCAGAGCTATCCGGGAGGCCTCGGTGCTCGGCAGCGCCGATATCACTACATCGGACCATTCGGCAAGCTCACGCGCCGTGTCGAACAGCTTGCCGCCGGTGTCGGGGAAGCTCTCGGTACTCGGGCGGCGGACGGCCGCGCATTCGTAACCCTCGGGCATCAGGATTTCGGCAGTAATACCGCCGATAAGCCCAAGCCCCAGAATTCCAACCTTTTCAGCCATAATGTCCTCCCTCAAGAAGCAATCTTATGTGTCTCGAACTCAGGGTCCCGTGCCCAGAACGGCCTCGCGGAACCGCGAACGCAAATAGGCGCCGTCGCGCGCCGGCAGGACGCGCGGATGCTCGCCCGCCTCGATCTTGATGTTGGCAAACAACGGGCCCTCGCAGCGCTGCATGCGCGCCGCCAGCGTGCCCAGGGCGTTCATGTCGCGGATATCCTCCAGCGCATCGATGCCGCAGCCGCGCGCCACCTCCACGAGGGAGACCCCGCGCGCCGTCGCCGTCGGCTGGGCGCCGGTCTCACCATAGACCTCATTGTCGAGCACGATCACCGACAGGTTCGCGGGCGCCGCGGCGGCAATCGTCGCCAGGCTGCCGAGACCCATCAGCATGTCTCCGTCGCCGGTGATGGCGGCAACCGGCCGGTCCGGCTGGGCCAGCGCCAGGCCGAGCGCCAGCGCGGCCGTGCCGCCCATCGCACCCCAGAGATAGAAGTTGCGCGGGTCGTCACCGGCGGCCGCGCAGTCATAGGTCGCCGAGCCGAGACCGGAGACCACGAGCAGCTCGCCGCGATCCTGCAGCAGCCGCGTGACGGCCTCGCGTCGGTCGAGTTTGGGTCCCTCTATTCCCGGCTCCGCCATGTCAGCCCTCCGCCGTGAAGGCCTTGCGGCCGATCAGCCGCTGGGACAGGAGCACCGCAGAGGCGAGCATGCCATCGAAGGATTGCCGGATCGCGGCGTCGAGGACCGGCGCTGCATCCTCGGGGTCATCGACCCGGTGTGCCTGCACACCCATCCGGGTCAGCACGTCGGGTGTCGCCTGGCCCATCTGCGCCTGCCACGGATTGAACTCGCCCCACTCGCCACGCATCGTGATCAACGCCACCAGCGGGAGGCGACAATTCTCGATCAGGGTGAACATGTTCACACAGTTGCCCACGCCGCTGGACTGCATCAGCAACACCCCGCGGTCACCGCCCAGCCAGGCGCCGGCCAGCAACGCCACGCCATCCTCTTCCGTGGTGAGTACGGTCGCACACATGTCCGGATTTTCTTCGCACCGAGCGATCAGCCGCGCATGCCCGGCATCCGGCACGTAGGCGACCTGGCGAATATTCTGCGCCACCAGCACATCGTAGAGCGCGTCGGCCCAGTCCGGTGCGCCAGGCGCGACGGCGTCGGGCCGTAAGACCGTATCGCTCATCCGCCACCTCCCAGCGTTTCGAGCGTGGCCTTTGCGGACATCAGCCGAGCTGCCAGATCCGTTTCATTTGCCTCCATACGCACCAGGGGCCCCGCGACCGCGATTCCCATGGTCTCGCCATACACATCCGCCGTGATCGCCAGCCCCATGACGTCCACGACATTCTCGCCGCGGGTGACGAAATAACCCTTGGCGATCCCGTCCGCGAGATCAGCGGCCAGCGCATCGCGCTGGGTGATCGTGTTCGCGGTTCGCAGGTCGAGGGGCAGACGCGCCACCAGCGCCGCGCGCTCCGCGTCATTCAGGCGCCCAAGGAAGGCCTTGCCGATGGCACTCGAATGCATCGGCTTGATGTCTCCGGCCCCGGCGGAATAGCGCAGCGTCTGACCACCCTCGATCACGTCGAGATAGAGGATCGTTTCGCCCTGACGGCGCCCCAGCAGAATGGTCTCGTTCGTCTCGTCGCGCAGGGCTTCCAGCACCGGCACGATACTTTCGAGAACCGGGTCGTGGGCGGCGATGGTGCTGGCGATTTCCAGCAGGCGCTTGGTCGGATAGATCGCCCGGTTGCGTTCGGATGTGTAGAGATAGCCCTTCGCGCTGAGGGTCCGAACCAGCCCGTGACAGCTGCTGATTGGTGCGGAGAGAGCCTCGGCGATCTGGGTCAGGGTCATCGGGCCCTTGCGACGCGAGAACGCTTCGAAAAGGTTCACCGTCCGGACCGCCGTTTTCACGCCTTCATTCATATTCATGAAAATGAGTTTGGCCGTGTGAAACATCAGGGTCAAGCGCCGCCCGCCCGGCTTTTCCGGACCCGGCAGATAGCTTAGAAATAACCCGACCGAGCAATCAAACGCGGTGTATGCGTATGTCTTCCAAACCCACAGACCGGATCATCGTCGCCGGCGGCGGCCCGACCGGGCTAATCGCGGCGCTTTCGCTCGCCAAACAGGACATTCCCGTTCTCCTGCTGGAGCAGCAGGAGGCCCCGCAGGATCATCGCCGCGCCACGACCTTCCATCCGCCGACCCTCGAATATCTCGACGAACTCGGCATGATCGACGCGGTGCTCAACGACGGGCGGATCACACCTGTCTGGCAGTTCCGCGATCGGCATACGGGCGTCGTCGCGGAGTTCGACCTGTCGGCGCTCAAGGACGAGACGAAGTATCCCTATCGCGTGCAGTGCGAGCAGATGGAACTCAACCGGGCGCTCTACGCCACCCTGGCGGACCACCCGAACGTCGAAATTCGGTTCTCCCACGAGGTTCTGGGCGCCGAACAGGACGGCGACAGCGTGACCGTGCGCGCCAACACGACCGGCGGCGAAGAGCGCTTCACCGGCCGCTATGTGTTCGGCGCCGACGGGTCCCGATCCAATATCCGGCGCGCCCTCGGTGTCGACTTCGACGGCTTCACTTATGACGAGAAGGTCGTGCAGTACGGCACGACGTTCGACGTGAGCGAGGCGATGCCCGACATCGCGGGCGTGGCCTATATCTCCGACCCCGACGAGTGGTGCGTGATCCTGCATTTGCCGGAATACTGGCGGGTGACCTTCTCGGCGCGCGACGGCGAGCCCGACGACGTGGCGGTGCGCGACGACGTGGCCGAGGCGCGCATGGCGGCCTTTTTCGGCAAGTCCGGCGCGGTGGTCGAGCTGCACCGGAACATCTGGGCGATCCACCAGCGGGTCGCCGAGGATTTCCGCAAGGGCCGGATCATCATCGGTGGCGATGCCGCGCACATCAATTCGCCCATGGGCGGCATGGGCATGAATTCCGGCGTCCACGACGCGGTGAACTTCGCCGACAAGATGGGGCAGATCTGGCGTGGCGAGGCCGACGAGAGCCTGCTCGACCGCTACACCCGCCAGCGCCGCCATGTGGCGCTGGAGGATGTCCGCCTGCAGACCATCCGGAACACCAAATTCATCGCCGAGAAAGACCCCGATGCGCGCCGCGCGAACCAGGCCGAGATGCGCGCGGTCGCGGAAGACCCGAAGAAGAGCTACGGCTTCATGATGGGGTCGTCGATGATCGCCGGGCTGCGCACCGCAAACGCGCTGGACTGACGCGACAAGCCCGCGTTTTGATCGAGGTCACATGGCAGCGCATGGCGGCGCGCTAGACTTGCATCATGATGAGCACCCCACCGAACAACCCGCCCGGCAACAACCGTGATCCCTACGCGCCGGCCGAGATCGCGCATCTGGTCGAGAATATCGGCGTTCGCAAGGCCAACTTGCCGCTCCTGCCGCTGGTGGTTCTCGGCGTTCTCGCCGGTGCGTTCATCGCGTTCGGTGCGATGTTCTATACCCTGTCCATTACCGGCAGCACGCTCGGCCTCGGCCCGACCCGCCTGATCGGCGGTCTCGTATTCTCCCTCGGCCTGATTCTGGTGGTCATCGCCGGTGCGGAACTGTTCACCGGCAACAATCTGATCGTCATGGCCTGGGCGGACCGGAAGGTCACGACCGGGCAGCTTCTACGAAACTGGGTCATTGTCTATGTCGCGAACTTCGCAGGCGCCGCGGCGACAGCGGTCATGATGGTCTGGTCAGGCTCGCTCGATCTTGGTGACGGTGCCGTCGCAACTACCGCCGCCACAATCGCCGGCGCCAAGGTCGCGATGCCCTGGTTCGAGGCATTTGTCCGCGCCGTTTTGTGCAATGCGCTCGTCTGTCTGGCGATCTGGCTGTCCATGAGCGCCCATCGGGTCACCGGCAAGATCCTGGCGATCATATTCCCCATCGCCGCCTTCGTCGCCCTGGGCTTCGAGCATTCGGTCGCCAACATGTACTTTCTGCCGCTCGGATGGATGCTCGGTGTCGACGGCGTGACCGCCGGCGCGATCGTCGCCAACCTGGTTCCCGTCACACTCGGCAATATCGTCGGCGGCAGCGTCTTCGTCGCCCTGGTCTACTGGCTGGTTTATCTGCGGCCGGACAACAAGCCGGAATAACCGCGCCCGCGCGAAGTCTCGGAGCCAAGGGTTTCTTAACCAAAACGGGCAATTCTGATCCCCTGCCCGGCGCATGCGCGCCGATTGACCCGGGGACCGCACGTGCTTGACCAGACCACACCAGAGATTGCCAACCAATCCAAGACCGGCGAGGGTCACGACTTCGACCTGATCGTCATGGGGTCGGGGCCGGCCGGCCAGCGCGCCGCCATCCAGGCCGCCAAGCTGGGCCGCAAGGCCGCCATCATCGAGCGTCGCACCGTCGTCGGCGGGGTTTGCATCAACACCGGCACCATCCCCTCCAAGACCCTGCGCGAAGCGGCGATGCACCTGTCGGGCTATCGCGAGCGCAACGTCTATGGCGCGTCCTATGTGGTGAAGCATGATATCACCATGTCGGACCTGCTGTTCCGCGCCGATCATGTGATCCGCAACGAGATCGACGTCACCCATCATCAGCTGCGCCGCAACGGTGTGGTCGTGATCGAGGCGACCGCCACCTTCGCCGACGCCAACACGATCCGCCTCGACCATTTCGACGGGCGCGGCCAGCGCACGGTGACGGCGGACAGGATCGTCATCGCCGTGGGGACCGAGACCACCAGGTCCGCCGACATCCCCTTCGACGGCCAGTCCGTATTCACCAGCGACGACATCCTCGATCTGGAAGAATTGCCGCGCACCCTGGTGGTGATCGGTGCCGGGGTGATCGGCCTCGAATATGCGACGATCTTCGCCACCCTGGGTGTCCGCGTCACCCTGATCGACAAGCGTCCCCGCCTGCTCGACTTCGTCGACAGCGAGATCACCGATGCACTCGCCTATCTGATGCGCCAGAACCGCGTGACCCTGCGCCTGGGCGAAGGCGTCGAGACCATCACCACCGAGGCGGGCCCACGCGGGGCCCATGTGCGGGTCGTGCTGGAAAGCGGCAAGCAGATCGTCGCCTCCAAGGCGCTCTACAGCGTCGGCCGCACCGGCGCCACGCGCGAGCTGAATTTGGGTGCCGCGGGCCTCGAGGCCGACGAACGCGGCCGCCTGACGGTGGACCGCAACTACAGGACCAGCATGCCCAATATCTACGCGGCCGGCGACGTGATCGGTTTCCCCAGCCTCGCCTCTACATCCATGGAACAGGGCCGCCTCGCGGCCTGTCACGCGTTCGATGCGTCGGTGTCCGGCGTCGCCCAAATCTTTCCCTACGGCATCTACACGATCCCGGAAATCTCGGTGGTAGGTGCCAATGAGGAGGAGCTGACCGCCAGGGGCGTGCCCTACGAAGTCGGCAAGGCGTTCTACCGCGAAATTGCCCGCGGCCAGATCATCGGCGACAGCACCGGCATGTTGAAAATCCTGTTTCACATCGAGACCCGCGAGGTCCTCGGGGTCAGCATCCTGGGCGAAGGCGCGACCGACCTGATCCATATCGGCCAGGCGGTGATGGCCCACAGCGGCACGATCGACTATTTCGTCGACACGGTGTTCAACTATCCGACCCTGGCCGAATGCTACAAGACGGCCGCCTTCGACGGCCTCAACCGGCTGGAATAGCGCGCCACGTCATCCGATCGCCTCAAAAACACCGTCATGCGCGGACTTGATCCGCGCAACTCATCTCCCAATTGGCAAGATGCCCGGATCAAGTCCGGGCATGACGAAGAAAACATCGTCAGCCGATCCCGAGCACCGGCTCCGTGCGGTCGAGGATCAGCGGCACGATGATGTCTTCCTCGTCATTCAGGTGACGGTCGAGCGCATCGCCCAGCGCGGCAATCCCGTCCCGTGCTGTCGGCGCTGCCGACGCAACCTCGCCCGGCGCCTCGCGGATCGCCGCATCCAGCGCCACGATCGTCTCATACGCCGCGATCAATCGGTCATGCACCACCCGGTGATCGCCTTCGAGCAGCGCAATCCCGCGTTCCATCTTCACGTCGGCCTGCGCCAGCGCAGGGAAGTAATGATGCTCTTCGACCTTGTGGTGGGTGTCGATCTCGCCGAGATAGAAATTCACCCGTGGCACGAACCATTCATGGAACGCGCCGGCCTCGATTTTGCCGTCGGACAGCTGTTCACAGGCATCGGTCAGCGCTGCGGAGTAATCCCGGAACATCTGGTGGCGCTGCAGCCAGAACTGGCACCACTGGCCGTTGTTGGGATGCCCCTCCCAGACCGGGCGCGGGAAATCCGCGAGCAGGAAGGCAAAGCCATCCGGCAGCGCGGTGCGGGTGGTGAGAGACAGGTTTTCCGTATCGGTCATGGATGCGGGACTTACACCAAAGGTAGCGTTCAGGCAAAGCCGGACGGGTCACAGACGCGCCCCTACAGCCGGGCCGCTCTATGTTCGTAGGGGCGGGTTTCAAACCCGCCCTACTCACGCGAGGCCGAACGCGTTATGAAAATGCGATACATTCGGAGACAGTTCATGGACTACAGGATTTTCAACACGGACGAGATCGACCATCAGCAATGCTACCGCCTGCTGATCGGCTCGATCGTGCCCCGTCCCATCGCCTGGGTCAGCTCGATGGACGAGAACGGGGTGCCCAACCTCGCGCCCTTCTCCTTCTTCTCCATCGTCTCCCACTACCCGCCCCTGGTCTCGATCACCGTGGGCGAGCGGGAGAAGGAGCTGAAGGACACGGCGGCCAACATCTCCACCACGGGCGGCTACGTAATCCACACGGTCACCGACGACTGGGCCGAGGCCATGAACGCCAGCTCTGCCAATTATGAACGCAGCCAGGACGAGTTCGCAGAGATCGGGTTGGAAACTGTTCCGTCAGATCTGGTCGACGCGCCGCGCATCAAGGGCTGTCCCGTCGCCATGGAGTGCCAATTCGAGCAGATGCAGGAGTTCGGCGACGACTGGAAGACCTATCTGGTGATCGGCCGGGTCCTGCGCTGGCATGTGCGCGAGGACCTGATGCTCGACGACAAATACATCAACCCCCACACGCTCCAGCCCGTCGGCCGCCTCGGTGGCCCGCGTTACTGCCGGACCCATGATATTTACGAGATGAAGGCGCCGTATATTCAGCCCGACGTCGGCCACCCGAATACGGGCGAGCGGAACTAGTCAGTCGAGCGGCACTTAAGCCGTCTTTACCTCTGACAGCCCCAGCTCCTCGACCATCTGCTCCCGCATCACGAATTTCTGGATCTTGCCGGTCACGGTCATCGGGAATTCATCGACGAACCTGATGTAGCGCGGGATCTTGAGGTGAGCGATCTGGCCCTTGCAGAAGTCCCGGATGTCGTCGTCCGTGGCGCTCTCCCCTTCGGCGAGCTTGATCCAGGCGCACAGTTCCTCGCCGTATTTCGCGTCGGGCACGCCGAAGATCTGAACGTCCGAGACCTTCGGGTGGCGATACAGGAACTCCTCGATCTCCCGGGGATAGAGATTCTCTCCGCCCCGGATCACCATGTCCTTCATCCGGCCGACGATGTTGAAGTATCCCTCCGCGTCCATGGTTGCGAGGTCGCCGGTGTGCATCCAGCCCGCCGCGTCTATGGATTCAGCCGTCTTCACGTCGTCGTTCCAGTAACCGCGCATCACCGAATAGCCGCGCGTGCACAGCTCGCCGGTCTCCCCCGGGGCTGCGATCCGGCCCGCCTCGTCGACGATCTTCACCTCCACATGGGGATGGATGCGCCCCACCGTGCCCACGCGCCGGTCCAGCGGGTCGTCCACCGATGTCTGGGTGGAGACCGGACTGGTCTCGGTCATGCCGTAGGCGATGGTGACCTGGTCCATATGCATTTTGTCGATGACCTGCTTCATCACCTCCACCGGGCAGGGCGAGCCCGCCATGATGCCGGTGCGCAGGCTCGACAGGTCGAAGTCCGCGAACTGTGGGTGCTCGAGTTGGGCGATGAACATGGTCGGCACGCCGTACAATCCCGTGCAGCGCTCGGCTGCTACGGTCTCGAGGGTCGCCAGCGGGTCGAAGGCGTCGGACGGATAGACCATCGCCGCGCCATGGGTCATGCAGGCGAGGTTGCCCAGCACCATCCCGAAGCAATGGTACAGCGGCACCGGGATGCAGATGCGGTCGGCATCGCTCAGCGCCATCGTCCGGCCGATGAAGTAACCGTTGTTGAGGATGTTGTGATGGGTGAGCGTCGCGCCCTTGGGAGAACCCGTCGTGCCCGAGGTGAACTGGATGTTGATCGGGTCGTCGAACTGCAGCGCCGGCGCCAGTGCGGCGACCTTGTCGTGACCCGCCGCGGTGCCCATCCCCATCACGTCGGCGAAGCGATGCATCCCGGCAACGTCGTCCTCGCCGATCTGGATGACGGTCTTCAGATGGGGCAGCTTCGCCGCCGAGAGCGCGCCCGGTGCCGCCCCGTCGATCTCCGGCGCGAGGTCCCGAATCATCCCTACATAGTCGCTGGTCTTGAACCGGGCGGCGGTAATCAGCGCGCTGCATTCGACCTTGTTCAGCGCGAATTCGAGCTCGGCCAGCCGGTAGGCCGGGTTGATGTTGACCAGGATCAGTCCCGCCTTGGCGGTGGCGAACTGGGTGATCACCCATTCGGCGTTGTTGGGCGACCAGATGCCGATGCGGCTGCCCGGCGCCAGCCCCAGTTCGATCAGCCCGGCAGCAAAATCATCGACCCGCGCCTTCAATTCGGCCCAGCTCCATGAAATTCCCTGATGGCGCACCACCAGCGCATCCCGGTCGGCCCAGCGGGCGACGGCGGCGTCGAAATGCGCCCCGATCGTGTCGCCGATCAGCGGCACGTCGGAGGTGCCATGCGCGTAACACCGGGTCAGACCCATCAGCTGTTTCCTCCACGCGCATAACAGCGGATTTCCAACACCGGTGCAAAACAAAACCCCACCCGCGGCAGATCGCGGATGGGGTTCCGTTGCGCTTCGAAAATCTGCCGGTTCGGCTACAGGGCCTGAACGTCCGCCAGCGTCTTCTCCGGCTCCGGCCGGGAGGCATAGTTCGGGTCGATGTCGGTCGCGCGGACAACGCCGCTCGAGTCGACGACAATCCGGCCCGGCATCGGCAGTGTCCAGCTGTCGTCGCCGTTGGTACCCGGAATATCGAGCCCGAAACCCTGGTAGATCGCCTTGACCTCCGGCGGGATCTCAAACTTGAGGCCCAGTTCCGCGAGGTAGGAGTTACCCGGGTCGGAAAGCATTTCGAAATTCAGACCATGTTTTTCGGTCATGGCCTTGTTGTGCTCGACGAGCTGAGGGGTGATGGCGACCAACGTGGCGCCGGCTTCGTCAAGTCCGTCTACAATATCGCGCATAGCATACAGCTCTGCATTGCAATACGGTCACCAGTGGCCGCGGAACACCGTCAGGACGACGGCTCCCTTGGACAGCAGGTCGGCGGAATTCACCATTTCGCCGTTGGCGTTTGTGAGACTAAAGGGCGGCAATGTGTCGCCCACCTTGATGGTGCGGTCCAGAATGCCGGACTCGCGCAATTCCTGGGTCGCCTTGCCCATCGTCGCGCGCACTTCCTCAGGCATTCGCTTCGCGCCGGCGGCACTAATCTCCGCAAGCTTTTCTTGTAAACTCATGCTTACCCCTCTTTCTGGCCGTTGTTCGACCGACGCGAACTCTACACGCGATTCCACAGCCCGACCAGTGAACCACCCGTGACCGGGGAATCAATGACTTGTGACAGCGGACGTATGGATATTCCGAAAACCGCGATTATCAGGCGATGCTGTAGATGCCGAAGGCCACGGCCAACAGGTTCGCCGCCAGCGCCGTCAGGATCACCTTGAGTACGATGGCGTAGGTGCCCGCCGATATCCGGCGCAGCGCGTAGCTCCCGATCAGGCTGCCCGCTAGCGAGGCCAGCAGCAGCATCGCGACCAGCCCCAGCCATTCGGAAAATGCGAAACCCAGGAACCCGAAGGCGACGATCTTGAGGCCGTGCTGCGCGCCCATGCAGGCCGAATGGGTCCCCACCAGTCCCTGGGGCGTGTAGCCGCGCTGGCTGAGCAGCGCCATGGCGAAAGGCCCGGTCGCGCCGAAGAACATCGTCAGAATGCTCGAGGCGCCGCCGACGAACACGGTGATCACATTGCCTTCTGCGACAAACTTCAGCCGCGGCGCCCAGACCGCGTAGAGGATGAACAACCCCAGCCCCGCGCGCAGGATGTCGGGCGGCAGCGTGACGACGATACTGCCGCCCACCGCCACGCCGATGACGCTGCCCAGGGTGAACCAGACGAAGGTCAGCCAGTCGATATGGGCCCGCTGGATGGTGCCCCGGAAAATATTGGCCCCCAGCTGCGCGACGCCGTGGATCGGGATGATCGCGGCCGCGGGCAACAATGTGGCCATGACCGCCAGCAGGATGATGCCACCGCCAACGCCCATGATACCGGAGATGATGTTACCGACGAAGGTCGCGGCGATGAGCGCGATCGCGGCCGTCGCATCGATGTCGGCAGGCAGAATTTCCAAGGAAACAAACTCCGGGGCGAGAATACGACACGACCGATACGACGGATCAATCCCGCCCGGCATCCAAACATCCGGGGCAACTAGAGGAGGAAATCGTCCTCGTGAAGGTCGGCTTCCTGTACACCGATCAGGGTCAGGCTGTCATCCCCGTCGAGCGTGATCACCGTGTCCGCGCCGCTGTCGTTGGTCGCGGCCAGCAGGTCGGCCAGGTCGGTAAACCCGAAGTCGGAGACGTCGATCACGTCGTCGCTGCCCGCACCGGCCGTGAAGTCGGTGATGACGTCGTCGCCGGTGCCGTTCTCGAAGATGAACAGGTCGTCGCCGCCGCCGCCGGTCAGGGTGTCATCGCCCCCCTCGCCGTTGATTTCGTTGGCATTCGCATCACCCGTGATGCTGTCGCCGAAGAACACCGACCCGCGGACATTCTCGACATTCACCAGCGTGTCGGTGTTGCCGTAATTGTCCGTCGCGGTCCCCGCCGAAAGATCGACGATGACCCCCGAAGACCCGCCGAAGGCATAATCCGCGCGGTCCGCGCCGCCGCCGCGTCCGTCAAAGAAATCATCGCCGGCGAGACCGCGGAAGATGTCGCCCTCGACCGCATCGCTTCCGAAGACCGTATCGCCAAACCCGGACCCGACGATCCAGTTCACACCGGTAAAGCTGTCAGTGCCGACCGACGCATCGCCGCTGGCCGTTCCGGCAATAAAGTCGACCGTGATGGCACCGGTCGCAAAACCATAGTCCAGCCGCGTGGCGCCATTGCCGGTGATCACATCGTCGCCGCCGCCGCCCTCGAAAAAGTTCAGCGGTGTGAAACTGTCGCTCACATAGGAAAGGTCGGCGATGTAGGTATCGGCGAAGTCCGAGCCGAACACCTTCTCGATCCCGATCAACGTGTCGGTCCCCACAGACGCATCGCCCGTCACCGAGGACGCGGCGGAGCGCGACACGGTCACACCCGCGGTGGCCGTTCGATAGTCCGCCGAGTCGAAGGCGTTGCTGTGGATCGCCGACGCCAGCGAACCACCATCGAGGATGTCGTTACCGCCCCCGCCGATGAGACGATCCGAGCCGTTCAGACCCTCCAGCACATTGTCGCCCGCATCACCCGTCAGCACGTCGTTGAATTGAGAACCCCGCGCGCGCTCGATATTCGAGATCGTGTCCGTGCCGCCCTGGCCGTCGGAGGCGGTTCCGGCCCCCAGATCGACGTTCACGCCGGCACCCAT
>Ga0209578_10001197_pt1 | contig 25007 bp, 13 predicted proteins | sample tdAd472_FD_187127 | JGI IMG/M metagenome (GOLD analysis project Ga0209578, IMG submission 187127) | Marine sediment microbial communities from the Atlantic coast under amendment with organic carbon and nitrate - tdAd47.2 (SPAdes)... | ecosystem: Environmental > Aquatic > Marine > Coastal >...
CGAAGTATCACTCCCGTGGTGCGCCGCCTTCAAGAATCCCGCCTGGGATGGCGGCAGGCGACTGACGATTCTTCGCTCCCCTTCGGCCTCAAGATCCCCCGTGAGCAGGAACACTTGCTCGCCGTACCGCACCGCCATGGCCAGGGAGCGATCGTTTGCCGATGCCGCCAGCGGGTGCTCCGGCGACAGGACCTTGATCGACGCTTCACCCAGCTCGATCCAGTCGCCTGCGTGCAACCGTCTCGTCGGGATTCCAAGAAGCCCGGCGATGTCCGTCAATTCGCGGTATTCCTCCTCGAAACCGTCATCGGCCAGCCATAGCTCGTCGACTTGAAAATTTCGTAGGACCGCTGCCGCTCCCCCCATGTGATCGGCGTCCGGGTGCGTCACGGCCAATGCGCGGAGCCGCTGAATCGACCTTGACCACAAGTACGGCGAAACCACGGCTTCGCCCACGTCGAATCGAACCGGCCGGCCGCCGTAGTCCGGCAAGCCGCCGGCGTCGATCACCACCGCGTCGCCCTGCGGGCCGACCAGCAGCAGGGCGTCTCCCTGTCCTACGTCGATCGTCGTCAGTTCCATTCGGCCCGCGTCCACCTGGGGCGCGAAGGGGTGCCAAACGATGAGGCAGAAGGCCGCCGCGACCGCCGCCCCGGCGCTCCGTCGCCAGGGGCTCTTGCGGCTGAGCGTCCACCACCAAATCGTCAGGGTCACGAGCATCGCAGCCGCCAGCCAATCCGGCGGCTGCGGCGTTCGCAGGTCGAGGTTGGCGTCCGCCCCAAGGCGCGCGGTCGCCGCGAGTCGCTCGGCCAGCCAGGCGGCTACCGAGAACAGCGTTGCGGAATTGGTCGCCAGAGCCAAAAATCCCACGGGAACCAAGGCGGAGACCAGCGGCATCGCGGCTAGGTTCGTGATTGGAGACGCCGTCGCAATGCGCTGAAAGTGCATCGCGGAGGGGACGGTCAAGGCCACTTGCAGCACAGCTGAGACCAGGACTGTAGAGATCCCGATCCACAAGCATCGATGTGCGCCGGACCAGAGCCCGAGCGGCGTCTTGGTCACTGCGGCCAGCGGTTCCAACCTCCGGCGCAGGGCCGTTCGCCTCTCTGTAGTCGCGGGCCCCAAGTGAAGATCGAGGTCGCGATTGCGCAGGTCCCGGCTCGCCTGCAAGTGAGGCGAGACCCATTCGTCGATGAGCGGCACGGCGATTCCGGCGATTGCCGCTACGGCTCCGAACGACAGCTGGAAGCCCGGCTCAAAGAGCGTCTCCGGGTCGACTGCCAGAAACCCAAGCGCCACCGCGGCCAACGCATTGAGCGCCCGCCGCCTGCGGTAGAGCAAAGACGCCGCCACAAACGCCGCCAGCATCCAGGCGGCGCGCATCGCCGGCAGCGGGGACTGCAGCAACAGAGCATACCCGGCCGCCGCCAAGAGACCAGCCGTCGCCGCTAGAGCGCGCGGCGCGCCGATCGTGACGAGCAGCAACCACAGCGAGCCCGTCAGCACGCCCACGTGCAATCCGGAAACCACCAGCACGTGGTACGTACCCGAGCGCTGAAACTCCGTCTCCGTCTCGCGGTCCAACGCCCCCCGGTCGCCCAACAGGGTCGATTGCAGGATCGCCGCGGCTGGAGCGCCTTCGGCGCCGGACTGGAAAGCAAGGCTCTCGAAGCGGCGCGCCACGGCGCCGCGCAGAGTCCACGAGAGGCCCTCCCATCGTGAGCCGCCGCGACCCTCCAACGGCAGCAGCGGAGCATAGGGCCGCGTCGTCCCCGTCATGTAGATGCCTTGGCGGTGCAGATACCGGACCCGGTCGAACGACCCTGGATTCTGGTAGCTGTGCAGTCTGCGCAGCCGAGCGAGCACCTCCACTCGCCCGCCGTAGCGAATGTCCAGCGCAGGATCGCCTTCGTTTCTGTGGATGGTCAGGCGGACGCCTCCGCGCACCGCCTTTCCGTCGAGCGCCGTTTCGGCCTCCAATACAATCCGGTCCGCGTCTTCGAACCGCTCCGGCGGCTCGCGCACCCACCCGCTCAGGCGAACCGGAATCCCAAGGTCTAGACCCGCCACGGCGCCATCAATGCGGACTACGTCGGAGGAGGAGGGCAGGGCGCTCGGCAGCGCGGCGCCGGCCAAGGCCATGCCGAGCAGACAGGCCGTCTTGCCCGCCCATAGGCGGTCGTCATACAGCCCCAGAAGGGCCAGCGCGGCGCAAAGCGCCCCGGCTATCACAAGTTGTTCATCAGGGAGCGACGCATATCGGGCCGCAAAAACGCCGCCGGCCACAGCCGCCAACGGCGCCGCCATGGGCTCCCGCATTCGGTCCCAAGCATACACCCCCGCTACCATGAAGAACGCTTGCGATGGTCGATCCTCCGCATCTAGCCGAGCTCCGGGAGATAGCCGCCTCGCTGCCTGCAACCCCCGGCGTCTACCTATGGAAGGACGGCGCCGGCAAGGTGCTCTATGTCGGCAAGGCCAAGAGCCTACGGGACCGCGTGCGCAGCTATTTTCTCGACGACAAGCGCGCCGACGCCAAGACGGGCGGTCTGCTCTACGCCGCTCGCGACGTGGAGTACATCGCGGTCGCCAACGAGAAGGAGGCCCTCGCGCTTGAGAACAATCTCATCAAGCAACGCCAGCCGCGCTTCAACATCCTGCTGCGCGACGACAAGACTTACCCCTACATCAAGCTCACCGGGGAAGAGTGGCCGCGCGTCTACGTCACGCGCCGTCTCAAGAAAGACGGTTCCACCTACTTCGGACCCTATTTCCCGGGCAATCTCGCCCACCGCCTCGTCCACTTTATTCGTCGCTGGTTCAAGATCCCCAACTGCCGTATCGACATGCGGCGTCACCATCCGCGGCCGTGTCTGGAGTATCACATCCACCGCTGCTGGGGCCCCTGCGTGAAGGATCTGGTCGAACGACAAACCTACGATCAGGCCGTCGCCGACGTGCGCGCCTTTCTGGAGGGCCGCCATGGAGACCTCGCGCGCGACCTTCGCCAACGCATGCTCGCCGCTTCCGAGGCTGAGGAGTTCGAGCGCGCCGCTTCCCTCCGCGATCTGATTTCGACCGTCGAGGAGATGAAGCAGCGGCAAGTCATCGCGTCCGCCGAGGGCGCCGACGTCGACGTCTACGGTTTCTATGCGGAGCCGCCGTTGGCGGCCGCCAACCTGTTTCACGTCCGCAACGGACGAGTCGTCGATCGCCGGGAGTTCTACTGGGAGGACCTGCCGCGCTTTGATCCGTCTGAGTTTCTCTCGAACCTGCTGACTCAGATCTACCTCGATCAGCAATACGTCCCTTCGCTGATTCACGTCCCGGCAGCGTTTGAGGACCAAGCCGTGCTGGCCGAGCTGCTCACTGAAAAACGCGGTCTCAAGGTCGAGATTGCCACGCCTCAGCGCGGTCCCAAAAAGTCCATGCTCGACCTCGTCGTTTCAAACGCCCGACACGCCTTCGAGCAGCGCTTCCGAGTGATGAAGCCCACGGCCGCGCAGATGGCCGCCGCCTGGCGCGACGCCCTCAATCTCCCCGAGCCCGACGAGGGCGACGAAGCGCCGTCGGACCGCATCGAGTGCTTCGACGTCTCGCACATCCAAGGCTCCGACGTCGTCGCCTCCATGGTCGTCTGGGAGGACGGCCGCATGAAGAAGTCCGACTACCGCAAGTTCATCGTCCGCCGCGCCGAAGGCCAGGGGCATCGCGGCAACGACGATTTCGCCTCCATGCACGAGGTCGTCTCGCGGCGATACTCCCGCCTCCAGCGCGAGGAGAAGCCCTTTCCGGCGCTGATCCTGATCGACGGCGGTCTCGGCCAACTGCACGCGGCCGCGCAAGCGCTGGAGGAGTTGTCGATCGTCAACCAACCGCTCGCCGCCATCGCCAAGAAAGAGGAGTTGATCTACGTCCTAGGCCAAGAGGACGACCCCATCCGCTTGGACCGCTTTTCGCCGATCTTGCGCATGGTCCAACAGATCCGCGACGAGGCCCACCGCTTCGCCGTCACCTTCCACCGCAAGCGCCGCAAGACCACTCGCATCGATTCGTCGGAGCTGCTCGAAGCGCCCGGCGTCGGACAACAGACCGCCAGAAAACTCTTGAAGGGTCTCGGCAGTCTCAAGCGAGTCAAAGCGGCTTCCGTCGAGGAGCTCGCTGCCGTCGTCGGCCCCGCGCAAGCGGAGAGAATCCACGCCCACTTTGGAAGCAAGGACTCCTGACTGCGGCGAAGCTGACGTACAGCCCCCGCTGCTCGGCTCGCTCCACAGCCGTGCCGGATTTCGCGAAAGCTTCGTGAGTCGGGGTAACATGGCCCACGTGATCGGCAGCAGTATCAGCCATTACAAGATTCTCGCCAAGTTGGGCGAGGGCGGCATGGGCGTCGTCTACAAGGCTGAGGACACGCGGCTTGAGCGCTCCGTCGCTCTGAAGTTTCTGCCCGCCCACCTGCTCGGCAACGAAGAGGTACGTAAGCGCTTCGAGCGCGAGGCCAAGTCAGCGGCCTCGCTGATCATCCCAACGTCTGCCACGTGTATGAAATCGACGAGGTGGAGGGCAAGACCTTCATCTCGATGTCGCTGATCGAGGGCGTCTCGCTGGACCAGAAGATCGCCGAGGGGCCGCTGAAGCTCGACGAGGCGCTGTCGATTGGACAGCAGATCGCCAAGGGCTTGGACGCCGCCCACAAGCGGGGCATCATCCACCGCGACATCAAGCCGGAGAACATCATGGTCGGCGAAGACGGGCACGTCACGATCATGGACTTCGGTCTGGCGCAGCTCACCGAGGCTTCGCGCCTCACCAAGACCGACGAAACCGTCGGCACCGTCGCCTACATGAGCCCGGAGCAAACCGACGGCTCCGGCACCGACCACCGCACCGACATCTGGTCCCTCGGAGTGGTGCTCTACGAGATGGTCACCGGCCGGCAGCCCTTCAAAGGCGACTACGACAAGGCAGTGATGTACTCGATTCTCAATGAGGAGCCAGTGCCGATCACAGCCTTGCGAACGGGTGTGCCGATCGAGCTGGAAGTTCTGGCCAAGAAATGCCTCGCTAAGGAGCAGGGTGCGCGATATCAGCGGATTGATGAGTTAGCGGTTGATCTACGGTCTTTGATCACAGCGGCCTCCGTGCCTGCCGTATCACGCGTTGCGAGTCCCGTTTCCCGCTCTGGCTCAATGCGCGCCAAGAGGCGACGAGGAGTGTGGTTGGCGGCGGTAGGCGCGCTTGTCGCGGTCTTGGCGGCAGTTGTTTGGTCCGCAGCTGAGGGCGAGTCTCCCGAGGCGCCACTGCGCAATTTCTTCTTCCCAACTGAGGTCGCTGACAATGCGGCAGTCATCTCACCAAACGGGAAACACATCGTGTACCGCACCGGCCCCTTCCAGCGCCGGACAGTTTGGACTCGGGACATTGATAGCGAGTTCCCCCGTCAGATCGCTACGCCGGAAAGAAACAACTACTTTTTCTGGTCTCCAGATAGTCGCTTCGTCGCGTTTCGCTCGGGGGAATATCTGGTTAAGGCGCCGGTGGGAGGAGGTCTGCTACAGAGGGTTTGCGAACAACCCGGAGGATTTGGCGGCGGCTCATGGAGTCCCGACGGGGCGTCGATCGTTTTTGCGGCGGGCACCCCCTCGCGGCTGTACCGCGTCCCGGCCCAAGGAGGGACTCCAGCCCTGCTCGATGTGTCGAAGGACGATGCCGCGGTTCAGTATATTCATCCGCACTTCCTGCCCGCGGAGGCCGGCCGTAACTGCCTTGTCTACTCCAAGGGAGGATCCGGGCAGCCAGAGGTTGTGGTTGCCGATCTAGATCGCGGAGCAGAGCGAACGGTAGCTGTGGGATATTTCCCGTTTTATTCTCCAAGCGGACATATCTTGTTCCAGACAACCCCTCGGAGATTCACTTCCGACTTGTGGGCGGTCCCCTTCTCGATTTCAGACAGAGGCCCGGTCGAAAGCTTCCCGATTCGTATTGGAGCCTCCGGTGCGAGTGTGGCGAATGACGGAACTTTGCTGTTCCGCTCAACGAGGGTTCCAACGGAACGCAAGTTGCAGTGGCTTGATCGAAGCGGTCAGGAGATCAGCAGCCTGGCGACTGTCGAGCAGAGCTTGTTCGCGGGAATTGCCCTTTCACACGACGAGAGCAAGGTCGCGGTCGTGACGTCCGACTCGTCAGGTGAGTCATGGATCTATGATCTAGCGCTGGGCGGTAGGCGTCCATTCTTGACACCTAGTTGGCCGCTGGGGTACTACCTGCTCTGGTCGCCAGACGGACGCCAGATCTCCTATGGCCAGGGCGGTCGAGGAATTTTCACCAAGGAAACGGAAGACATTGAGGCTATCGAGCGGTCATTGCTCATGACTTCGGACCGGAGCGCCAGCCATCCCGCCTCCTGGTCGCGCGATGGACGGTATCTGATCTATGGATCACTGACCGTCTTGAGAGGAGGCGACATCCGCTACCTAAGTCGGTCGGACAGCGGCTCCGATTGGGCCGCTCACGACTTCTTGGCGACCCAGTTCAACGAAGCGAATCCTGCGTTGTCGCCAGACGGCAGGTGGTTAGCCTATGCCAGTGACGAGTCAGGGGTGTTTGAGGTCTACGTTCGTCCGTTTCCTCAAGGAGGCGCACCGCTACTAGTCTCGCCTAGCGGAGGATCTGCTCCGCAATGGAGCCCGGACGGAGATGAACTGTTCTACCTGTCGGAGGGGGCGCTCTTCGCCGCGCAGATACAACCGGATGGCGAGTTGGCGATCGGAAACCATAAGAGACTCTTCGCCCTTGCCTCAGACGGCGACCAGAACGATCGCAACTATGCGGTCGCCGACCATGGTGAGCGAATCCTGGTACTTCGGAGCACAGGGGACCCGCCCAAGCCGGCGATTCATGTCGTCCAAAACTGGTACGAAGAATTCCGCGATCGAGAGTAGCTAACGGAAACAGCGGAAAGGGCTTAGCGTCGATTCAGTAGGTTCCTGTTGGAAAATCCGGTTCGCACCACCGATCCGGCCGCTAGGCCCCGTGGATGGCCGTATGGAAGGCCTCAGAGCCGTCCGGCGGAGCTCCGGTAGCAGTGAAGCCAGTCGGTTGACACAACGCTTGTTTCCGCCACGTAAACGGTCAGCGGTCACGTGAGCGCTAGAATCAATCCATCTTGGTTGGCCAATCCATCAGCCATTACAGGGTCCTCGAGAAGCTCGGCGCCGGAGGCATGGGAGAGGTCTGGAAGGCCGAAGACACCCAGCTCCGCCGCACCGTCGCGCTAAAGTTCCTTTCGCGCGAAACCCTCGACAGAGAGGAGGTCAAAGCCCGCCTGATCCGCGAGGCCCAGGCGGCGGCTTCGCTCGACCACCCCAATATCTGCGCCGTCCACGGAATCCACGACGACGGCGGGCAAACATTCATCGCGATGGCATATATCGACGGGCCGTCGTTGGCGGAGAAGATCGCCGAGCGCCCGCTGCCTCTCGACGAGGCTGTCGAGATCGCCGGCCAACTCGCCGAGGGCCTCGCGGAAGCCCACGAGAAGGGCGTCATCCATCGCGACATCAAGCCGCAGAACATCATGCTGACCGCCAAAGGTCAGGTGAAGATCACGGACTTCGGCCTGGCGTCGCTCAGCGGGCGCTCGAAGCTGACCAAACCCGGCACGACCCTGGGTACCCCGGCCTACATGTCTCCCGAGCAGTTGGAAGGGCGGGAAGTCGACCGCCGGGCGGACATCTGGGCGCTGGGCTGTGTGTTGTACGAGATGCTGACCCGGCGTACGCCCTTCGCGGCCGACTACGAACAAGCGATCGCCTACGGCATTCTCAACGAGGATCCGGAGCCGATCACAGCCCAGCGATCGCAGATGCCGATGGAGCTTGAGCGGATCGTCAACAAGGCCCTGGCCAAGGATCGCGGGGCGCGTTATCAGCACGCGGATGACTTCCTGGTCGACCTGCGAGAGTTGCAGAAAGCCCATGGCTCCAAAGCGGCGAAGGCGGCGCCAGCGGCGGGTGCGCCAGGCCGCAAGCTCTGGTACGTAGGGGCGGCTGCCGCGGCGCTGCTGCTGGTCTTGCTGGGCGTGGTGGGCTCACGGCTCACCGGCCCCTCCGTCCCCGAGCCCGAATCGCAGCTCACCGCTGTCCCGCTCACCAGCTTCGAAGGCCGGGAACAGGACGCCACGTTCTCCCCCGACGGCAACCAAGTCGCCTTCGCTTGGAACGGCCCGAATCAAGACAACTTCGACATCTACGTCCAGGTGGTGGGCTCGGCCTCCCCGCCGCTGCGCCTCACCAGTGATCCGGCTACTGATGTTGCACCCGCCTGGTCTCCCGACGGCCGGCGGATCGCCTTCGTCCGTTCTGTTGGGGAACGCAACACGGTTCACCTGATTTCGCCCTTGGGCGGCCCGGATCGAGAGCTAGCCAGATTTCCTTCCGGCTCTTCTCGGGCGAGCCGGTTCCTGACACTTGCCTGGCTTCCGGATGCCGATTCGCTGCTGGTCGCGGGGACCGAGTCGGCCAATGAACCAGCCGCTATCTACTCGCTTTCCGCCGCTACCGGAGTAAAAGTCCGCCTGACGTCGCCCACGGCCGGTTCCTTGGGCGATCAGCATGCGGCCGTTTCCCCCGACGGGAACACGATGGCTTTCGTTCGCTACGCTTCCCTCGCCGCGCCAGCTCACATCCACTTGATGCCTTCTCAGGGCGGAGAGCCGAAACTGCTGGCCAGGCACAGCACCATTCGAGGAGTGACCTGGCTGCCCGACAGCCGCGAGATCATCTTTTCCTCGGGTTCGTTCGGCCAGAACCAAACAAGCCGGCTCTGGAGGATCGCGGTGGGGGGCGGCGACCCGACGTTGCTGGCCGGCATCGGAGTCAACGCCTCAAATCCCGTGGTTGCTCCCAGCGGAAACAGGCTGGTTTTCGAGCGGTCGGTTAGCGAGCCTAACATCTGGCGCTACGAGCTCGAGGGCTCATCAAACGAGCCCCAGAAGTTGATCGCTTCCACCCAACCCGAACGCTCCGCCCAACTGTCTCCCGACGGCAAGCGCATCGCTTTCGCCTCCTGGCGCTCCGGCAACGCCGAAATCTGGCTGGCCGGCAGCGACGGCTCCAACCCCATTCAGTTGACCTCTCTCAGCGGGCCGGCGGCCGGAAGCCCGCGTTGGAGCCCTGACGGTCAGAGCATCGCCTTCGACTCGAACTTGCAGGGTAGTTGGGACGTCTACGTAGTGAACGCGCAGGGCGGCGCGCCGCGGGTTGTGGCGCTCGGAGAAGGGGAAGAGTCCCGGGCGAGCTGGTCGCGTGACGGCCAATGGATCTACTTCAACTCCGACCGCGGGGGAACTCACCAGATCTATAGGATTCCAGTCCAAGGCGGCGAGCCCGTCCAGGTCAGCCACGCGGGAGGCTACAACCCGTTTGAGTCGCCCGACGGCCGGTTCGTCTACTACGGGCGGGGGCCGATGGAAGCGGGCTTATGGAGGATTCCCGCCGAGGGGGGCGACGAAGAAGCCGTGCTGCCCGCGCTGGGAGGAGTCGCCGTCGGAAGAGGCCGTTGGGATGTTGTCGAAGACGGCGTCTACTTTCTGGACGACGCTGAAGCGCCCGAGGCGGGCAGCGGCGTAGTGCTGAAGTTTCTGGACCTCGACACGCGCCAGGTACGGCATGTGGCCGACCTCGAGCAACCGCCCGCCCAAGGCAGTACGCCCTTCGACGTGGCTCCGGACGGAAGCTGGTTCGCATACGTCCGAAGGGACCAGAGCGACTCCGACCTGATACTCGTAGAGGACTTTCGATAGCGCAGGCTAGCGGTTGGCTTCCGGGCGGCGGACGAGGGTTGGTCTAGGCCGCTCTTCTGCAAAGATCCTGAACAAACTGTTGAGATATCCGGTTCCCATCACCAATTCCGGCTATCAGGCCCCCCAAGCAGCTGTCTCGAAGGCCTCAGGGCCGTTCCGGCGGGGCTCCGGTCGGACGAGTAATCGGTCGCTCGCCTCAAGGCTTGTTTTCGCTAGTCATCCGTGGAACGGCCCTGAGAAGGTAGAATTACCCCATCTTGCTCGGCAGCAGTATCAGCCACTACAAGATCGTCGAAAAGCTCGGCGAGGGCGGCATGGGCGAGGTGTTTAAGGCGGAGGACACCAAGCTCGAGCGGACGGTCGCGCTAAAGTTCCTCGCGCCGCATCTTCTCAACGACGCGGAAGCGAAGCAACGCTTCCTACGGGAGGCCAAAGCCGCAGCCAGCCTCGACCACCCAAACATTTGCACGGTCTACGAGATCGCGGAAGCCGACGGGAAGGCCTTCCTCGCAATGGCGTTTCTCAAAGGCGAAACGCTGGAAGACCGCATCGCCCAAGGCCCGCTAGCGATCAAGGATGCACTGGAGATCGGTCGCCAGGTTGCCGAGGGCCTTCAAGCGGCCCACTCCGAAGGAGTCGTCCATCGCGACATCAAACCGGCCAACATCCTCATCTCTCCCGACGGTCGCGCGACCATCATGGACTTCGGTTTGGCGCGGCTTACCGAAGCCTCGCGACTGACGAAGGCCGAGCAGACCGTCGGCACGGCGGCCTACATGTCGCCTGAGCAGATGCAGGGCGGGGATGTCGACCACCGCACGGACATCTGGGCTTTGGGCTGCGTGCTCTACGAGATGGTCGCCGGCGTCCGGCCCTTCAAGGGCGAATATCACCAGGCTCTGGCGTACGAGATCGTCGGTGAAGATCCCGAGCCGCTCACGGGCGTCCGCACCGGTGTCCCGATGGAGTTGGAATTCATCGTCGCTAAATGTTTGGCGAAGGACCGCGAGGATCGCCCGGCGTCGGGACAAGAAGTAGCGCGGGAGTTGCGCACCCTAACCGACAAGCTCAAGTCAGGGAAGTCGACAGTTCTCAGCGCGGCCAGCGTCGCGGCCGGGACGCCCCCAAGCCTCGCCCCGGACCATTCGGCGAACGTAGTTGACGCACTTCCTGAGGGCAACATCGCCGTTCGCCGGAGCCGCTGGAGCGCTCTGACAGCCGCTGTCGCCGTGCTCGGCGCGTTATTGCTGAGCGTGGTGATCTATCAGTTCAGCAATCGCTCTTCCGAGCCTCCGGCAGGCCCGCTGGTCAAGTTTTCGATCCCTCTGCCCGACGTGGACAATCCCTCGATATCGCCGAACGGGCGCTACGTCGCGTATGAAAGCGAGGGCAAGCTTTGGCTCCGCGACTTGCGGCAGCTCGAGCCTTCCGTGCTTCACCAGCAGGAAGGTAGGCGGTGGCTCCTAGGAGGGTCTTTTTGGTCGCCTGATAGCGCCTTTGTTGGATTCTACGCCGGGGGACGCCTTTGGAAGATAGCCATCACCGGCGGCGTTCCGATCGCGCTTTGCGACGTGGAAGGGGAGGTCTTTGCTGGGGCCGCCTGGAGACCAGACGGACGGGCGATTGTTTTCAGCACAGGCCTAGAGCTTCAAGAGGTCTCGTCCGACGGAGGCGCGCCGAAGACGTTGCTGAGCGCCGAACGCGACCTGGAGACTCGGTTCGTATTTGACCCGCTGTTTGTGCGGTCACAAGAACGGCGGCTGCTTGCTTTCCGAATCGGCCCTAGGAGGAACCGGCGGCTCCTTGTACGGGACCTCGACAGCGGAGAGACCAAAGAGATTCATCGCCGAGTGGGGAGTACCTCCTACTCGACGGATGCCGGTTTTGTCTACGCAGCGGGAGTGTTCCCAGCGACCGTCTGGAAGCTGGGTTTCTCGCCGGAAACGATGGAGAAGATTGGGGAGCCGGTTCCAATCGCTCAAACGGCCCGCGAGCCGACGGTGTCCGAGACGGGGGTCTTGGCGTATTTGACAGATAGAACCGCGCTGCGCCAAATTGCGTGGGTCGACCGGCGTGGGTTCAAAGCCAAGGACCTCGGGGGTGCACACGAGTTTATCGTTGACCCGGCTCTCTCGCCGGATGGGCGATCCGTGGCCGTTTCGGCGAGAGAGAACGGCGGCATAGACATCTGGATCTACGATATTGCCCGCGGGGCGAGGACACGCCTGACTTCGGCGGAGAACGTCGAGTTCCGTCCTGTTTGGTCGCCGACTGGAGATGAATTGCTCTTCCAGGGCGTCTTCGAGGGTGAGGGAGAACGGTCCATTCTCAAGAGGCGTTCCGACGGCGGCGGGCAGATTGAGCAGGTCTCGGGCGAGGGACTCCCGGCCGTTTCGGACTGGTCCCGCGATGGAAGATACATCGTCTACGAGCGATCGGGTGAAGAGACGGAAAATGATCTGTGGTACGCCGAGAGGGCAACAGGCGGCGCGTGGGAGTCCAAGCCGTTCCTGCAAACGCCATTCTCTGAGCGCGGTGCCAAACTGTCTCCCAACGGCAGATTCATCGCCTACTCCTCCGATGAGTCGGGCGACTACGAGATCTACGTGCAGCCATTCCCCGAAGGCGGCCGGCGAGTCACCGTCTCTTCCCGAGGGGGAGAACAAGTGCGTTGGAGCCGGGACGGCACAGAGTTGTTCTATGTGGAGGACCTCACCTTGGTGGCTGTTGAGGTCTCCACACGCGCGCATTTCACGGCGGGCGCTGCGACGCGTTTGTTCGACCACAACTCGTTCGGACGCTCCCATTATCCGCAGTACGATGTGACGGCGGACGGCCAGGAGTTCGTCATCGTCGCGCCATGGACCGAGGACGGCGACCAGCCGAAGCTCAACGTGGTCCTGAACTGGCAAGAGGAGTTGCGCGACCAGGAGTAGCTAACGGCTACAACAGACAGGACTTAGGGGCGATCCCGCACTCAGCTGTCAGAAAATCTCGTTCCCATCACCAATTCCGGCTGTCAGGCCCCCCAAGCAGCTGTCTCGAAGGCCTCAGAGCCGTTCCGGCGGGGCTCCGGTCGGACGAGAAATCGGTCGCTCGACTCAAGGTTTGTTCTCGCTAGTCATCCGTGGAACGGCCCTGAGAAGGTAGAATTACCCCATCTTGCTCGGCAGCAGTATCAGCCACTACAAGATCGTCGAAAAGCTCGGCGAGGGCGGCATGGGCGTCGTCTACAAAGCCGAAGACACGCGGCTGGAGCGCTCCGTCGCTCTGAAGTTTCTGCCCGCCCACCTGCTCGGCAACGAAGAGGTACGCAAGCGCTTCGAGCGCGAGGCCAAGTCAGCGGCCTCGCTAGATCATCCCAACGTCTGCCACGTGTATGAAATCGACGAGGTGGAGGGCAAGACCTTCATCTCGATGTCGCTGGTCGAGGGCGTCTCGCTGGACCAGAAGATCGCCGAGGGGCCGCTGAAGCTCGACGAGGCGCTGTCGATTGGACAGCAGATCGCCAAGGGCTTGAACACCGCCCACAAGCGGGGCATCATCCACCGCGACATCAAGCCGGAGAACATCATGGTCGGCGAGGACGGGCACGTCACGATCATGGACTTCGGTTTGGCCCAGCTAACGGAAGCCTCCCGCCTGACTAAGACGGACGAGACCGTCGGTACCGTTGCCTATATGAGCCCGGAGCAGACCGACGGATCGGGGACGGACCATCGTACTGACATCTGGTCGCTCGGAGTCGTGCTGTATGAGATGGTCACCGGCCGACAGCCGTTCCAAGGCGACTACGACAAGGCGGTCATGTACTCCATCCTCAATGAGGACGCGGAGCCGATCACGGCCCTTCGCACCGGCGTCCCGATGGAGTTGGAGGTCTTTGTTGGGAAGGCCTTGAAGCGATCGGCTGATCAGCGCTATCAGACCAGCGCGGACCTAGCTTTAGATCTGCAAGGTCTGATTGGAATGCCCCAGCCGCCGACCGGCGGCGCCGACCTCACTCAAGCCGTTCATCCATCGACCGCGAGCGGCCCCAAGGGCCACTTCGTCTTTGTCCTAGGACTCGTGCTCGTCGCCGCGCTGGGGTCAATGATCTACCAAGCCATGCAGGCTTCGATTCCCAGGGAAAGCGGGCCATTACGACGATTTGCACTTCCATTTGAGGGAGAGACTGTTCAGGATGTCGTGATCTCGCCCGATGGCAGACATGTGGCGTACACGACGGGCGAAGCTCCTAACCTCGAGCTCTGGGTGCGCGATCTGGATCGTTTGTCGCCCCGCAAGATCGTTCTCCCGACCTCGGCGCTTTCGCCTTTTTGGTCGCCGGACAACGAGTTTCTGGCTTTCAGTACGTGGGAACAGGGCGGAAGCGGCGAGTTGCAAAGGGTCTCGATCCGAGGAGGTCCGTCCCTGACGGTGACTAGGTTGCCGGGAGCACTACTGGGCGGCACTTGGAGTAACGATGGCGCTTCCATCGTCTTCAGTTCCGCCGGTGCGGGACGAGGTCTGCTCTACGAGGCGCCTGCCCTAGGAGGCTCATATCATCCCTTGGATGTGACAGACAGCCCGGACGAGCGAGCTACCGCTGCGTTCACCCCTCATTCCCTGCCGCCTGACGACGGAAGACGGACGATGCTGTTTGTAGCGGGGGGAGAAGCGTCGCCAACAATCAAGACTCTCGACCTCGAGAGCGGGCAGTCCGCGACCCTTGTTCGTGGAGAGGACCCCGTGTACTCGCCCTCCGGTCACGTGATCTATTCCGGGAGCGGCCTATTGTGGGCGTTGCCTTTTTCCCCTCGCACGCTACGAGCGATCGGAGATCCGTTCCCGCTGGCAGCCGGGGGGGCCAAGCCGAGCGTCTCACGCGACGGCACATTGGTCTACGTTCAGGGACAGACCGAGGACCTGCGCCGCCTGGTCTGGAGAGATCGACGGGGCCAGGAGATGGGCACGATTGGCCATCCTCAGCCGCAGCTTAGAATGCCGGTGCTCTCGCCAGACGACACTCGCGTCGCGGTGGTCGCGAACGAGGGGGACAACGCCGATATTTGGATTCACGAGACGGGTCGCGCGCTCGCCCGTCGCCTGAGCGTTGATGAGGCAGGCGAGGACAGGGCCGCGTGGATGGCGGGCGGGAGAGACGTCACCTTTACCTCAACTCGAACAGGCAGAGTCGATATCTTCATGAAGCCGTCCGACGGAAGCCGCGAGGCGGAGGAAGTATTCAAGAGCGACGAGCGTGACTACGGCTATGAATGGAGTTATGACGGGAATTTTCTCGTAGGCTCAGGCGGCGGAAAACTCTGGTACCTGGAGAAGGGGCGAACAGGAGCATATGAGAAGAAGATGCTCATCGACTCGAACTATGACGCCGTGGCACCGAGCCTGTCGCCTGATGCCAGCCTTGTCGCTTACGAGTCGAACGAATCTGGACGGTATGAGATTTATGTGCAGCCGTTTCCAGACGGCGGTCCCAGGTGGCAAGTCTCGGCTGATGGAGGCAGGCAAGCGCGCTGGAGCATGGACGGGCGGGAGATTCTCTACGTGAGGGGCAACACACTGATGTCGGCGGCGGTTGAAAGAGAATTGGAGTTCCGCGTCACGCAGGCTGTGCCGCTCTTCGACCATCCAAGAGCATTTGTTGGTCGAGGGCTGCGCTATGACGTTTCTCAGGATGGCCAACGTATATTGCTGTCGGAGCCGCTGGCGGAACTGGATTCCAAGCCATCAATAGTCGTGGTCGAGAACTGGTACGAGGAGTTTCGCGACCGGGAGCGGGTCGAGTCGCGATGATCGGCAGTAGTATCAGCCGTTACAAGGTCCTCGCCAAGCTCGGTGAGGGCGGGATGGGCGTCGTCTACAGGACTGAGGATGCGGAGTTCGATCGCACGGTTTCGCAGGAATGCATGCAGACTCCGACGTCCGCTAGCCGCACGTCTCAGAACTGGCTCCAGGAATTCCGCGCCCGCCGGTAGCTCCGAACCGCGGACATGTGGCCCGTTCGGAGTCGACCGACCTATTCTCCATGAGCAGGATGTAACATCCAAACGATGGACGCCGCCCCCGACGGTCTATACACTGATCAGGGTGTTGGTTGGGGTACGGAGTCCGACGTCTTGATCGGACCTGGGGAGATATGCGCATGCTGAGATTGGCGCTTGGACTGACGTTCGTCGTTTCGACCGCTTTTGGGGCCGTCGCCGACGACGCTCTTCGCCTGGAACGCTCGGGCCGCGCCTTGGAGGCGCGCGACCTCCTGGCCCGCTCCGCCGCCGACGCCCCGTCTGATTCCGCCGCCCAGCTCGCCTACGCTCAGTTCTTGGACCGCTACGGCGATCCAGCCGCCGCCGCCGCCTACAAGACGGCCGTCGATTCCGGTCTGTCCGGGCCTGCCAAAGAGTCGGCCCAAGGTCGCCTCGCAGCCCTGTCGCTTGCGGCCGGCAAGACCGCGGAAGCCGCCGCCGTCCTATCGGACGTCACCTTCACCCCCTACGACGAGGACGCCGACTACGGCTATGCCGAGGTTCCCGGCCTCTTCAACTCCTTTCTGCGCATGGCCGCACTTTCGACGGACCTTGAGCCCAAGCAGCTTCTACCCGCTCTCGCCCGCAATATTGTGACCGGCGGATACCGCTCGATTCGCGGCGAATCCCTTGAGAAGACCGAGTACCTGAAGCTGATCGAGCGCTATCTCAGCCAGGCTCGCGAACTGGCCCAGCTTGCCGGCCCGGAAGGCAAGATCGTGATTCCCGCCTGCGAATCGAGCGAAACCGCTCAGCTCCTCAAGATCCTCGGCTATCGACTTCGCGGCGAATGCGGACCCGAGGCCGTCTTGGAGACCGTCAACCCGTCCCGCGCGTTCCTCTCGATCGATTCCGCCTTCCCTCTGGCCGACCTCGAAGACGCCTACCGGCGCGACCAAGGCTTTGAGCTGGAATACAAGCCCACCCGAGTCCCCGTCCTGTTCGGACCCGAGTATTGGATGAAGGCCGTCGACGGGAAGGCGACCAACTTTATCGATGCGTTCCTCTCCGATCCGGCGACGGCTCGTCTATACGTCTCGCTCGCCAAGCTACATCGCCCCACCGCGTCGGCTCTCCAGACGGGAGTATCGGCCAGCCGCCTCAAGAATTACTCCAATGTATTGGACTTCTTCGGAGCTTCCTATGAGATTCGAGACGGCGCCGCGGTGATCCCCGGCGGCCCGTCCGCCGCCAAGGTCTGGGCCGATTTCACGGGCGCCTCGCCGTCCGACGGCGCCGATTTTTTCCAGAAGCTGACGGAGGCCGACGACGGCTGGATGGCCGCCTACTACGACGCGATCGCTCGTACCTCGGGCTCCAAGCGGGCCTACTTCATGGACCCGGCGCGGATTGAGCGCTTCTACAGCGCCATGCGCGGGCGAGTCACCAGCCCCGGCCCAGCCCGGCCCATTTTTCGGGCGACCGCCGAGCTGCTCATGCTGACCGCGCGTCTCGATTTTCGCGACTCGGCTACGCCGCGAATCCCCGGCGGCCTGGCGCCCTGGAAGCAACTGTTCGTCGAGCATCCGCACGGCAAGTATGACGGGAAGCTGACGCGGTCCGCCCGCGATTGGACCTCGGACGACGATCTGGTCGAGGCGCTCTTCGGGCTCTCTCGCAAGGTGATTGAGAACGAGCCCTTGCGCATGTTCCTGGCGATCAGCAACCTTGACCGGAATCGCTCGCAACCGCTGAGCCCCGAGGCGGTCCAGCGCCTGATTTTGGCTTTCCCACGCTACGGAGCCCAATTTGCCGTCGTCAATGAGACGGAACTGGACGAGGCCTCCATCATCGATTTCCTCGATACGATCGAGCAGGTCAGCAAAATCCGCCGTGTGACCCGCCGCGCCGATGCGGCCGGTTCGGTCCAGGCGTTGGCCGCACTGTGGCAGATCTTTGTCCGTCAGGGCCACATCGAGTCCTCCACGGCGGGCCAGGCGCTCCAGGGCGCTGTTTCCGGCTTCAAGCAGATCGACGGTGAAGCCCAGGTGTTTATCGCCGCTCGCGACGGCCTGATGCGGCTGTTGAAGGCTGCCGGCGTCGAGTCCGGAAATCCTCAGGCGTCGGTGGTGAGGCTGCTGGCCGGACGCCCCGGCGAGGGCGAAGCGTCGGTCCACGGCGAACTCGCCACGCGCATCAACCAGCTCTTCAACCAGCAACGTCTAATTTCGCTCGACACTCTTGTGGATCTCGCCGATCACTTCGAGCGCGTCCGGCGAGGCGAGAGCTTCAACGTCGCCATGGCCAACCGGCTGGCGGAGACCATCAGCGAGAAGCGCCTGCCTGAGTCGGAGCTGTCCACGCAGGAGAGTAACGTCTTGAATCCGGGTGATTGGGTCAACAATCACATCCGTCGCCAACGCGCGCTCAATATCCGGCGGTCGGTCGATCGGGCGGCGGGAGACAACAATGCTCTCGGCGACATCCTGGGCGAACTCGCGCCGCTGCTCCGCGACACTCTGGTCGGCTTTACCTACATCTTCTACTCGCCCCCCGGCGCGGAGCTGATTCGCTCCAACCCGCTCTTTGTGCGTTCGCACGACTTCGTCGGTTCCGATCCGGACCGCTCCTGGAGAGCGGCGCGTTTGGCCGGCACCGGTTGGCCCAACAGTTCGGGCGGCCAGTTGGCGGGCTCGCTGGCTGGATTGCCGTATGCCTTGAACGACGCCGAACAAAACTTCTTGATTCCCAGCGAGCGCCAGGCGCTCATCTGGCAGGACCTCGCTCCGCAGGTGCTCCTGGGCGCCACGACTCTGCGTTGGTGGAACGTCTCTCCCGACGAGCTTCACCTAGTCGGTCTCCATCTCCGCCTCGGGCGCGCCCTCTTCGCGGAAGCTGCTTTGGATGAGAAGCTCCGCGCCGACGTCTTGGCTCAACTCACCCCGCGCGTCGAGCCGGCCCGACGCTGGACTATGAGTCGACACTTGGCCGCCGGTCAGGTGGACCGCGCGCTGCAAGTCATCGCCCCCGCGGAGCTTTTCCACCTCGCACGCCTCGCCCTCTCGGACGCACGGTTTTCCGGACGAGGCGAGCCCTTCGCCGCCTCCGCCCGCGGACTCCTCGAGGACAACGACCTCACCTATGAGGCGATCGGATTCCGCTTCGGCCAGCCGCACCCGATGCTCTCCACCAGCTACCGCTCGGAGCTGCTCGGTCTGCCGCTGTTCCCCACCATGATGGGCTTTTCCTCGCGCATTCTCGCCGAGAGTTGGGAATCGTCCAATCTCTATTGGGCCGACCTCGCCGACCAGATGCACGTCCCCCCAGCTGAACTCAATTTGCGGGTTCCGGAATGGACGCAGCGCACTCTCGAACGCATTTTCGCCACCCATCTGGAAGATTGGCCCGCCCTCCTCCGCTCGATGCGCATCGTCGGAGACCGCTACCGGATTCAACTCGAAGCGCAGATGGCGGGCAGACTCGCCGCCGAGAACACCGCTGAGAACGCCCTACAGTAGAATCATTCTTCATATCCAACGGGACTCTTCATGAAGCATCATCGACCCTTCTCGCTGTTTCTCATATTGCTGCTGGCAGCCGCTCTTCCGGTCGCTGCCCAGGAGCCCGACGCCCTCGAGGGCGAGGACTCTCGTCCGCTGTTCCGCGTCGAAGTGGACCTGGTCGTCTTGAACGTGGCGGTCACCGATCGCCGCGGTCGCTACATTCAGGGGCTCCAACCGTCCGACTTCCGAGTCACCGAGGACGGCATCGAGCAACGTCTCGCCACGTTCGGCGAAGGGAGCACGGCGCCCATTCGTATCTCCGAGGTCGAGACGCGTGAGGGCGAGCCCCAGGCGGAAGAGGGTCCGGAGGCGCTGCCCGAGGCCGCACTGCCCACCAGCGATTCTTTCGCCGGCGCGAACGTCTTCGTGCTGTTCGATACCTCCAACTTCATGTACCGCAGTTTCGTCTACGCCGAGGACGCCATCGCGGACTTCATCCGCGGCCTCGACCAAGCCGACTCCGTCGCTCTCTACGGTTTCTCGCGCAATCTGACTCGCCACGCCCAGCTCACCGGCAGCCGTCTCGACGCCATCCGCGGCCTTCGGCGCGCCGTCGCCGGCGATGAAACGGCGCTCTACAACGCCCTTCTACTGACCTTGCGCGATGCCGCGAAGATCTCAGGCCGCAAAGTCGTCATCGTCTTCTCCAACGGTCCGGACACCGCCTCCACCATCAGCCCGGACGATGTCGGCGCGATCGCCGAGGATGAAGGCATCCCCATCTACGTCATCTCCACCAAGGAGCTTGGCAAGGACCCCATCTCGTCCAACGCCTTCCGGCGCATGACGGCCCGTACAGGCGGCCGCGCGTACTTCGCAAAAACCTGGCAGCGCCAGTCCGAGGCCTTCGTGAATATCCGCGAAGAGTTGGCCAGCTCCTACACGGTCACCTACTACCCCCAAACCAATCCCAACCGAGGCTGGCGCAACATCGAAGTCGAGCTGGTGGGCGAGGCCAACAGGAAGTACCGGGTTCGCACCCGCAACGGCTACCGGCCCAAGTTCTAGCGGCTCGAAGGCTTCCGCTCTGGTCTGCCTCCTGGATCGCGAATTTCCTAGGCCCCGACCTTCTCGGCCATCACGAATAGCCTGCCTTCCCCCAGCGGCATCTTCCAGTCTCCGTCCGCCGTCAGGATCGTTGCACCCTCAAACCCTGCTCCCTCCAGCGCCTCCAGTAGGGCCGCTGTCGGGTGGCAGTATTCCGGGATGAGCGTGTCCGATCGCTTCCAGCAATCCCCCTCGCGTCGAAAGATCGTCACTTCCGACTTTCCGATCTGGAGCCCGGCCTCGTAGCGGCTGCGGACGAATGCGGCGCGGTTCTCATCCACCGAGAAATACTCCTCCTCGTCGTTCGCTCGGAAGCCTTCGTCGGTATTGACGTCGAAGCAAAACCAGCCGCCGGGAACTAAGGACCGCGACACGTTTTGGAATACCTGAGCCACCTCGGCGACGGTCTCCAGATGATTGATGCTGTCGAAGGTCGAGAGCGCCGCGTCGGCCGGTTGTTCCAGCTGGAAGTCACGCGCGTCCGCCACCTGAAACTCGCCGTTGGGCGTATTCAGTCGAGCGAGTTCAATCATCGCTCCGGAGCCGTCCACGCCGACCGCCTCGAAGCCTTGATCGGCGAACCATCGAGCCATTCTGCCGGAACCGCAACAGACGTCCAAGACGCGCCCGCCCGGCGGAACACGCGGGATGAAATAGCGCTCTAGCCCCTCCCGTGCGTCCGCCAGATACCCCTGCGCCCAGTGCTCGTCGTAGATCTTGGCGAACTCGTCATAGAGGGTGTATGTGCTCACAGTCCGAGTCTCTTCTTGAAAAGGAATGCGAGGTTTTGGAACCCGTCCCGCCACGGGTTCAGCTTAATCTCGCCGAGCCGCGAGCTGTACTGTACGGGGATCTCTTCAAAGCGAATCTCAGGATGGAGGATCGCTTCGATCTTGATCTCTTCCGAGAACGCCATCCCATCGGCCTCCAGGCGGATCTTCTTCAAGATGTCGCGCCGAAAGACCCACATTCCCGACTGGGAATCCGACACCCAGCGGAAGAACAAGACCGACGTCGCGAACGTCAGAATCCAGTTCCCAAACTTGTGTTTGAAGCTCATCGCATTTCGGTCTCGCACCGGAAACCGAGACGCATTCAGGAAGTCCGCCCCCAGATGCTCGCGTGCGCTGAGCAGGTAGCTCAACGCGTCTACCGGGTAAGAATGGTCGCCGTCGAGCGTCACGATCACGTCTCCGGTGGCGTGGGCGAAACCCTTCTTATAGGCGCGCCCGTAGCCGCGTACCATCTCGGGAATCACTTCAGCTCCGTAGGCGCGCGCCACCTCCGCCGTTCGATCGGTGGACCCGTTGTCGACGACAATCTTCTCGTCGACCCACTCCGGCATGCGAGCCAAGACCTGCTCGACGCCCTGCTCCTCGTTGAGACAGGGAATGATCGCCGTGATTTTGAGACCGTGGTACATCGGGCGGTTGATCCGCTGACCGTAGATCGGTTGATCCGGTGCGAATGCCGATCGACCATTATGTCGAATCCGTTAGCGGTCGGCGGCCTCAATCTCCACCCGAGCGATCCGGTTCCTGTCCATCTGCTTGACCGTCCAACGTCTCTCTTCGTACTCCACCGACTCACCCGGCTCTGGAATGTGACCCAGCCGGCTCAGTAGGAATCCAGCGAGAGTCTCGAAACCCGAGTCATAGGGCAGCTCAATTCCGTACTGCGAATCCAAATCACGGATCGGGATGTTCCCGTCCAACTCGACCGGCCCTGCCAGCGCGGCCTCTCTCGGATGCTCCTCGTGTTCCTCTCGAATCTCGCCGACAATCTGCTCCAGCGCGTCCTCCGCCGTAGCCAGCCCGACGACCGTGCCGAACTCGTCCACCACCATCGCCAATTGCGTGCGCCGCTGCTGGAACTCCTCCAGCAACTCCCAGACCATCTTGGTCTCGGGCACGTATTCAACCGACTTCACAAAGGACCGAAGCAGGAACTTCGGCGCCGGGCGCTCGAGCGCACGCCAGCGCTCCATCTTTTCCACAAAACCCCACAGGTCCTTGGCGTAGACCACGCCGACGACGTTCTCCTCTGCTCCGTCATAGACGGGCAACCGCGAGTGCCGGCTGCGCGCCACGCGGTCGATCGCCTGTTCCAGAGAAGAGTCGAGCGGCAGTCCGGCCATCTCCTGGCGCGGCACCATCACCTCGCGCACGGTGAGGTCGTAAAAGTCGATCACGCGATGCAGCATCCCCTGCTGCCGTTCGGCGTGCTCCCCTTCGCGCCCGCTCACGCTCACGACTAACTTCAGCTCTTCGGCCGACAGCCCGTCGTCGGCCGGAGACATCCGCAAACCCAGCATCTTGGATAAGACAGCCGCCGTCTCCTTGACGGCGTGCACGAAGAAGCTGGTCGCCGTGGCGAAGATCTCCAGCGGAGGGCCGACCGCCAGCGCCAGCCGTTCAGATCGCTCCATCGCCAGGTTCTTGGGAACCACCTCGCCCAGAACCATATGCAAGTAGGTAATGAGCATGAACGAGACGACAAACGCGACGCCGTGGGCCACGCCTTCTCCAGCCGCGGCGACGACCCATCGCAAGGCGGGTTCAATGAGGTTGTAGACCGTGCTCTCGCCCGCCCAGCCCAGCCCCAAGCTGGCCAGCGTCACGCCTAGTTGGGTTGCCGAGAGCATCCGGTCCGGCGTCGCCAACAGGCCGAGTACCGTATCGGCGCGAGAGTCGCCGGCTTCGGCAAGCTGCCGCATGCGGGTTGCGCGCACCGAGACCAGCGCGACCTCGGCGGCCGCGAAAAAGCTGTTGATCCCCAGCAGCAGGATCAGTACGCCCAGGCGCAGCGTCAGTGAGAGCTCATCCATCAGCGATCGCGAAACGATAGGCTAGCGGTTCACGACCCTTTCTAGGACCTCTGCAGTCCCGGCCGCCCGTCCTCAATAGTGAACGCCGCCCGCGTATTCAGCGGAGCGCCGCGTCGACTGACGTACTCGACCATCTGGTATTTCGCTTCCATGCGTTCCGGCGTAACCAAGCAGCTGACGTAGCCGCGCTCGCGGTTATGGAAGTGCAAACATGGGTTCGCGTCCCGCAAAGCCTTGGCTTCAGACAGCGAACGCCTCCCGTCGCCGCCGGAGCTGATCGAGGTCCCGACCAACTCCGTACCCACAATCTTCGGATTGTCGGCCGAATAGTCTTCATAGAGATCGTTCGCCCAATTGGAGTGGATGTCTCCCGTCAGCACGACCGGGTTCGACGGCTTCTTCTCGCCCAAGAATTTCAGGAAACGTTCCTGGGAGGCGCGGTAGCCCGGCCACTGGTCCATTGAATACGCGGCTGCGGGGCCCGGGTCGCGGTCGATCGGGGCGACCATGATCTGCTGCGCAACCACGTTCCACTTGGCCGGCGAACGCTCCAAAGCTTGGAAGAACCACTTCTCTTGCTCGTCGCCCAGCAAGTTGCCGTCCGGCGAGCGGTCGTCGCCGCAGCCCGGACCGTTGCGGTCGCCGCAAGGCTGGTCGGTCCGGTACTGGCGCGTATCGAGCACGGTGAAGTCCAGCAGCCCGCCGTAGGGGACGCGGCGATAGAGCTGCATGTCGTGCCCCCGGGGCTTGGCCCCCAGACGCAACGGCTGATTCTCGTAGTAGGCCTGGTAGGCGTGGGCCCGCCGGGTCAAGAAGTCGTCGATCGCGACGTCCGGCTCCTCGGAGATCCGGTCCGCATAGTTGTTGTCGACCTCATGGTCGTCCCAGGTCACCACCCACGGCGCCGCTGCATGCGCGGCCTGGAGGTCCGGATCCGTCTTGTAGAGCGCGAGACGATTGCGGTAGTCGTCGAGCTCCATGATCTCTTGGCCGGTGTGCTTGCGGACCCGCCCGTCGCGCCCGGAGCCCTCGTAGATGTAGTCGCCCAGGTGAAAGACGATGTCGGGAGCCTCGCGCACCATATGCTCGTAGGCGGTGTAGTAGCCCGTCTCATAGTGCTGGCAGGATGCGAACGCGAACCGGACGCGGTCCGCGGTCTTTCCGGCCGGAGGGGCCGTCTTCGCGCGTCCGGCCTGCGAGATCTCGCTGCCCGCCCGGAAACGATAGTGATACCAACGCTCCGGCTCAAGTCCGGAGACCTCGACGTGCACCGAGTGCCCCAGCTCGTGCTTGGCGGCCGCCTCGCCGCTCGCCGCCACGTTCCAGAATCCTTCGTCGGTCGCCACTTGCCATTCGACGCGCACGTCTTCGCGCGGCATGCCGCCGCCTTCGAGCGGTTTTGGGGCCAGTCGCGTCCACAACACGAAACCCGACGGATCCGGATCTCCAGAGGCCACACCGAGCGAGAAGGGATAGTCGGAGAACCGGGTCGCTCCCGCCGGTCCTTGGACGGGTTGCTGCGCCAGCGCGGGCCAGGCGGAAAAGGCGGCGATCAGTTGTCGTCGGGTCATGTGGAAGGCTCCTTGTCGGTTCGCCTCCCAGCCTACTCCTCTCGGGTTCGGAGAGGGTAGCGAATCTGGAGACTAGGCGGCCGCGCCGCCGCTCAACCGGGCTCGTCTGGCCGCCGACGCCTGCGATCGGCCGTAGGCCCGTTCCGCCAGGCGGTCGGTGATCTGCGTGAGCAACAGCGGGACGTCGACCGGTTCAATGAACAACTCGTCGCCGTGGCTCTCCGACAGTTCCGA